>ERZ1673961.2-NODE-2-length-148244-cov-30.204165_pt1 | contig 148244 bp, 139 predicted proteins | sample MGYA00580189_ERZ1673961 | MGnify/ENA primary metagenome ERZ1673961 (study PRJEB41334, sample SAMN05608105) | rock metagenome | biome: terrestrial subsurface; feature: shale formation; material: shale | place: USA: Pennsylvania ... | reverse complement strand
ACACAATAAGGTATTCGGCTGAAATGAACGGTCGCTTGCACAGGTGGAGTTTTAGAAGGCTTCAATCCATTATCGAGTATAAAGCCAAGTTGAAGGGTGTGAGTGTGGTTTTTGTTAATCCTGCTCATACTTCCTCCCTATGCCCGATATGTGGGGGAAAGTTAAGCCCGAATGGGTATAGGGTTTTAAAATGCGAGTGTGGTTTTGAGGCTGATAGGGATGTTGTTGGGAGTTGGAATATTCGTTTGAAAGCCTTGAAGATGTGGGGAGTCTCCGTTCCCCCCGAAAGCCAGCCAATGAAGACGGGAGGCTGGAAGCCTACCCGTTACGAAATTAACACTCTACACACACTTTACGGGTAGGCAGAACGGTTGAGCGACTAAAAGCTGTTCTTGTGATAATAAAGAAAAACAACAAACTCAACTTACTCAGGGATAGACTTGAAATTTTGCTCCCGCAAGTCAGCAACAGAGATCTTCAAGCCTTTTTATTATCACTAAGCGCCCTTACAAAAGGGAATGCCAAAGAGGCACAGCTCTTGGTCAAAGACATAAATTCAGAAAAACTCAAGGGAATTATAGAATCACTCATGGAATATCCTGCCCAGTAATCTTTCAAACTGCTCTTTCCCCGGCCTCACTGGAAAATTATAAGGCTCTTTGCGGGGTTTCTCGTTGTAATAGGGCCTGTTGCACCCGGGGCAGCCGTGAGTCATGAAGACACTCTCGTCAAGAACTTTCAAAAGTTCCTCCTTGGAAAGACCAAAATCCACAAGTCTTCCATTGTCAAACCTGAATTCTTCAACTCTTGCTATCTTGTTTTCAATTAAATAGACTCCAATCTGCATCAATCTGTACCTATCTGGGTCTGGAGGAGTTCTGCCTTCTAACCTAGTCCCTTTAACCGGGGTAAATGCAAAAATAGAGACTTTTGCTTTTGAATCATACGCTCTTTGAACTGCCTGCAAAAACTCCTCTTCGCTCTCGCCCAGGCCAAAGATCAAATGAACAAATGCTCTCCCTTCACCGAAGACATCAACAACTGCATCGGCAAACTGCCACATTTCCTCCCAGGAGTACATAGAATCTTTTACCTTACTGTATACCCTCTCACTCGCCGCATCTACTCCAACACCAATGTAATCCACTCCAAGTCTCTGGAACTCTCTAAGGGAGTCTTTATCAACGGGAGTTATCGAGAGAGAAACTGGGAGATTTGAGGGATAAAAAGCTTCTAAAATCCTCAGGACATCTTCCTTTAAATTAGGATAGTCTATGGTTTGCAGGCAGATTCTTGCAAATTTTGAGTCTTTTATTTTTGTTACAACTTCTTCTAGCTCGAATGCCGGCCAGGTTACCCTTGAAAGCTTTTCCACGTCTGCTTTGCTCCCCCTGGCCTGAACGCAAAAGGCACAATTGTTTAGACATCTTCCTTCATAATAGGTCATAAAATAGGCCGTTGTGGGTTTTGCAAGCATTTTTCCGCTCTTAAAGCCCAAGACAACTGCGGTTCCGTATGAGACTCTTATTTTCATAGCGTTTTCCTCCTTAACACCTTGAGCAATAGAAGGTTTAGCAGAGATAAAAATGTTAGCACTGGGAGGAAAAGGAATACCGACTCATAGCCCTTAATCTCTGCCAGATAGCCAAGTGCTAAAGGTCCAGAAAGGTACCCCAAGTCAAAGAACATTGTATAAATACCCGAGCCAACTCCCCTTACATTTTTGGGAAGAGTGGCCAAAGCAAGCATTTGAAGAGAAGGAACTGTCAGTCCAAATCCCATTCCTAAAACAACTGCACTTAAATATGCCTCGGGAGGCAGGAGGTAGAGGAATAAAACAACGTACGCAAGTGTAACCAGCAGTAAACCCGCAGAAGCAACTGGAATCGGCCCCCTTTTGTCTGCCTCCCTTCCCCCAAAGACCCTTGTAAGAAAGCTAAAGCCACCCATGATGCTCGCGTATATTCCAAAAATACCCGTGCCCAGTCCAAGGATTTTGTAGTATGCCGGAAGGAAAGTGTACGCCCCACTATACGCAAAGCTCATAAAGAAAAGTGAAATCGCAGCACCTACAAAGGAGAGATTAACCAGTTCCCTATAAGAACCTTTCTTTTCCTCGCTTTCTTTAAACCTTATCTTGGCCTTAACCTCTCTATAAGCGGTTGATACAAACAGAAATCCCACTAAAGAGAGCAAAATCGTGAGAAAGAAGGCAAAATTGAACCCAAAGTAGTCTGCAACAAGCCCCCCTACAGCAGGACCGATGAGCTGACTTAGAGAAAACATGGTTCCTCTCCATCCAAGAGTCTCCCCAACTCTTCCTTTAGGAGCTAAGTTTATGGCTGTCGCTAGGGAAGCCGGAAAGAAAAATGCTGATGCAATACCGTGCACTGCCCTTCCCGCAGCAAAAATAACCAGATTTTGCATGAGAAATGAGAGAAGGTAAAATACTCCTGCAACTGCTCCCAGGACTGTGCCCATCATCATTGCCTCAAAACTTTTTCCTTTGTCTCCTAAGATACCCCCAACCGGCTTCAATATAAGGGCAAATATCGAAGAAACAGAAGCTACTGTGCCAACCAAGAAAGGACTAGCCCCAAAACTTATAGCGAGAGGAGAAATTAGAGGCGCCACTAAGATATAACCCAAAAAGAAGAAAAATGCCGAAAAGTGAAGGAGCCACAGGTCTTTTCTCTCCATTATCTTCCCCCTAAATTTCCGCTACTGGACTTTCCATGCCATCTTTCATGTACGCAACGCTCATGTGCTTGGTATTCTTGGCGAATCCTATATTTCCTTCCCTATCAACCATAATTATTCCCATATTGTCCTGCCCAAAGTGTTTAGTTGCAAGCTCTATTGCAGCTTCACTGGCCTTTTGTGCATTCAATCCGAACCTAACAAAGTCTGTAGCAGTTTTTGCGAGGGACAGCTTTATGGCGACTTCTCCAAGCCCAGTGCAAGAAGCTCCAGCAAATTCATTAGCATAAGTTCCGGCACCGATTATTGGAGTATCGCCAACCCTTCCAAACATCTTCAAGAAAACTCCTCCCGTTGAAGTGCCTGCCACTATTTCCTGGCCATCGAAGGCAACTGCCCCGACGGTACTCCTTAAAACTTCAGGATATTCCTTTATCAGCTCGCTAATCTTTTTCCAGTGGGGGATGTTTCCATCTTCAAGAAGTTTTTGTCTAAGCTTTTTCCACTGTTCAATTCTTTCCTCTGTTACGGGATTATACTCCTCAAACCCCATCAAACGGGCGAATTTAAGGGCTCCTTCCCCAGCAAGGAGAACGTGGTCAGTCTTCTCCATGACTCTCCTTGCCACGCTTATGGGATTTTTAACCCCCCATATGCCTGCAATGGCTCCTGCTTCAAGATTGGAGCGCATAATAGCGGCATCCATCTCAACCCTGCCATCTAATGTCAAAACGCTACCCGTTCCGGCGTTAAAGATAGGATTGTCCTCCAGTACTTTAACGGCTTCTTCAACGGCATCCAGAGCAGAACCTCGTTTTAACTCTTTCCAGCCTGCCAAAACCGCTTCTCTAACCCCTTCAAGGATTTTTGGAATTCTTTCTTCATTTTTTATTGTCCCGGCACCACCATGAACAATAATAGCAACCATTAGAACCACCACTACGTAATGCCTTCGAAAGGTTAAAAGCATTATGGAAACGAAAAGAGAGAAGTTTCATCAGCTCAGGCTCATGTTTATTATTGCCTCCCCTATATTCTCAAGGTACTCCAGTATTCTCCGATAGCTGTCCATGGCAACGGACTTTCTGTAGTCTATAGATTTTATACGAGCCTTTAGTTCAAGCATTATTTTGTCAATCTTTTTCAGGTCTTTTTGGATTATTTGATCTATAACCTTTTGGATTATCTCCCTCAAGTACGAAATATCCAAATCAGGATCAAAGTTTTCAGCTATTCTGACCATGTGGTCTCCTATTCTTTCAATATTGCGCACTATAAAGAGGACTCCCAAAAGATCGAAATTCCTCTTAATAAGTTCATCATCCCTCGCTATGCTACCCCCAGAGAGAATCTTATTCACCGTCCTCAGTGTCAAGAAATAAAAGCGGTCCAGTTCGTTTTCGAGACCATTGATGTCCCTAAGAACTTCCTTTTTTTCAAATTCTCCTATAAGCATAAGGTCCTCTATCATTGAAAGCAAAATAGAGGCCAGTCTTTCTATTATTTCCCTCAGATTTACTTCTTCATCCGCCAGCAGGCTTTTGCTTATAATTCTAAGGGGCTCTTCTAAGATTATTTCCAATCCTGGGAGGTTCTGAATTGTCCCTCGTATCTTCACTTTATATAGCGGCATGTCCTCCGTGAATTTTACATCAATAACGTCATACCCCTGTATGTAGGCGGAAATCAGAAGCCTAATCGCCATGTCTGGTGAAATGTCCTTAGAAATAATAAGTTCCTTACTCTCGCTAACTTCTTTAGGCTCTTTGGGAAGTATCATCAGGGAACCATCGGGATTAATCACTATCGGGACAACATCCCCCTGCTTCAGATTATTTTCCTTCACCCACTTTTTTGGAAGTGAGATGATATATGAGCTTCGTCCTGTGAACTGTATCTTCCTAAACTCCATACCACGCACCCAATCTATATAGAATTCCTGCAATATAAATATTTTGACGTTTCGGCTTTACTCCCCTACTTCCAGACTCTCTTCGCCATGATTGCGTGTGAGTAGCATAATCTCAATAGTCTTCAGGAACTCCCTAAGGAATTCTAAGCCTCCACCATAGTTAACAGCCCCCGGATGGAGGGAGAGATAAAACATAAACCCTTCCTCAGAAGCTTTCTTATAATCATAAAGAGCTACAGATAGCCTCTCCTGTACCTGAGTCTCGTTGATATACCATGTGTACTCCCTGTTCACGATCCGCTCGCTACTGCCGTTAGGGAATATCAAGTAGTCTCTCGTCACCACTGTGAGGTTGTGCTCTAGAATAGCCCTCAGAGTTTCGTTGTTTAATGCCCACGCCGGCGGAAGAAAGAGTGATGGCTTTCCAAAGCCCAATGAGAATACCAGCGAAGTGGCGTTGTCGAGTTTCTCAGCAGCTAGCTCATAGGAGCAGTTGAACTCGTGATATGTATGGGCGTACCCGTGGAGCTCCACTCTATATCCTTTCTCCCGTAGTTCGTGAAGATACTCAACAAATTCTGGGTGCTTCCTTAAATCCCACGTGCCATTATAGTGCGTGGTATCGAAGACTGGAACTACAAACAGAATTGTGGAGGTTGAATAGTTAAACTCGTCGAGAATGGCTATTATCTCGCGGATTTCATCAAAATAAATGGGAGCAACATCGTGAATCAATATTGTTGGCCTCTCATAGTGGATGATTTCGTGAGTTATATCCCCACCTGGGCCGCGATCAAGCAGCTCTGTTTCCTCTGCATTCCCTCCCGAAGGAGTACTCTCCCGATGGTAAGTAACGTTTCCCACCAATATTGCGAAGACAAAAATTACAAGCATTAAGACGGCAAGGTACCTTTTTTCCACTAGACCTACCACCCAGTAATCTAAGGTATGAAATATAAAAAAGGTTACCGTTTCAAGGAGGTCAGTCTATAATCCTTTCCATCCAGCTTCCCCTTAGGAACCAGAGAAAAGCGAATAATCCGGCAATAACATTACTAAGGCCCATACCCAGAAAAAATACTCACTGAAGACCCTATGACCACACATAATCCAAAAGGTAGCGAGTGTTTGAGAAAACCGTCGCTATGGCGGCACCTGCAACACCAAGCCTTGAAACCCAAAAAACTAAAGGTCGAAAACAAGGTTGTTGAGAATTAACGGCCAAGATAACTTGAAGAGAGTTTTCTCAATGTTGGCCTCTAAGATTTCCGTTCTTATTTCTGCTATTCCAGCCATGACAAAAATATATAAATTTAATGGCCTATTATACGCTTCATCCAGCTTCCTCTAAGGAACCACAAAAAGCCAATTGTTGCTGCCAATACATTGCTTAGACCCATTCCAAGCCATACACCTGTTGTATCTGCCATTAATTTTCCAAGGAAGTATGCTAAGGGAATCCTAGGCCCCCACAGCCTCAGCATGCCAAGCAACATGCTCTTTTTGGTATGTCCAGAGCTCTGGAAGACATTGTTTACAGCTGAAAAAATGCCAAAAAACGGCAATGAAAATGCAAAATACCTAACAAACTTAGCACTCTCCGCTAAAACTCTTTCATCCCTCACAAAGAACCCAAATATTTGGGCCCTGAACACAACCACTATGAGAGTTCCAATAGTGAGGACAATTAAATTGGTCAGCATAGCCATTTCAGCAATCTTCTTTGCCCTCTCATACTTCTCCGCACCAACATTTTGCCCAACCATAGTTCCCATTGCCATGCTTATGCCATCGGCTATAGCAAACATAAAGTTGGTAAGGCGGTTAGCTATGGTGTAAGTAGCAAATGCGACAGTTCCATAGATGTAAATTATCCTTGTAAGCACTACGAACCCAAAGGCATCGGTGGAGAAACCTACACTTGAAGGCAGCCCCACTCTAAAAATCCGCTTGTAAAAGTCCCAATCCGGTTTGAGGTTTTCCAACGTTAAGTGTATCCCTACTTTTCCTTTAAAGAGCAGGTATCCGCCAATTAAAGACCCAATGCTGTTGGAAAACATCGTAGCAACTGCAGCCCCAACAACTCCCAGTCTAGGGAATCCCAGCCATCCAAAAATTAAAAGCGGGTCTAGGATAATATTAAGAAAAACTGTAAACATGTTAATCTTAACAGGTGTTTTAGTGTCCCCCACCCCTCTCAGTAGAAAGTTAAAAGCAAAAAGAGTAAACGAAAAAGGTATTCCAATGAATATTACCCTAATATAGTTTAATGCATATGGATAAACCTCGGGAGTCACTTTCATAAAATCAAGCGCAACAGGTGCTATTATTAACCCAAAAACTGCCACAAACGCCGAAAAAAGCATCATTAAAGAATATAATGCACCAGCGGCTCTATTGGCCTTCTCATAATCTTTGGCTCCGATATATTGGCTCACAAAGGCAAAGCCTGCAGTCGCAAAGCCCATTCCAATGCTCATAAAAAACCACACGAGAGGCCAGGCTGTCCCTGGGGCAGAGAGTTCTTCCGTACCTAATCTTCCTAGCCAGAAAGTATCTGTGAGGTTGTAGAGAACCTGAACCATGTTGTTAATTATCAAAGGATAAGCTAACTTAAGCATTGTTCTCTCTATGTTGCCTTCCACTATTTCCTGCCTCATTGCTTGGATTTTTTCTCCATCCATTGTGATCCCCTAATACTCGCTTAGTGCTCAAAGCATATCTTACTTCTGCTCAAAAGTGCCCACTTTACTATCAAACGAAAATCGAAGCGTTATTATAAAAAGCTTATCATGGATAAATTATCCTTAGAATGGTGTGTCAAAATGGAAATTTAGAGATTTAAATTAAGAAGTGAAGAAAAGAAGTTAGAGAGCTCAGAACTCGAGCTCGTCCTCATCTTTGTAGAGCTGTCTTCTGGCGTTCTCCAGCATTATCTTCTGCTCTTCTCTTGCCACTACTTTCCTTATGAGCTCAACAGCATCTGGGTTTGCTGAGATGCTGTCAATGCCGAGTCTAACGAGTATTCTTGCCATCTTTGGATCACTTCCAGCTTGTCCACAGATGCTTGTCTCGACGCCATACTTCTTGGCGACCTTAATGACGTGCTTGATGAGCTTGAGCACTGCTGGGTGCTTCTCGTCGTAGAGCTTGAAGACTCTCTCGTTGTCTCTGTCGATTGCAAGTGTGTACTGGGTGAGATCGTTTGTACCGAAGCTTACGAAGTCGAGGCCTTCCTTACAGAGGTCCTCTATAATCAGTGCTGATGCTGGTGTTTCGATCATGACACCAAATTCGACATCCTTGTGTGGTTCAAGGCCTACTTCTCTTGCGATTCTCTTTGCTTCTCTGAGCTGCTCGACGTGGCTGACGAGTGGGAGCATGACACCAATGTTGTCGTAGCCCTCATCAACAAGCCTCTTGATAGCCTTGAACTCAGCCCTGAGGAGCTCTGGTTGGTCAAGACCTCTTCTAATTCCTCTCCATCCGAGCATTGGGTTTCTCTCTTCTGGCTCGTCTTCTCCACCTGGGAGTTCTCTGAACTCGTTAGTTGGGGCATCGAGGGTTCTGTACCAAACCCTTCTTGGATAGAATGCCTCTACGACCTTTCTGATGCCCTCAACAAGCTTCTCAACGAGCTCATCTTCCTTACCCTCTTTGATGAACTTAACTGGGTGAACTCCGATACCAAGGATCATGTGCTCTGCTCTAAGGAGTCCAACACCATCAGCGCCGGTTGCAGCGGCCCTTTCTGCAACTTCTGGCATTGAAACGTTTACTTTAACTTCTGTGGCTGTGACAAGTGGAGCTCCTGCAACTACAACCTGCCCTCCAGCGCCAGCTACTTTCTCTTCTTCTTTCTTTCCAACAAGGCTCTTGACTATGCCCTCGTATACTACACCTCTTGTACCGTCAACTGTTACGAGCATTCCGTCCTTGAGAACCTTTGTAGCGTTCTTTGTACCAACAACGGCTGGGATTCCAAGCTCTCTTGAGACGATAGCAGCGTGGCAGGTTCTTCCACCTTCATCTGTAACGATAGCAGCGGCTCTCTTCATTGCTGGAACCATATCTGGGTTGGTCATTGTGGTAACGAGGACGTCTCCTTCCTTGACCTTGTCAATCTCGCTTGCGTCGAAGATAACGACGACTCTACCAGCACCAACACCTGATGATGCACCAAGTCCCTTGAGGAGAACCTTCATCTCTTCGGTCATCTCGGCTTCCTCCGCCTTGACCTCGTCTTTCAAGGTTGTGATTGGTCTGCTCTGGACGATGTAGAGCTTGCCATCGTCCTTATCGTAAGCCCACTCAATGTCCTGTGGCCATCCGTAGTGCTCCTCAATCTTAGCACCCATCTTTGCGACTTCAACTATCTGCTCATCTGTGAGAACCTGCTTCTCAACCCACTCTGGGCCGAGGTACTCAGCAACTGGGACTTTAACTGTTCCCTTACCTGTCTCTGGGTTTCTAACAATCATTATTTCTTTCTTAGCAATGATCTTCTCCTTAATCTTCCAGGTGCCCTTCTCAACAATGTACTCGTCTGGGGTTACGGCACCGCTAACAACAGCCTCGCCAAGTCCCCATGCAGCGTTAATCATTATCTCGCTTCTATCGTTTGTGACTGGGTTTGCAGTGAACATAACACCGCTTGTCTCGCTGTTAACCATCTTTTGAACAACAGCGCTCAGGTAAACCTTTGAGTGGTCAAATCCTTGCTTTGCTCTGTAGAATGTTGCTCTTGCAGTCCAAAGTGAAGCCCAGCATCTCTTTACCTTGTCCTTAACATCATCTGCACCAAGAACATCCAAGTAGGTCTCTTGCTGTCCAGCGAATGATGCCTCCGGAAGGTCTTCAGCTGTAGCGGAGCTTCTAACAGCAACATAAACCTCGTCTTTACCAAATCTCTGGCTGAGCTCCTTATAAGCTTGTTCGATTTCCTTGGCAATTTCCTCAGGCATTTCAAGGGAAATTATCTTTTCCCTAATCTTAGCGGTGTTCTCCTGGAGCTGCTTGCTGTCATCAACATTGGTTTTGCTTATAATATCCATAATCCACTCCTGGAGAGTCCTTCCGTCTTCAACTTTAACGTTTTCAACAAAGTATTTGTATGCTTCAGCTGTAACACAGAACCCCGGTGGGACTGGGATTCCAGCTTTTGTCAGTTCTCCAAGGTTTGCACCCTTTCCGCCCACAAGTGGGACGTCTTCTTTGCCCAATTCTTCAAACCATTTTATGAATCTGTACGCCATCTCGACCCCTCCTTTTAGAATAACCGGAAATGATATAGAAATAGCCTATTTAAAATTAACTGTCCAAAAATGGCTTTTGAGCCCATAAAATAATGCTTTAAAATTTTTAAAAACTAAAAAGTCTGAAACTCCAGAATTTTATCTGAAAAGTTCACTGGCATTCTTAGCGCCGTTGGAAGCTAGTGATTGTGTATTCATTCTTTCTGTGATGTTGCTTTTTGGTGGAGAGCCTGTTTGAAGTATATATCAAAAGGTTAAAATACAAATTTAAACCAATTATTTTTTGGTGATCCTTTATGAACCCCCTTGAAGAAGCCCTCAAAATTAAAGACCAAATAATCGCCTGGCGCAGAGATTTTCACATGTATCCCGAGCTTGGCTATGAGGAAGAAAGAACTTCAAAAATTGTTGAGGAACACTTGAGAGAGTGGGGATACATAATTAAGCGCGTTGGAACCGGGATAATCGCAGATATCGGAGAAGGCGAAAAAACCATAGCCCTAAGGGCGGATATGGATGCCCTACCAGTTCAGGAGGAAAACGATGTCCCCTATAAGTCAAAGATTCCCGGGAAAATGCACGCTTGCGGTCACGATGCTCACACGGCAATGCTTCTCGGAGCGGCAAAAATAATAGCTGAGCACAGAGATGAGCTTCCCAACAGAGTAAGGCTAATCTTTCAGCCAGCAGAAGAGGGAGGAAACGGAGCTCTGAAAATGATAGAAGGAGGAGCTTTAGAAGGCGTTAACGCCATCTTTGGCCTCCACGTATGGATGGAACTACCGAGCGGTGTTGTTGGTATAAGAGAAGGCCCCTTCATGGCTGGAGTGGGAAGGTTTGATGTTGAGATATTGGGAAAAGGCGGACACGGAGCTTCGCCACATGAAACCATCGACCCAATTCCAATAGCGGCCCAAGCTGTTTTAGCTTTCCAGACAATCATAAGCAGGAACCTTAATCCCCTGGAAAGTGGAGTTGTGAGCGTGGGCTCAATAAAAGCCGGAGAAGCTTTTAACGTGATTCCAGAGAGAGTTTATATGAGCGGCACCTACAGATTTTTCACGCCTGAAACAAAAAGCCTTGTTGAAAAAAGAATTGAGGAGATTTTAAAAGGCATAACATTAGCCAACAATGCCTCGTATAAGCTCAAAATAGAAGAAGTTGGTCCGCCAACAATAAACAACCCACAAATGGCCTCTCTCGCCAAGAGAGTTGCCCAAAATCTGGAATTGAAAGTGGAAGAAGTTCCAAAGACCATGGGAGCTGAAGACTTTGCCTTCTATCTCCAAAAAGTACCGGGAGCATTCATAGCTTTAGGCATTAGAAACGAGGAAAAGGGCATAGTATATCCACATCACCATCCAAAGTTCGATGTTGATGAAGATGTTCTTCACTTGGGAACTGCGTTGGAAGTGGGATTAGCTTTTGAAAGAATTTGAGTTATTGTTTAACCTTTTCATTTACTTAACGAACTCATTTTGAATTGAAGCTACACATATAAATTATTGACTTCTTGCTATCTATTGAGCATTAATGGGCTTTATGTCCCATTATCGCAGACAACCAAAACGCTATGAAACTATTTTTATACACCAATGCCGAAATGTTTATATCGATACACATTACAATAGTATAGTGAACTATCTTATAGGAGGGATAGTAGTGAAAAAGTTGAGCCTGTTTTTGATAATCCTGGTAGTGCTCTCAGTGCTTCCTGTAGGGGCGACAACCGCAACAGAAACCCAAGAAACTCCTTATCCAGCCAATTTTATACCCGGAGAAGTCCTAAAACAAGAAATTCAAAAAGTTCTTGAGACAAAGCAAGAGATAGTTCGCCTTATTATAGCTCCAGAGAAAGAATACGCCCTTGATGTATTTGAAGCCCTCAAAGAACTTGGAATGATAGACCCAATAAGCAAACCAGAATATCAGTTTATAGTCGTTGAAATGCCAATTGGAAATGTACAAAAACTCCTTGAGATTCCGGGGGTACTTCACGTATGGAGAGACAAGACCGTAAAAATCCTAGAACCTGTTTCAATTGAGGAAAACACACTTCCATTAAAAGCTGAACCCTCTTCTCCCGACATGTTCATGAGCATCTTTGAGATAAATGCCTACGACACGTGGGTTAACTACGGCGTCCTTGGAGACAACGTTACCGTTGCTGTTCTGGACACTGGTATTGATGTTGGCCACCCATTCCTCCAAGTCACTCTAGACGGAAGGCCAAAGATTATCGACATATACGACGCGAGCGATGAGGGAATAGCTCAGCTCTTCTACGTAACCGACTCCCCACAGAACGGTGAGATAGTAATCAACCAGAACGTTACTCTCTACATGGGCTACTACTCCGACCTCTACTACGGCCATCTATCCAAGTATAAAACCTATACCCTCACCACGTACTTTGTGAGCAACATCCAAGGCGACCAGTACTATGTAGGTGCCCTCCCCGAGAGGTACTTTGACATAAACTTTGATGGAGACAAAGAGGATGTTTTCCCCGTCTTAGTGGTTAACCAAGGCGGAAACTTCGTTGCATACATAGACTACAACCTCAACAACAACTTCACCGATGACCAGCCTATTGGACTCTTCACAGAGACCGGGGACTACTTCCAGACTCCAGACACCCTCGTAAACATCGCCCTCGCAAGAGTTCACATCGAGGACATGGGTAACCCCAACAACTATCCGTACATCATCCCCTATGGAGACGGCATAGGCTACGCAATGTTCATGTGGGACGCCCACGGACACGGAACCCACGTCAGCGGTACCGTTGCCGGCGTTGGTCTCCCAGACGACCCGATCTTCAGGGGGGTGTACGGTGTCGCCCCCAACGCCCAGCTCATTGAGGTCAAAGTTCTTCCGGGTGAAGGTGGATTTGGTAGATACAGCTGGATCATAAACGGAATGTTCTACGCGGCCCTTAACGGTGCGGACGTCATAAGTATGTCCCTTGGTGGCGGAGGGGAGATAAACGACGGTCTAGAGAACCCCGAAATCTTCTACGCCAACCTGATAACCGACCGGTTTGGCGTTACCTTTGCCATAGCGGCCGGAAACGAGGGGCCCTCAACCAACACCGTCCACTCACCAGGTACAAGCGACCTCGTCATAACCGTTGGTAACTATGTGGACAACGAGAGGGAGTCTTTCTGGTATGAAGTTGACCTGGGTATAATCTCAGGTCCATCAATGACCTCCAGCAGGGGGCCGAGGGACGACGGCATGCTCGACCCGGATGTTATGGCGCCCGGTACGGACATCTTCTCGAGCCTTCCGATGTGGTACACTGTTATATACGACAACCCCTACATGTACTATGGAATCTGGAGTGGTACCTCGATGGCAACACCGCACGTCAGCGGTACCGTTGCTCTTATGATAAGCTACGCCAAGCAACATGGCATCAGATACGACCCGTTCATGATAAAGCGCGCCCTCGAACTCAGCGCGAAGCCCGTTAACGGAACGCTCATAGACCAGGGCTTCGGTCTCATTCAGGTTGACAAGGCTATCGAGAAGCTTGAGGAGCTCAGCCAGGAGCCAACCACCTATATCTACGGTGGAACCACCTTCACCAGCTTCAAGAACCCAATTGAAGCTCCACTTATTCCGATATCACCAGCCTATGTGGAGTTTAACAGCTACTTCTATGGTGTGTTTGGACTCCCGTACCTCTATCGTGGTGTCTACATAAGAAATGAATATCCTTCAGGTGTCCCACTCTACTTCTACCCACTTAAATACTATGATGGATATGGCCTCTGGTACACGACATCCGAGAAGACTTACACCATAAGCACCAACGTCGACTGGATAATCCCGAGCACCAACACCGTTGTTGCCGGGGGCAATATCATAGGAGAGTTCTCAATAAACATCGACTATTCTCAATTGCAGAGCACAGGAGTACACATAGGACTCGTCTACATTGACGACCCAGACACGAGCTACATAGATGGCTTTATCCCAGTAATTGTTGACTATCCAATGAATTCGAACGGCGAGACCCACATCAAGTTCTCAGACACTGAGAAGCCAGGAGAGGCCAAACACTACTTCGTGAAAGTCCCGAGAGGAACCAAAGAGCTCCGTGTCACACTTCGCGTGCCAGCTGACGAAAACGGAATGCCTATGGGCAGAACCAAGCTTGTCATAGCGAGGCCTCTGGGCGGTGTTGTGTATGATGGCGTTCCTGGCTACTATTACGTTGGAGCAAACCCATCCGGAAACATCTACGAGTACACATGGGTAGTCGAGAACCCCGTCGAGGGCACCTGGGAGATAACCGCTTATTCAAGTACATTCACTAAGTACTGGAGCGGATATAATGAGTCTCACTACGAGATAGAAGTTGAGCTTGCATCCGTTTCAATATCCCCCGAGCTTATCAGAACGGACATTAATAAACCCAAGAATGTCACAATAAAAGCAGACGTCACCAACAATTACGGCACATTTAGTGCAGAGCGTTTTGGCTACGGTGTTGGAAGACTAGACCAAGCATATGCTTTAGTAAGTGCCGTGAACCAGAGTGAGTGGGACATCATTGGTGTCGTCCCCGTTGACCCCACTACGTACTTCATAAGGTTCGGCATTACTCAACCAGAAGACCCGAGCGCTGATCTCGACCTCTACGTCTACTACTTCCCAACCTATGAGGACCTCTTAAACTTTGAAAACTATATTGAATACGTGGACCACATAGGCCCCACCAGTGACGAAGTCTTTGAGCAGTTCATGCCTGCACCAGGATACTACCTCATAGCGGTCTATGGATATGATACGGTTGGTTACAACCCGATTCACTACATCTTCTACTACCAGATACTCGGAGACAATGGCAATATTGTTGTAGATAAAGAGCCATTCACGTTCCATCTTGGCCATACACACCAGATAACCGCAAGTGTCGAACTTCCTGAGGAGGGCACTTACCTTGGTATTCTTGGAATATCCAATGCCGATACGGGAGAATCGATGACTTATGCCCCAGTAATATTCCAAGTCGGTCAGCCAGAAATGTATGTGGGGCTAATGGGAACTCCCACAATAGGAGAACCTACAACTATGACACTCAAAATACTTGATAAAGCCACACTTGAGCCTATTCAGGGAGAAGTGAAGGTATTCATAGATGGCAAAGAGTACTACGCAGTTGATGGTGAGCTCAAGTTTATATACACAGCAACCTCCCTTAATGACGCTATCTTTAACGTCAAAGTAATCAGCGACAAATACAAAGACTTTGAAGGACAGTTTAGGGTCTCCGTCAAAGAACCGTTTACTGAATTTGCAAGTGAAAGCAACATAAGTGCAGCAGTTCTCACAGGTCCCGGAGAGATTACAAACTTCCAGGCAGTTCACGGAAAAGTCTCGGTAACTGTAAGCGGAGAGACAGGCACTACATCCACAGTTAGAATAACACTACCGCTGGATGCCTACTTCATCGAAGTCCAGAGCGACCATGTGGTTAACTACTACATCGAGAAAGGAAAGTATGCACAGTACCTCTTTGTCACAGTGAAATTTGCATCAGAGGTTACTATAGAAGTAACTTACAAGACAAGCTATGACATAATGAGAACAATGTACATGACTTGGTACCTCCTCTACAACAGTTATTCCAGAAAGTTTGACGACCTATATGCAAAAGCCATAGAACTGGGAGTTGACAACGAAACACTACAAGAAGCCCTCACCTACAAAGAGCTCGCCGAAGAAAACTACAATGCAATAGCAGAGAAATTTGGCATTCCAATACAACCAAAGATACAAGCAATTCCATATATAAGAAGAGCATACATCAACATAAAAACGGCGTATGAAATTCTAAGTGAAGCCATAGAAGACCTCGAAACCTCTTGATAGTTCTCCCTTAATTTTTTAAATCCTCTTTCTATTTTTACCCTGTGATGACTCATGAAGATTTACGTGAAAGTTTACCGTGTTCAGGGAGAAGTTCTTGTAGCAGCATGTGATGAAGAGCTTCTGGGTAAAACGTTTAGAGAAGGGGAGCTTAAATTGGAAGTGAAAGAGAGATTTTATAAAGGAGAACTTAAGGATGTTGACGCCCTCGAAGAGCTTCTAGAAGAAGCCACAATAGCCAACCTCACCGGAGAGAGATGCGTAAAAAAGGCCATTGAGCTGGGCTATGTAGATGAAAAGAGAGTCCTATACATCCAGGGAGTTCCCCACGCGCAGATGGCGAAAATACTATATTGAGCTTTTTAACCACAGTGTAAAGGGTGAGAGAAATGAGCGAGAGATTTTGCTACAGGTGTGGAATCAGTGAGAGTGAGGGTGGGCCTTTGATAGAGGGTCTCTGTCAGGTGTGCTTTAGAAAAGAAAACCCCGTGCTCCTCATAGAAGATGAAATAAATACCGAACTCTGTCAAAACTGCGGGAGTTATAAAGTCAGGGGGACATGGGTTGACCCAAGGAATTACGAACTTGAAGAGCTCATCTTCGAAGTTGCGGATAATGCTCTCGTTGAGAATCTACTCCTTGATGAGAGGATTAAAGAAGTAAAGATAGTTCCCAAAGATGAACTCGAAGAAATAACAGAGTTACCAGTAGGAACTGCATATGTGAGCTTTGAGCCCGTTGACTGGCACATAGAGTACTTTCCAGCAATAATCAACTATGAAGTGGAGGTTAAAGCGAGAATTCACGAAATGCAAAAGGAGCTTCACCATGAGAAGAAGATAGTAACAGTTTATGTAAGGCAGACGGTTTGTCCAAGGTGTCAGAAATTCTTAGGAGGCTATTTCGAGGCAATTTTGCAGGTGAGAGCTGAGGACAGAGTATTAACAAAAGAGGAGAAAGACAAGATTTCAAAACTCGTTGAGGAAAAGGTCGACGAAATAATGAAGCGAGACAGAATGGGCTTCATTCAGGACACCATAGAGAAAGAAGAAGGAATAGACTTCTACATGGGCTCAACGAGTGCCGCAAGAAAGCTCGCCCAAATGATACGGGACAAATACGGCGGAAGTATAAGCGAGGCATATCAGCTGGTCGGGCAGGACAGAATGACAAGCAAAGAAGTTTACAGGACGAGCGTTAGTGTTAGAATCCCGAAGTTTAAAGTAGGGGACATCGTTGAGGACAAAAAAGGCAACATATACAGGGTTGAGGGAGTTAGCGGGAAAGGCTTGTCTCTGAAAAATCTTTCCACACATGAAAACGAACACAAAGACTGGAAAACAGTAAAGCGAGATGAAATCGATACAGTGGAGCATGAGAGATTAGAGGCCATGGCAACGAGCTCGACCCCACGAGAAGTCCAGTTTATGGACATGAAAAACTATGAGACCTTTGAACTCGAAAAGCCAGAATTTGAAATAGAAGAAGGAGAAGTTTACAAACTTGTCAAGGTCAAAGGAAGATACTACATCGAAGAAAAGAAGTGAGACAAGCTTTCTTAGAATTCTATCTTTCTCTACTTGGGTGAGAGGATGAGGGTTGTAGGCGTTGATCCAGGCACGAAGAGCTTCGACATTATTGGCCTTGAAAATGGAAAGATAAAGCTCGACCTCAGCTTTCCGAGTGAGATAGTTGCGGAAGAACCTAGCAGAATCATTAGGACAATAGAAGAATTCAGTGCAGACTTAATAATCGGTCCCTCAGGGTACGGAGTTCCGCTTAAGCACATAAGTGAATTAACTGAAAAAGACCGCTTTGAGATGACGCTAGTTAGAGAAGAAGAAATGAAAGAAATACCAGTTCTCATTGGATTGCAAAAGATGGTAAGCGAGATGGCTGAAAAGAATATGAACGTGTGGTTTATTCCGGGCGTTATACACCTTCCAACGGTTCCAGAGTGGAGAAAGTACAATAAAATTGATATGGGAACTGCGGATAAGATGGCCTTAACTGTTCTTGCCATTTATGACCAGGCAAAAAGGCTCGGGATTGATTACTCCAACGTCTCCTTTGTCCTCCTTGAGGTTGGCTTCGGCTACAACTATGCGGGAGCCGTTGAAGAAGGGAAAATAGTTGACGGAATTGGTGGCACAATTTTTCCGGGGCCTGCATATGTAAACAGCGGTGCTCTTGATGGAGAGGTAGCTTACTTAATGGGAAACATCAAGAAGTGGCACCTCTTCTGGGGAGGGGCAAGCATAATTGCTGCAGAAAAGATATTGGCGCCAGAGGAATTTGCAAAAAGGCTTGACGAAGAGCCCTTTGCAAAGGCTTGGGAGGCCATGAAAGATGGATTTGTTAAAGCTGTCGCCAGCGAGCTCGCAGTTGTTAGGGAAGCAAAGGAGATAATACTCTCAGGCAGGCTTATGCGCATAGATGAGCTTAGGAAGGACGTTGAAGACTTATTCAAGGAGCTTTTTGGCATTCCGGTAGTTAAACAGCACGGCCTTGAAGGTAGGGCAAAGGAAGCTGCTCAGGGGAGCGCAATAATTGCGGACGGACTTGCTGGAGGAGAGTTTAAGGAGCTTGTGGAGCATGTTGAAATAAAGAAGAGCTACGGGAGCGTCCTTGACTACGTGAAGCTTCCCTTGAACATTTGAGTTTTCATTAACTTTTTAACCTTAGGTTTACAACCCTTTTTTGGTGATGAGTATGAAAAAGACAGTCGTTATCATAGGTGGTGGAGCTGCTGGAATGAGCACCGCATCGAGAGTGAAGAGACTAAAACCTGAATGGGATGTTAAAGTCTTTGAGGCTACTGAATGGGTAAGTCATGCTCCATGCGGTATTCCTTACGTCGTTGAGGGGATTTCTCCGAAGGAAAAGCTCATGCACTATCCGCCGGAGTTTTTTATCAAAAAGAGAGGAATCGACCTGCACCTGAATGCAGAAGTGATAGAAGTTGAGCAGGGAAGCGTGAGAGTAAGGGAGAATGATGAAGAGAGAACCTACGAGTGGGACTACCTGGTTTTTGCAAACGGTGCCTCGCCCCAAATTCCTCCGATAGAAGGGGTAGGGCTGGAGGGAGTATTTACGGCTGACCTGCCCCCAGATGCTCTCGCAATAAGGGATTACATGGAAAACACCGATGTAAAGGACGTCGTTGTAATTGGAACCGGCTATATAGCGCTTGAGATGGCAGAGGCTTTCGTGGCTCAGGGAAAAAACGTAACACTCATCGGCAGAAGCGAGAGAGTCTTGAGAAAAACCTTTGACAAGGAGGTAACTGACATAGTGGAAGCAAAACTAAAAGAGCATTTGAACCTTCGCTTGAACGAGAAAACTCTCGCAATTGAGGGAAGAGAGAGGGCCGAGAAGGTAATTACCGACGCAGGAGAATACAAAGCCGATCTGGTTGTCATAGCCACCGGAATAAAGCCAAACACAGAACTTGCACAACAGCTGGGAGTCAAGATTGGAGAGACAGGAGCAATATGGACGAACGAAAGGATGCAGACGAGCGTTGAGAACGTTTATGCTGCGGGAGACGTTGCAGAGACAAACCATATGCTCACAGGCAAACGGGTGTGGATGCCTCTTGCTCCAGCAGGAAACAAGATGGGCTACGTGGCCGGGAGCAACATAGCAGGTGTTGATGTAACATTTCCTGGTGTTCTTGGAACGGCTATAACCAAATTCATGGACCTGGAAATTGGAAAAACCGGGCTAACAGAAGATGAGGCACTAAAAGAAGGCTACGAGGTTGAAACAGCATTCATAGAGGCAAATACAAAGCCCCATTACTACCCGGGAGCAAAGAAAATATGGCTCAAAGCCGTGGCAGACAAAGATAGCAAAAGGCTCTTAGGATTGCAGGCAGCTGGGGCAGAAATACTCCCAAGAATAGACGCATTTGCAGTCGCTTTGCAGGCAGGATTTACGACAAAAGACCTCTTCTTTGTAGACTTAGCATATGCGCCACCCTTTGCTCCGGTCTGGGATCCGCTGATTGTTATAGCCAGAGTCTTGAAGTTCTAGCTCTTTCTTAATTTATAATTTCTGAATGCCTAAGCGTACTATTCCTGTCCACAATGGTTCACAAAGACAGGAGAAGATAGAAACTCAAAAAAAGTCCCAAAGGAAAGACAAAACAAATGAAAGATGGAAACTTCATTGCCACTTCTCCAAAAGGTAATCTTTCTCCTTTAAGAAAGTCTCTGCCCTTTCTAAAACCAGCTTTTCAGCTTCCTCCGTTGTCATGTCCCTTGTTTTTTCCACGAAGTCTGCAGTTTTTGCAAAGTAGAGCGCCACTAAAGGTTCGGCATTCTTGAGCACTCCGTTCTTATATGCCACCGCCCCATCAAAGAGAACGTGGCTCCAAAGGACGTCATCAAACTCGAACGTTTTCAAGGCTTCTGTAACCTCTTCAAACGTTTCTTTTGAGAGTGCCTTCTCTAAAATCGGCTTATTTTCCTCAAAAAGATTCCTTGCCTTTTCTTTTAACAGATCTAAGCTGACTTTAACTGGTTCCGGTTCCCTAACCTCCATCTCGCCGAAAACCGGGACAGGTTTTATCTCTCTGACGTTTCTCCAGTTATCCTCATACTTTTGCATCAGCATGAATAGAGTCCCCACGACCTGGTTGAACATTGGTCCCAGAGAAGCTGCTGGGTCCTTTGGATCGTGAATCTTAACTCCCAGAGCAGCCTGGGTAACTCTGAATCCTTCTGCTATTGCCGTGGTTGTAAGGAATATATCCACTCCAAATCTTGCTACATCGCTTTTCCAAACCTCTTCGTCACTGAGGTATGTATCTATAAGCTTTGCGCTGATTCCAAAGTCGCCTCCTATTGGCTGTCTGATATTGTATCCATAGAGAGAAGCTGTCATTGGATACGCTATGTTGTTTGTTATTGTTCCGTCATATTTGTGTCTTAAATACAGAGGGGCAACGAAATGATATCCCTCCTCAAGTGGTTTAGCTAATTTGTAAATCCACTCCGGGGTTATGCTTCTCAAGTCGCTATCAACAAACACTACCGCATCAGCACCTTCATCTTTTGCTATTTCCAGGACTTCTTTCATGGCACTGCCCTTGCCAGATATCGGCCACCTGTAGACCAAACTTCTTACTTCAACCCCTTCTGGTACTGGAGTTTTCATAACAACATCTCTCGTACCGTCACTACTTCCACCGTCCGAGTTGATAATTAATCCTCCTCCAAAATATTTCTTTAGTCCTTCTGCAGCTTGTCTAACAACGTATCCAATTGTATCAGCGTTGTTGTAACTTGGAATACCTACAATGACCTTCATCGCCCATCACCAAAATACAACCATTCATAGTGGTTTTAAAATAAAAATGCTTAAATATCTTTTGGTACGTATATACTCATGAGGGATCCCTCATGGGAAAGCTGAAAGTTGGGATAATAGGATGCGGAAATATATTTAATTTGGCCCATAAAAACGCTCTTAAAAATCTAAAAGAAGTAAAAGTCGTTGCTTGCATGGATATCAAAGAGAAAAGGGCAAAAGAATGCGCAAAAGAGTTTAATGCTAAGCCATACACAAATTTAGATGAGTTCCTTGATCTGGACTTGGATGTTGTTGAAATTCTAACTCCAACTTACACTCACGCCGAATTAGCCACAAAAGCTCTAAAAAGCGGCAAACACGTGATTGTAGAAAAACCCATAGCTCTTACAACTGAAGATGCCCAAAAAATGATAAAAACTGCAGAAAAAGAAGGACTGTGGCTTCTGGTTGGTCATACGAGAAGATTCGATAAAAGGTGGGTACAGATAAAGGAAGTAATAAAAAAGAGAAACATCGTGCCAATGCAGATAAGAAAGGCGGAAGTCCAAAGATTGCCATTTCCAGAGACTGCATGGTACTGGAAGCCAAATAAAGGGGGAGGAGTTGCAATAGACTTAGGCGTTCACGTTACAGATTTTCTCAGGTGGTATTTCGAAAGCGAACCCGTAAAAATCCTTGGAATCGGAAAAGCCATAAGAAAAGAGGCAAAAATTAACGGAACATACGACCACTTTGTGATGATGATAGAGTTTGAAGGTGGTAAAACAGGATTGGCAGAAGTAAGCTGGGCTTATTCGTATCCAGCCCGTTATGGTGTCTTCTACCACCACCTAGATGTTCTAGGAAAGAACGGAAGGATAAGATACACTCCCCTAGACACCCCTGTTGTTGGAGTGGTAAAGAGCCACTTTGAAATGCCACGCTTTTCACCATTGCTCTCAGCGTTCCCTGAGGCATTTGAAGCCGAACTGAGACATTTCTTCAGAGTAATAATGGGAGAAGAAGAGCCCGTGATAACTGCAAAAGACGCACTAATAGCCCTCCAAATGGCAGAGACGGCGATAGAATCAGCAAAGAGAGAAGAACCATTGGAGTTTAAGGGGGTGATAGAATGATAAATGTTGGAATAATCAGCTACGCTCACCCCCACGCACTTAGGTACGGAACAACCTTTGCCTCCAATCCCAAAGCAAGACTCTACGCGATTTCCGGTGATGGAGCAAACAGAGACGTTGCTAAGTTAGAAGCAGAAAAACTGAAGGCAAGATTTTACCAAAACTACGAGGCCCTTCTTAAAAACGATAAGGTGGATGCCGTGTACATAGCAATTGAAACCTATCGGCATAAAGAAGTTGCCATAAGAGCTGCCGAAGAGGGGAAGCACATCCTCCTAGAAAAGCCAATTGCTTTAACTCTCGAAGACGCAGATGAGATTATCAAAGCAGCTAAAAAAGCGGGAGTAAAGCTCATGGTTCCCTTCAATCCCCGGTTCACAATACCCCTCAGAAAGGCAAAAGAAATGATAGAGGCCGGAGAGATAGGAGAGCTCGAGTATATATATTCAATCTCGGAGTACGTTAAACCTCCAGTCTTCCTCGAAGGCCTGGATATGAGCTGGTTCTTAGATGTTAACAAAGCAGGCGGCGGGGGGTTCATGGATACTGCACCCCACGGAATAGATTCTCTGCTCTGGCTTACAAACAGCGAACCGGAGAGTGTCTACGCAAGCATAGGGTCAAAAATATATGGATTCCCTGTAGATGATATAGGAACTGCAGTGTTGAAATTCAAAAATGGTGTTGTAGCGGTTCTCAACGCAGGATGGGGCAACCCAAAAGGATACGCATACGGACTGGAAATCAAATATTACATACTCGGAAAGGAAGGCTTCCTCGACATCAGAACGGCATATCCGGATTTCAGTGTATATCAGGATAGGGCAGAGAAGATATACTGGGAGAGAGCCGACGTCAGCAGTATTGTAGAGTCATTTTTGGAGTCAATAATAGAAGACAAAGATCCCCCAATAACTGGAGAGCTTGCCAAAAAGAATCTAGAAATAATTCTGGCTGCGTATGAGTCTTCAAAAACTGGAAAGACTATCAAACTCTGATTTTTCATTTTCCCATTTTAAATACAACTACAAAAAGTGGTTTATATCATAAGATTTATATATTTTGAGTTAGCAAAATCAAACAGAATACTTCAGAGGTGTTAGGCCATGAGCCGAAAAGTACATTTGGTAGGAGTTTTGGTTTTGGTTCTTTTAGGAGCAATAGTGAGTGGTTGCATTGGGGGAGACCAAACCACAACACAAACAACCACCACAGAAGAAGTCACAATAACGTGGCTTTCAACACAGTTAAACCCCCCAGAGGAGAGAGCTTTTGTACAAGAGCAATTACTTAAGGAGTTTAGTGACCAAACAGGTATTGATGTAAACTTTATACCTATCAGTTATGCCGATTTGGCCACAAGACTTGAGGCAGAGGAAAAAACTGGCAAGGTAACCATCGATTTGATAGCTGATCTTCACGGTGGATTGGACTTCTTCGCCTCAAAGGGATGGCTTGAAGACCTAAGCGGAAGAAAACTTGAAGGAAGAACCTTCATAAGCACCTTCGAGAAATATGCAACCATAAACGGAAAGAAAGTTTACATCCCATGGATGAGTGCCACCTATGTAATGGTTGTAAATAAGAAAGCGTTCGATTACCTGCCAGCTGGACTTACCCAAGAGGACGTCATGAAAGGGACAGAGAAGTGGACGTACGACGCTCTTCTTGAATGGGCTAAGAACTTGAAAGATGCAACAGGACAACCACAGCTCGGATTCCCAGCTGGACCAAAGGGTCTCTTGCACAGATTCCTCCACGGTTACATCTACCCAAGCTTTACCGGCTACCAGGCTAAAAACTTCGACAGCCCAGAAGCCGTAGAAATGTGGAAGTACCTTAGAGAGCTCTGGCAATATGTCAACCCAGCAAGCACAACATGGGACGCTATGGGTGAGCCGCTCCTTAGGGGAGAAGTTATGATTGCCTGGGATCACACCGCAAGAATAAAGAACGCAATAGAAACCAACCCAGATCAGTTCGCAGTAGTCCCAGTGCCAAGAGGGCCAAAGGGAAGAGGGTTCATCCTCGTAGTTGCAGGATTGGCAATTCCAAAGAATGCTCCTCACCCAGATGAAGCTTGGAAGTTAATAGACTACCTCACAAAGCCAGAAACCCAGGTGAAGATCCTCGAAAACGTTGGATTCTTCCCGACAGTCCAAGAAGCAACTGGTGCAATCCCCTCAGGTCCACTTAAAGTCATCGCAGAAGGTGTCACTGCACAATCAGCAACTCCCGATGCAGTTGTAGCCATGATTCCAAACCTCGGCGAAAAGGGAGGACAGTTCACAGACGCTTACAGAACTGCATTCCAAAGGATCGTCCTTAAAGGCGAAGACCCAGAAGCAGTAGTTAAAGAACTCGGCCCACAAGTAAAGCAGCTCTTCCAAGAGATGGGACAAGAGATTCCATGAGGGAGGTGCCATGAAGGTCAAATCCTCCTACATTCCTTATCTTTTAATTTTACCCGCATTTGCATATCTGCTGTTTTTTGTTGGATATCCCCTTGTTCAAGCCCTCTATACTGCGTTTACCCAAAATGGGCAGTTTTCTCTCGCAACTGTTAGAAAAACATTTGCCGATCCTTATTTTTGGGAGGCTTTAAAATATACCATAGCCCTTGCGGGAGTTATTGTCCCAACCCAAGTTGGGTTAGCCCTTATATTGGCCCTTGCTGTTAACAGGGCATTTAAAGGAAAGGATCTTACTATTTATGTCCTCACGATCCCGTTAACTATAAGCGATGTAGCTGCGGGTTTGATATGGTATTCCATGCTTTCCCCAAGCGGATTCTTAAATAAGCTTCTTCTCAAGATTGGACTTATCAATCAGCCCATCTACTTTTTTGGGTATCAATATCGTCATATGGAGTTTTTGGCGATTGTTTTAGCCGAGCTCTGGAGGGCAACATCAATAGTTTTTGTCATAATCCTTGCCGGACTTCAGATGATAAGCAATGAGTATCTAGAGGCAGCAGAGGTCTTTGGAGCAGATTACTGGACAAGGCTGAGGAAGATAGTGATTCCCCTCTTAAAGCCAAGCATCCAGAGTGCTTTGATCATCAGAACCCTTTTCGCAATGCAGATATTCGGTATTGTATGGATTTTGGCTGGAAGAGACATCCCAATCCTGGCTGGAGAAGGTTTCTATAGGCTAACAGAGCTCAAAGAATACGACGTGGCATCAATTTACGCTCTAGTAATAGCGGGACTTTCACTGTTGCTTGGAGCACTCTATATTAAGTTCATGAAGGCTGAGTATCTGGAGGTGAGAAGATGAACCAAGAAACAAAGTTCATGCTAAAAAGGCTAGCCTTCTATGCGTTTATTTTTACTGTAGTTGCTTGGATAGTAATCCCGATAATAATCTCAACGCTTTATGGCTTTGCTCTTCCAAAAGACTATTACGATCCGAAGAAGGTCATCCCAACAAGCTTCACAATAAAATACGTCAAAACCCTTCTCTTCACGCTCGGAGCATTAGATGGAATTAAAAACAGCGTTATTGTTGCACTTATCACAATAGCAATAAGCTTCGCCTTTGGAATTCCCGCAGGTTACGCAGTTGCAAAGTTTATTTTCCCTGGAAAGGACACCATAAAGCTATCAATAGTAGCCCTTAGAATGTTCCCAATACCTGTGATGGCAATTCCCCTCGTAATCCTTTACATAAAGCTCAACCTCATTGATACTCTACTGGGAGTTGCACTTGCCCACACAGCAATGGCACTTCCCTTTGTAGTCTTAATAACCTCAAGCATCTTTGCAGGTGTTTCAACCGAGCTTGAGGAAGCAGGCATGGTGTTTGGACTCACGAGGTTAGGTTCGTTCTTCAGAATTACCCTGCCCCTAGCATTACCCGGCTTAGCTGCTGCGGCTATGTTTACCTTCGTCATGTCATGGAACGAAGTTTTTGTAGCGTCAATTTTAACCCTATCCCACAGAACTTTACCGGCTCAAATTTTGTCAATAATGGCCGGAGCGAGTGGAGGAGCAGCACCCGATTACTACAAGTTTGCAGCAGCATTCATCATGATACTTCCCGCTATAACGTTCATATTCTTTGCTAGGAAGTATCTGGTAACAATGTGGGGTATAACACTAAAATGAGGTGTGAAAAATGGTGGAAGTCAGGCTTGAGAACCTCAAGAAGTATTTTGATAAAGGAAGGGTAAAGGCTGTTGATGGGGTAAATCTCACTATAAAAGACGGAGAATTCCTTGTACTCCTCGGACCGAGCGGTTGTGGTAAGACCACAACGCTTAGAATGATAGCAGGCTTAGAAACGCCAACAGGCGGAAAGATATGGTTTGGGGAGAGAGATGTAACTTACCTTCCTCCCAAAGACAGAAACATATCAATGGTTTTCCAGAGCTATGCTGTATGGCCTCACATGACAGTTTATGATAACATAGCGTTTCCATTGAAAATTAAAAAGTACCCAAAGGACGAGATAGATAAAAGGGTTAAATGGGCCGCGGAGCTGCTTCAAATAGAGGAGCTCCTTGACAGATATCCCGCTCAACTCAGTGGTGGTCAGAGACAGAGAGTGGCCGTTGCAAGGGCAATAGTGGTCGAACCGGATGTTCTGCTTATGGATGAACCGCTCTCCAACCTCGATGCTAAGCTCAGAGTTACAATGAGGGCGGAAATCAAGAAGCTCCAAACGAAGTTAAAGGTCACCACAATATACGTTACCCATGATCAAGTTGAGGCCATGACAATGGGAGATAGGATAGCGGTAATGAACAAAGGGAAGCTCCTTCAAGTCGGGCCTCCAACGGAGGTTTATTTAAAGCCCAACTCGATATTCGTTGCAACGTTCATAGGCGCTCCGGAGATGAACTTACTTGAGGTGAGTGTTAAAGAGAAGGATGACTCCATTATCCTAGAGGGAGAAGGGTTTGAGATTCCACTTTCAAGGGACTTTAAAGAGCTCCTAGAGAGGTATATCGACAAAACAGTTGTCTTCGGTATAAGACCTGAACACATGACTATAGAAGGTATCTCATCTCTAGAGCACGTGAAGAGAAGCACAACAATAGAGGGAACAGTAGATTTTATTGAGGCTTTGGGAACAGACACGATCGTCCATGCCAATATAGGAAGCGGCCAAATCATAAAGGTAAAGCTCCCAGGCCACATACCCCTTGAGGTCGGGAGTAAGGTTAAAATAGTTATTGACCTAGATAACATCCACGTATTTGACAAGGACACTGAAAAAGCCATAATATGAGGGAGAGCAAATGGAGGAAGGCGAGCTCAAGGCGCTCTTGAAGGAGTTGGGATTGAACAAATATGAGGTAAATGCATACCTTACTTTAATCAAGCAAGGACCCCTCACAGCAGGCGATCTCGCCTCCCTCTCAAAAGTTCCCCAGCCAAGAATATACGACGTTGTGCGGAGTTTAATGAGCAAGGGCTTTGTTGCAATAACAAGTGAAAGGCCAAAGAAAATAGTTCCACTTGACCCGGAAAAAGTTTTCGACGAAATGGAGAAGGGCTACCTGAAAAAGGTAGAACTCGCAAAAAAAGAATTAAAAGCCATGTACACCCCCCACGAAAGCCGGAGAGAGGTAATAGTAGTAAAAAGCAAAACAACATTGGAGAACTACATAACAGAGGCAATAAAGAACGCCCAGTACCACCTTTCCCTTGCAATTCCTTCACAACTTTTGGAAAAGCTGGCACCATTTTTAAAGGCAAAAAACAAGGAAGTCACAATTGACCTCTTTTTGTATGGAAAGAAGGAAGTTCCAAAAATTGCAGACAAAATTAAGGTAAGAGAAGTAGAGGACCCAACAATAGTAATACAAGACAAAAATCTGGGCATTTACGCTCCCCCCGAAGCGTTCAAATCAAAAGAACAAACAATAAGGGGCTACGCCTTAATAATAATGGACAAAAATCTCCTTTTCATGCTCGATAGATACTTTTACCATGCACTGTGGCCCACTGGAGAACTAGTCTATAAGAAAAAAGAAAAAAGGATAAAGCTTCCAAAGAGCTACATACATATTAGAGCTCTCGTGGAGGACATAAGGGATCACAACCTAATTGGAAGTGAGATAGAAGTACACGGAAAGTTCGTGAAGACCCAAGAACCCGTCCATTTAATTGGAAGGATAGTTGACTTCTTTGAAAATGAAGGAAAGGTTATCTCAAACATAACAGTTGAAACAAAAGATGGAAAAAGGTATGTAGTGGGAGGATGGAACGCATCTCTAGAGGACATTGAAGCGGAGATAATGATCCTTAAAGGCTAAACTATCAGCGATACGAGGTCTCTTATTGCTTTTTCTGGATCTTTGGCTTTTGTAACACCACTTGCTAAGAGAACTCCAACCGTTCCCAATTCTAGAGCTTTCTTCACATCTTCTCCCGTTGAGATACCGGCCCCAGTAAGAACCTTAACCTCTGGGTTTACCTTCCTAACGAGCTCCACTGTGTTGGTTATCACCTCGGGCTTTGCCTTGCTGACTGGAATTCCAGTACCAATAAGCTCCGGCGGTTCAACAGCAACGTAATCTGGATTTAGAGCAGCAACTGCCGCACTGACTGCAGGGTTATTGCTACAGACCATTGTCATTAAGCCGACTTCTTCAGCCCTTCTGATTGCAGCTTCTAAATCCGCAAGGATCATTCTGTTCTCGGAGTGGTTGAGCAAAGTCCCAACGGCTCCAGCCTCTTTCACTGCTTCTGGCAAAACGTGCCCGGTATGGCTTCCGGGTTTTATCGGGTCTATATGTTGAGCAAAGACCGGAATCTCAACTTCTTGAGCAATTCTATAAAGATCTACCAGCTGTGGGGCTACGGCAATTGTTATTCCGGTTTCTTTGTAAACCTTTTCCGCCGCCTTGGCTATTTTTAAAGCCCTTTCCCCAGTGGCCTCAATATACGCCTTAAAATTTATGGCTATAATCGGCTCCTTCAACATCTTCTATCACCTCTTTTAGATAAAGTTAAAGCAAAAAATTAAAGAGTCCAATCAACTCCCAAAATTCTGCTGTATTCTGCCAAAACTCTCCTGAGATACTCCTTTGCAGTAACAACTTTGTCTTTCTTAAATTGCTCTGCCCACTTCTGGTTGCCAAACTCTTCAGCACCTTTTGCAATCAAATCTACAACTCTCATTGAATCCCAGAATACCGGCTCATAACCGGCCTTTTTGAGGAAGTTAACGAGTTTTCTTATCGTCTTTTTGGCCTGTTCTTCCATGTCTACATTTTCTCCATAAGCTTCCATGAAGAGTGCTCTCAACACAGGTGTTGCCCATCCACGGTGGAACCTGCACCATCCAACGTTGTCGTACCAGTACTCATTAAGGGCACTTGCAACTATCTTGTTTGCAAGCTCTTCAGGCTCAAGAAAGACTCCAAACTGGTAGAAAGTCCAATAGCGGCCCTGAATTGGCAGAGGTATGTAGTTTCCTATCGCCCAGTACATAGTTGGTACCATTTCCCCATTCGCCCCGAGCGGGGTATAAACTCCATAATCCTTGAAGCTCTCTCCATAACTCAGCCTGTCCTTGAACTTCTCGTCGAGTACCTCGCTTGCCCTCCTTATACCCTCTCCAATTATCTTGGCAATTTCCGTTTCAGCAAAAGCAACCCTATGGGCTAATTCAGCAACAAGCTTGGCATTCTTTTCACTGGTCTCGACAGGCTTTAGGAGAAGGGAGTCCTTATCAAATTCGGGCTTGTCGCTGATTCCAACTTCCTCTGGCTTGAGCAGTCCTCTATAGACAAGCTCCAAAACCCATGCGGCAGTGCCTCCAAAGCTGATAGCATCAAATCCCATGGCATCAACTGCGTGAACGCTTACATCACTTGCCCTAAGAGTTATCACACCAGTTAAGGGCCCGTTAGCTTCTCTCGGCTCGTATTCTATGTGGTGACCGTTGGCGTATTTCTTACACACCACCGGGCACGGCTCTCCACAGTTAGTCCAGTTTTTAGTTTCTATCGCCTCTTTGTTGAAGGGCTCCCAGTAATATTTCATTATGTTCTCGTGGATTTTAATACGGTCTTCTTTTGGAATGTAGGGCATCTGCCAGTTGAGTATGGGCACTAAATCTCCTTCAGCTGGATAGTTTCCTCCAAAGGTTCCTCCCGTGTTGAGCTTAGGATTGTATTTGTATTTCACGGTCTTTTCTGATATGACCTCGTTCATGGGCTTCTTGTGAACGCCTTCAACTATCTGCTTTGCCACCGTTATGTTGCTTATATCACCCTTTGGGAACTTTCTCTTTGCTCTTCCACCAAATATTACGGCAACAACGTTGTGTGCCCTTAGCAGAACGCTTCCGGTACCCCCTCTTGCAGCCCAGTCCTCGCTTCCAACAACCCTCTTGCCGTTTCTCAAAGTCTGAGAGAACACCGCTCCCATATGGGTGTTTAGAGAAGCCGGCCCAACACAGGCTATTCTATACTCCATGCCGTCAAACTTGTTGTGGAAGTTATCTATGAGGTATTGAGTGAGGGCATAAACTCCTTCTTCTCCTTTGTAGCCCTTCCATATCTCGATTACCTTTTCAAGTTCAATCTCATGAAGCTCAACATTCAGGTTTTCTCCATCGTTGAAAAGAACTACAACTGTAGGCTTTTCCCTTTTGCCTTCAAGAACCACAAAATCTACTCCAACCCTCTGGAACTGATATGCAGCACCGCCCATCGTTGATGGAAAAACTCCTCCGTACTGGGGTGACCTATAAACAAAGGTCATTCTATGAGCGCCCGGAAGAACAGAACCAGCGAATGGTCCTTTTCCAAAAATCATGACGTTTCTCGGATCATACGGATCATCAAGCTCATAGGTTTTGTAAACCTCATCATGCAAATACAAGGCATAGTCAATTATGCCATAAACCCCCTCTCGCTCAAATTCTTCACTTTCAACTTTCTTTTCATTGAGGTTTATCTTAAGTACTGAAAACCTCATGTCCCTCCCTCCCATATCACTCTAAGTGTTATGTAGAAGAACAAATTATTTAAGATTTTGGGTAATTCAAGTGAATTTCATGAATTCCCAGAAACTAACAAAGAGAACAAGCAAAAAGATAAAGAAAATCAGACTGGCTCAAACCTGTCCTTAAGCCTCTCCAGAACACCAGGCAAGGTTGTGTACTCCATTTCCTCAAGCGGCAAGCGGTGTGGCTCAAATGGTCCATGCCTTCTCATGTAGTCTGCAATTTCCACTGCCTTCTTTCTTGCGTCATCAAATGCTATATCATCAAAGAGGTCAACTGGGCCTATCAGCTTTCCGTCTTTATTGATCTGCCATCCTAATGCCACAACCCTTGGAGGCCCATCGAACCTCGTGGGAGTTGCGTACTTAAGAGGAACGGGCACTATTGGGCCGTTGTGGGAACCTCTCATCCACCCACTCACAAGGTGTGGGAATGCAAATGGCTCAAGAACTTCTCCAAGGGCTGGAAGTCCGCTTTGAGCCCTTACTATTGCCACTGGGTCATCTTTTCCCACGTATTCCCCCGCAATTTCATACAGCTTTTCGATGCTTATAACTGCCACCGGCTCGTCTTCGGGCAGATTGTGTCCTTTCTTTGGATACACGCGTTTTATCACGTATCTAGACTTTGCGCCTATGAGGGCCAAGATGTCATAAAGTTCTTCGGGTGAATTCAGGATAACTCTCTTGTGCTCCTTTATGTCCCATATCTCAAACCTGAAGCCCATATGCATGTGAGGATCGATGACAAGTCCGGCGGTGTTGAATGGATCGGCAAACATCCTGAAGATCGGCAGGTTGAATGCTCCCGGTTCTGTCTTATCCATGTGAAACGTAACTATGGGCTCGCTTTTTCTCAGGGTAATCTCCATCTCAGCTACTCCGGGGCCCATTCCCCTGACATTTCCGCTGAAAGCATCTTTAAGCAAATCCTGGCCAGCCCCGTAGAGACCGAGCTCTTTTGCTATTTCAGTTGCCTCTTTAAACACATCCCAAGCCAAGCCATGTACTTTCTCACTATCAACACCGTGTTTGTGCGTCATAATGAGCTGCAGATCATCACCACAATATGTGGCGTAGAAATCGATTATCGTTCCTTCTTCTTTTGCCTTACTCAAAATCTCGTTGGCCTTATCTATCAACGCTGGATGAACCTTGCAGTGTCCTGGCCATCCTCCGATATCAGCCTTTATCACACTAATGGTTATTTTTTCTCCAACCGCCACATAGCATCACCAATAATATGTTTACTTTCAGTTTTATAAAATTTTACCACCATAAAATATATCACTTCCAATGATACCAAAGGAAAAACAAAAGAGTTCAGCAGATATCCGTCCAGCCGAATTCCTCTCTTGCAACTCTTATAAGTTCCCTAAGTTCCTCTTTCTTGATGTTGACGCTGCTTACCGCGCCCACAACAGCTATAATTCCATGAACTTCCTCCTGGACCTGAATGACGTCGTCACTTATCTTTGTCACCTTAAGCTCCCTTCTTGCAACTTCCTCCTCTGTAATCCTGAACTTGTCCTCCCCAATTTTTACATGCTTTATCTCCGTCATGGATATCCCTCAAATAACATACGATTTCAAATATGATAAGCTTTACTATAATGTTGAACAATGTAAAGATAAAAGCACCAAAGTGATTAACATCAAGGATTAAAGAGAACAACAGTGAAGGCAGTTTTAGCTCAGAAAAAAATAAATGGCGACGTATTTATCGATTAAACCCATCAAAGCCGATTCTTATGGGAGAGAAGTGGAACACAAGAAAAAGCACGAGAAAGGATGTGAAGAACATGCAATGTAAAGTTTAACTTTATAATATATCTTATTCCATTTGAGGCAGAAAAGGGATCTTTAAGCTTCGCTTTCGACTCTAGCACTTTTTGAATGAATTTAAGAGAATAATATCCCCCTATTATCGTACGCAGTATCGTTCTCACAGTCAAAAATCTTATAACTTTCAAATTTTATAAAATACTTTGGTGAACGTCATGAGGAAGCTTTCGATACTAATTTCAGTTTTTGTATTGTTTGGTCTTTTTGGTATGGCTTTTGCCAGCGCAGCAACAGTTGCAGTGGATTTAGCCCACGGAGAAAACGAGAAGTACCTTGCAGAGGATGTGCTTGAATACGGAACTAACAAGACTCTTGCCCATGGAATTGTAAAGACCATTACCGATGTCGAATGGGGCTATTTTGGTGACCCGATGGCCGCAGACACGCTCGGTATTAATCACCTTGGAGAAAAGATAACTGCCGATGCCCTTGCAAACGTTGACATGCTCATTCTCGGACAACCAACAAGCCCGTTCCAACCCGATGAAATCCAGGCCATTGCTGAATGGTTCAAGCAAGGAGGAAAAGTTCTCTGGGTTGCCGCTGATAGCGACTATGGTAGTAGCGGTGTGCTGGCACAAGATATTGTCAACGCCCTTCTTGACCAGCTCGGCGTTGGACACTTAAGAATTGACCTCTGTTCTGTTGAAGACCCAACAAGCAACGCTGGGGCTTCTTACAGAGTTGTTGGTCTTGTGCAGCCAGATGATAACACCCCAGACAAAGAAAAGCTCACCCAGAACTTCCAGCATGAGGGTAAAGTCCTCTACCACGGCCCCGCAATAGTTGCATGGGTTGATGACAACGGAAACTGGCAAAAACTCGTTGACGGAAACATCCCAGAGAACGTTTATAGGATTGTAAAGACTTCACAAGACGGTACTATTGTAGAGAACAATGATCCTCCCGCATATGCATACAGCGCTGGAGACGTAGGAGTCTTTACGCTCTTAGCGGCAGAAATAATTAAATTTGATAACGGAAAGCAGAGCGTCCTCATCGTAAGCGGTGAGAGCCCATACGGTGACTATGAACCAACCTGGTCAGCCCAATACCATGGAGTCGACCTCGATGGTCCAGCATTTGTTACAAACATGATACACTGGTCATTAGAGCAAGCCTCAAAAACAGAAACCAGCAGCGGAGGAGTTTGTGGCCCAGCGGCTTTAGTAGGGCTAATCCTAATCCCACTAGCCTTTAGAAGGAAGAAGTGATTTTCCTCTTTCCATTCTTTTTGTTTAATTTTAACATCTTTATGGCAAAATTTAAAAATGGGCATCTGAACTCCAAAAGGGGTGAGCTTGATGAAAAAATTTGCGAGCCTTTCGATTTTGATCATTGTATTGCTCAGTACAGTCGCCGCAGGATGTATTGGCGGAGAAGGAACCCAGACAGGAACACAAACTGGAGGAGAGGGAATAACACTTGTAGTTTTAACAAGACACGACGTGAATATACAGGTAATGGCAAAGAAGATGTTTCTCCAAAGCGATATAGCAAAACAGTACAACATCAAGGATGTGAAGTTTATAAAAGCTCATGAGTCACTGTGGCCGGACTACATAGAAAAAGGAGCCGACGTTGGATGGGGAGGAGGGCCAACACTCTTTGATGACCTCTTCAAGAACAATTACCTCGCTCCCATAGAAGACCAAAATGTTCTCGGGCTTATTGGCACCCAAATCCAAGAAACAATTGCTGGAATGCCCATGGTAAGAAAAGGAGATGATGGAAAAGTATACTGGATCGCAGCGGCATTATCTTCATTTGGATTCACTGTGAACCATGATGTTCTTGAGAGATGGAGCCTTCCTGTTCCCCAAGGGTGGGAGGACATAGCAAGTGAAACCTTCGCCATGGATCCACCTCAAGTAGGAATTGCCGATCCAACAAGAAGTACTTCAAATACGAGGATTTACCAGATAATTCTCCAGGCTTTTGGATGGGATGAAGGATGGAAGGTTCTCACGCTAATTGCTGCAAATTCAAAGATTTATGACGCCAGTGATGCCGTTAGAGAAGCGGTAATTGCAGGAGACATAGCTGTCGGAAGTACAATCGACTTTTACGGATACACTGCAATGAAGTTGAATCCTTCTTGTGAGTACATCATTCCAAAGGGACAGAGCATTATAAACGGTGACCCAATAGCCCTTCTTGTGAATTCAAAACAAAAAGAGGCTGCACAGGCGTTTATTTACTGGGTTCTAACGGAAGGGCAAAAGATATGGCTTGATGAGGAGATAAACAGACTACCAGTCAATCCAAGTGTATTTGATACTCCAGAAGGACAAAAGAGACCTGACCTAAAGAAAGCTTATGAAAGCGCTCTAAACACACAAGGAATAGAATTCGACGACAATAAAGCTCTAGCTACAATAAACTCGATGCAGCTCTATTTCAAGGCTACATTAGTCGATGCAAACCAAGAGCTCCACAGAGCATGGGTTTCATTAGCTAAGGCCTACAAAGAAGGAAAGATAAGTGAAGAGAAATACAAAGAGCTAAAAGCAAGGCTCCTTGAGCCTGTAAAGTTCAAAGACCCAGATACGGGAGAAATTGTGACCTTAACAGAGGAATACGCAGAAAAAATCAACGACAGACTTGCAAAGGATGCTTCGTTTAGAGACACCTTGATGCAAGAATGGAGAGATGCTGCAAGAGAGAAATATCAAAGCATCCTCGCGGAGGTGCAAGGATGAAGGTTAGCAAATGGAGTGAGAGACTGTTTGGGACTCCACTGTTCGACCCCCTTGTCGCTTTCTCTTATATTTTTCCACTGTTGTACCTGATAGTGTTTTTGATAGTCCCCGTTCTATCTATGCTGCTTATAGCCTTCACGTATGATGGAAATATTTCCCTCCACTGGTTTAAGAGCATACTCACCGATTCTTACTATATCCAAATACCCCCACGAGGGGAGTTTGCCCAAAAATTGGCGACCTCCACCGGAGAAAGCTTATATTTAATCAGAGGGCTAGACTTCGGGGTCGTATTGAACTCTCTTGTTGTCGCCATATTAGTAACGCTCCTTACGGCAATATTAGGAACTGTCTTTGCCTTTGTGATGGCGAGATACAACTTCAAAGGGAAGAATTTCTTTAGAATTGCCCTCTTCATCCCACTGCTGGTAACTCCATTTGTGAATGCCTACGTCATAAAGCAAATGTTCAGCGAATATGGCCTTATAAACTACATCTTTCACGAAGTCCTCCACATCCTTCCGTTTAGGATTAAAATAGACGGTTTAGCCGGTGTGGTTTTAGCTCAAGCTATGGCATACTACCCGATAGTTTACCTGAACGCCTATGCGAGCTTTATCAACATAGACCCAACCCTTGAGGAGCAGGCGGAAAACCTTGGAAGCAGGGGATTCCACCTCTTCAGAACAGTAACGTTCCCCCTTGCTCTCCCCGGAATCGCTGCGGGAGCAACACTGGTCTTCATATTCAGCCTCGAGGACTTAGCAGCACCCGTTGTTTTCCATGGGGACCCATTAGCCAAGAAGCTCATGTCATACCAGATATTCAGCAAGTTCATCTATGGTCTTGGTGAAAGAAGCCCAGAAATAGCCGCCCTTTCAATAATAATGCTCGCCTTAGCAGTAATTGCTTTCCTCGGCATAAGGAAGTACGTGGGCTTGAGACAGTATGCAATGTTAAGTAAAGGCGGAAGATGGAAGCCAAGAATAAGCGAGCCAAAACCATGGCAGACCCTTTTGATCTACTTAGTCCTCCTCCCAGTGTTGTTAATCACAATCTTCCCACAATTGGGTGTGGTCATGCTTGCTTTTTCAGAAAGATGGACCACAACCGTCCTTCCGCAGGGATTCACAATTGACTACATCAAAGAAATGATACTGAACCCCGACGTGAGAAGGTTTATTGTAAACAGCCTTGTCTACTCCGGAGCAGCTGTAATTCTCATAGTACTGCTCTCAATAACCTCATCCTACGCTACAAGCAGATTCAAAGGCATTCTAAGTCCCGTCCTTGAGAGCATAGTGATACTCCCAATTGCGGTACCGGGAATCGTGGTAGCAATGGGATACTTCTATTTCTTCTCAGCAATAACCCCAGAGAACTCACCACTAAATCCAACATCGCTCTATGGATTTAACCCGGCACTGGTGTTGATACTTGCTTACTCTATAAGAAGGCTCCCGTTTGCAGCAAGATCCGTTTATGCTGGCCTGCAGCAGGTTCATGTTTCTCTAGAAGAAGCCTCCATGAACCTCGGCGCCTCAAGATGGAAAACGATAATTGGAATTTTGTTGCCGCTGATATCTCTGAACGCTTTTGGAGGAGCAATGCTGAGCTTTGTTTATTCAATGAGCGAAACAAGCGTTGGAATAACCCTTGGTTCAATAAACATGGAACAGGCACCAATAACGGCATTCATGAAAGAAGTCCTGATGTCCGCAGCGGGCAGTATAAACATAGCAGCAGCATTAGGTGTTCTCTTGATAGTTGTGCAGATAACTGCTATTGTGGTAGTTAATATAATCACAAAGCAAAGATACTCCTTCATTGGGCTAACATGAGGTGAGAATATGGTTGAGGTCAGGCTTGAGAGTATAGTGAAAACTTTCGGTGAAACCGTTGCTCTGAAAGGTATCGATCTCCACATAAAACACGGAGAGCTATTTACACTGCTCGGGCCAAGTGGATGCGGAAAATCGACCACGCTGAGGATAATTGCTGGTCTCGACTTCCCTGACAAAGGGCACCTGTACTTCGATGATGAAGAAGTGACCTACAAAAGTTCAAGTGAAAGAGGAGCTGTGCTGGTTTTCCAGAACTACGCATTATGGCCCCACATGACAGTTTATGACAACATTGCATATGGACTCAAAATAAGAAAGCTCCCCAAGCAGGAAATCGAAAGAAGAGTAAAATGGGTCCTTGAGTTGGTTAAACTCCAAGGATACGAGGACAGATATCCCACACAGCTCAGTGGTGGTCAGCAGCAGAGAGTTGCCATAGCCAGGGCACTTGTGGTAGAACCCAAGTTACTTCTGCTTGACGAGCCCCTCTCAAATCTGGACGCAAAACTCAGGTTAGAGATGAGGTCTGAAATAAGAAGGATACAGAGAGAACTTGATATCACAGCCATATACGTCACTCACGACCAAGAAGAAGCAATGGCAATAAGTGACAGGATAGCTGTGATGAACATAGGGCAGATAGAGCAGGTGGGAACACCAAAGGAAATATACGAAAAACCAAAGACCGAATTCGTGGCATCATTTATGGGCAAAACCAACGTAATCCCTGCTGAAGTCGTGGAAAGAGAAGGGGACAAGGTAACGGTTGAATTCGAGAACTTCAGACTCGATGGGCTCACATACACAGACAAAAGTGACAAAGTCGTCATAGTAATAAGACCAGAGCGCATCAGCTTACACCCCATCGAAAATGCCGTGGCAATAACGGGCAAAGTCGACCTTATAGAATACTACGGATTTTTCATCGAAGTCGTTGGACTGTTTGGAGAAACTAGAATAATTGCCAGAACAATAAACGACAAAGACGTTGTCCACTTAAGACCACAAGGCGAAGTGACATTCTACATAGACAGAAACGACATTCTTGTGCTCCCCAAACAAAACCTCTAATTCTCTTTTTTCTTCCGTCGGAGGGTTTAATAATGGAAATTTTAAAAGAAGGTCAGATCTACGAAGTCCTCCTTGTAACCAAGTCAAACATAACTCCAGTTGGGGTTACCAGAAAAGACAAGAGACTGAATTTCAAGCTTTTTGAGGGGAAGAGTGCCAGAGATATAAAGGAATATCCCTATGGAGCGATTCACATAACATGGGACGTTGAACTGCTGGTAAAAACCGCCCTAAATCTGCCGGTTGAAGTTGAGTTCGAAGATGCAAAATCAGTTCCCATCAGGAAAATCAAGGGGCTTCCCAGCATAGAAGGAAGGATAAAATTTTCCGAGAAGGAGATCGAAGACAAATTGGGGAAAGCACGTATTTTGGAGTGCTCATTGATTCCAACTTATGACGACCTACACCCGGTTTTAGTTCCTCCTCCCAGCCGGGTTGACTTCTACCTGCTGGAGATGGCCATACACCTCACAAGGCTGTATGTGACAACTAGATCATTGAATGTAGGAGAATCTCAAAAGCTCTACTCAAAGATTTGGGAAAGTTATCGGCTTTACAAAAAGCTTGGAGGCAATAGCGAACTCGCAGAGAAGATTATGGGGTTTGCAACTGCAGCTTTGAGATGGAACCCCTGAGAAGGGGTGATAACTTTTTTAACGTTTGACTTCTCTATTATTTCGGTGATGTTATGAAGCGAATACTCGCGTTTTTGCTGGCGTTTCTGACTTTGTCCTTGATTAATGTAAACCCGGCAAGTGCAGAAGCACTTCCCGGAGATATCCTAAAGATGCCGATGCCCGGAGCCCCTGCTATAGCACTTCCGGGGGAAACAATAGAAATACAACCCCAAGAAGGCGTTGACATTACTGAGATTACAATTGTTTCTGTTATGAACGGCCCATACAAGCTTGAAATCCTGGAAAAGGGAAATACAATAAAAGCCAAAATACCTGAAAACGTTGTTCCAGATGTGTATTTCCTTCAAGTCAAGTCAAACAAAGGAGAGGTCATCATACCTAACGGCGTGTGGGTTCTCAAAGAATATCCAAAGGTGCTTAGGATTGCCCATTTGAGCGATACCCACGTCACAAGCGGAACCAAATTCGGCTATGTATGTGGAGAATACTTCCAGAGGGATATCAAGAAAATACAGGAGCTTTGTGACGGAGGTTTAATTGTCCCCCTCCACAGTTACGTTGCTACCGATAGTGCTTACACCTATTGGAGCATGGACGATAGAGTGGATGTTATAATAAGCACTGGAGACGTTGTTGATACCGCCGGAGACAGCAAAGGATACAAAATGCTCTTTGACATAATCTCTAGAGCAGCCGCTACAGGGAGGCCAACGATAATAGTCAAAGGAAACCACGATGACCCACCAAACTACTACCCCAAGCTGATAGGTCCAACCGACTATTACCTCACCATAGGAAAGTTCCTTATTATAGCCCTGAATTCCCATGGAGACGAAGCCCATCCCTACATGGATCAACTTGAGTGGATGGAGAAAGTCCTTGAAGAACATCCGGATAAGATTCCAATAGTGATTGTCCACCATCCATACTGGTACTCCGCTCCCCAAGGGTGGATTGGAGGAAGAATTGAAGGTTTCACAGCGTTTGACGACAAAGACTGGGCAAACCTCACCCAATATGTCGGCTATTACTGGATCGGTGGGCCGGAGAAAACAACCGAAGACATAGCAAGGAGATTCCTTCAAGATGTGGAGAAGTATAACATAAAGCTTGTTATGAGCGGACACATCCACCACGACAAGCTTCACATCTACGTAGATAAAAACGGCAACGAGCACTGGTTTGTTACGTTAACATCAACGGGAGCACCAGACAAAGAAACTAACCCTGCATCAAAGTCAGATTACAGCCCAACATGGTATGGCTCAAACATAGTTGAAATAGACGAAAACGGAAACGTTAGGTTGCCAGCGGTTGAAGAGATGTTCGGAACGCTTTTCAACGACTTCATTTCACTTCCAGTTCCCCAAGAGTTCATCACATTTAGGTGGACAACGGACTTTGGAAGTGCCGTGAAGTTCATAAATCTACTCGGAGAAGAGAGCGGAAAGTTTGCCATAGAAGTCCCAGAGGGAGCAGAGGTTGATGCCAGCGTTACAAATGTCACTTACAAGCTTCTTGGGGAAAGAAAGATCGGAGACAAGACTTACGAGCTGTTTGAAATAGTTGTTCCTGAAGGAGTATCCCAGCTCGTAATAAGCAAGGGCAAGGACACAGAAAAGCCCGAGATAAGCATCCCCTACTTGACTCCTTCAAAACCAGTAAAAGGAAAACCATTTAAGGTCTACATAAGTGCCAAGGACAATCTCGGAATTAGAGATATCTACGTGGAGATAGAAGCCAATGGAAAAGTTGCAACATACCCAGCAGTACAGGCAAGTGGGGGGCAAGCAGATTACTTTATGGCAGAGATTCCAGGAGTTGATGCGGATGAATACGTCATAAGAGCAGTAGCCGTAGACTTCTATGGAAACAAAGCAACATTCGAGATGACCGTTGGCGGAACACAAACTACAAGCCAAACCACATCCACAACAGAGAGCAAATCAACGTGCGGGCCCGCAGCAATTCTAGCATTCTCCATAATCCCGCTTGCGCTATTTAGAAGAAAGAAATGACAGCTTTCTTTTTTATTATTTTCGTTTCGTATACAGATCTCCTATAGAAGAGTTTTTAAACATACTTACCTCCCCCCTTCTGGGTGATGCCCTTTGAAATTTAAGGGGAAAGCTTTTGGCAATTTAGTTAGAATCGAATTTGAGATACTCAACCTTAGCGAGCTCAAGATTGAGGATTTAAGGGATTTTGATGTCGAGAATTTAAAAATCGAGCTTAAACCAAATTCTTCTGGGATAAAGATAATTGGAATATGGGAGGGCGAGGTAGAGAAGGCTGGTGAAGGTATAAAAAAAGCCCTTGAAGAGAGCTATAAATTAAGAGAGAAGATACTGAACAGGATGAAAGCCAAGATTGAGAGAATAAGGGGAGTTATGAAAAAGCTTGGATTTACCGAAGAGGTTCTGGGCTATGGAAATATGATCAAATTCACAAAGAAAATTGGTGATTACGAAATAGCGGTTGTTGCTTCATCCAAAGACGACCTCATCAGGGTAGAGGTTTACGGAAACGACAAAAAGGTAATAAGCCCGGAGATTGAGAACTTCTTTGAAGATGTGGACGTAGAGGAGCTCGAAGTCTACGGATTGGACGAAGAGACACAAGAAGAAAGACTCGTAATAAATATTGAACTGCCTGAGGAAGAAGTGCCAGAGACAAAAATAGTAGAGACAATAAGATTAATCGAAAGCCTTTTGATGACCTAATTATTTATATTTTGCCTCTAGTTGCACTTTCTTTATCTTTGCCATTAGTCCCTTACTGGGCAGATTATCCTCCTCCAAAATTTTACCATTCCTCAGATCTATCTTCGCATAGTAAATAGACTCGTTGCCTATTAGTTTTATCACTGCATATCCCTTTTCCTTGTAAACAACTATCCTCTCCGTATTGAGACTCGTTTCATTGAACTTCTCACGGACATGCCTCTTATAGTTCTCTTCAATCGCCATCTCAGTCAGAAAAACATCACTCTTTAATATTTCCCCAGAACTTCTTCCTATCAAAAGCTCCCCCACTCTTTCTTCTCCAACAAACTTAACTTTCCAATTGTCATCAAGTGTTATTTCCTTTATGGCTGCAGGTATTCCTTTCTCTTCCAGAAACTTCTTTGCTATCTCCTGTACTACCTCAATTTTCAGCTGCCTGTCTACTTCGGTCAGGATTTTCCCATCTTTGCTGAGGGATATTCTCAGAAGAGCTCTTTTGTTCTCAAGTTCCACCTCATAGGTGTCACTCTTCCTATCCAGCTTCTTTATACTCCACCCACCATATTTCTGAAGGATTATTTCCCTAGCTTTCTGGGGACTTATCTCAACGAAATAATCTATTATGTCCCCTGTTTTCCCATCGGCATTCACCTTGATCTTCCCATCATTACTCTCAAGGAGTATCTCTAACTGAGTTGCATCATGGAACTTAAAGTCAACAAGCTCAAGCCCATTCATGTCAAAATTCTTTTCAAGAAGGCTCTTGGCGGAATTTGCGATCTGGTAAGGGTGAAGTAGATTTGCAGTTACTGTGTGTTCGCCATTTTCCAAGTTGAATTCAAGAACCACAACTCCCTTTGGAGTCATGACATCGGTTATTGCCCTATTTTCTTTTTCATCAAAGAAGACGACCTCTCCTTCAGGATACAGCTTGGCAACCTCCGAGAATATAGCTTCCCGTTTTAGTTTTGACTTTCTTTTTATTATCCTGCCACTATAAACGTGCAAAGCAATTCCGAAGACAAACCTCTTAGTTTGTCCGCTTATAATAGCTACGGAATCTTTTTCCTCTACAGAAATTTCTTCTGGGTTCTCTCCGAGAGATTTTTTGCACTCTTCTCTGGCTATTTCAATGAGCTTTTCCTTTGGAAGAGGGGTTATGTCTACTTTGGCATCATCTGTCTTAAGGTCAACTTCAGCTTTGGCAAAGTTTATGCCAACTTTAAGTTTCAATAAAGCTTTATTTGGAACATAAACCCTTCTTCTGGAACTTAGATAAATATTTGTTTGAGGAATCTTGAGTTCATCTGCAAGTTTTAATTTGAGAGCTATCACCGCCTCATTTTGAGAAATGGGGGATTCTGTTTCAACTTTGCTCGCTTTTATCGCAGATTCACTTTCCAGAAGAGCTTTTGAAACTTTTCTCTCCAGCTCACCATCCCTGCTCACAAGGGGAATTACATCATCCTTTGACAAAACTATTGCTTCGTCTTTTATTACCTCTTCCCCGTCCTTCGTAGCGGACCATGAAATTATATAGCCTGCAGAAAGCTCAACTACCAGCCCCTCCAGGAAAACATCTTCCCTTTTTATTTTATACCTGGATTCCATGAGAGACATAACAGTTTCGAGAACCTTATTTGGCGAAAACGAATACAGCAATGGTGCATCCAGGTGTATAACTTTTAACATCCCTTTCCTTTTAACTTCTTCCTCCTCTTTCCTCTTCTTTTTTTCGAACCTCTCAAGCAGCTCATTGGATATTGGAATGTCCCTGTCATTTAACTCCTTGACGAGCCTCTCCCCATCCCAAGGAATTATTTTTCCCTTGTACTCGCGCCCTAAGAGTACCTTCGCATCTTTTGTAAACCCATCAACAGCAATAAAAACTCCCCTGTCAGCTTTAGCTTTTATAATGGACTCCATAAATTCTTCAACTTCATTGGAAGACACCAATTCCTCTGTCTTGACCTTTATTACATATTTCTCAAGCCCGGATATTGGATCCTCACGAAGAGCTATGAAGTCTATGTTCCAATTTTCAGCAATTACTCTCTCGGCGTCTTTAAACCCTAAAGACTCAAGAAGATGTTGAACAACACGAATCACTTCATCACTAGTTGCCGTCTTCAGCAGTTCCAACGTCCATCCCATAATACCACGCCCACATAGTATGGTGGAATTCTTCATATAAATCAGTTTTGCACAATACATCTACCACCTTTGGTGTTTAAAATAATCTTTTAACTGCGTCCCATTTACATTTCCACAGGTGAGACAATGTTTAAGCTGACAGAATTTAACTATGACGGAAAAACAGTCTTTTTCAGGGCAGATTTAAACTCCCCTGTCAAAAACGGAAAGATAATCAGCGACGCTCGATTTAAAGGAGTTTTACCCACCATAAGGTACCTACTCGAACACAACGCAAAGGTCGTTGTTGGAACTCACCAGAGCAAGCCCTATGAGGAAGATTACCTGACTACAGAACAGCATGCCGAAGTATTAAGCTCTCTGCTCAGTACTGAGGTAAAATACGTGGAAGATATTTTCGGAAAATGCGCAAGGGAAGCGATAAGCTCTCTAAAACCCGGTGAAATACTGATGCTGGAAAACCTCCGATTTGCGGCAGAAGAGACCAAACAAGCACCCCTAGAAAAGTGTGAGAATACGTATTTCGTTAGGAAGCTTAGCCCCCTTGTAGATTACGTAGTCACAGATGCATTTGCCGCAGCTCATCGATCACAGCCCTCTTTAGTTGGTTTTGCAAGGCTAAAACCTATGATATCCGGTTTTCTGATGGAGAGCGAGCTGGAAGCACTGAATAAAGCATACGAAAGCAATGAAAGACCCAAAGTCTACGTGCTGGGTGGAGCAAAAGTTGATGATTCACTTAAAGTTGCCGAGAATGTGCTGAAAAATGGAAAAGCCGACTTAATTCTAACCGGCGGTTTAGTAGGCCAAATCTTTACTCTGGCAAAAGGATTCGACCTTGGAGATGCGAACATAAGTTTTCTTGAGAAAAAAGGGCTGATAGAGCTTATAGAGTGGGCCGAGAAAATATTGAACGAATTCTACCCATATATAAGAACTCCAGTGGACTTTGCAGTCGAATACAAAGGTGAGAGAGTCGAAATCGACTTGCTAAGTGATAAAAAGTGGATTTTTGATGAGAGACCGATCATGGACATAGGAAGCAGAACAATAGAAAAATACAGTGAGATACTTCAAGATGCTGCAATAATAGTAGCAAACGGCCCAATGGGAGTCTTTGAGATGGAAGAGTTTGCAGAGGGAACCGTAGAAGTTTTCAAAGCCATAGGAAAGAGCAAGGCATTCTCAGTAGTTGGCGGAGGACATTCAATAGCAAGCATAGAAAAACACAACATAAAGGGAATCTCCCATATAAGCACGGGCGGCGGAGCAATGTTATCCTTCTTTGCCGGAGAAAAACTTCCTCTTGTCGAAGCGCTTAAAATAAGCTACGAAAAATTCAAAAATGTGGAAAAAAGATAAAATCACCCTATTGTCGCTTTTTCAAATTCAATCATGGCTATCCCCACAAGGAGGAAAGCCAGTAAGGCTAGGACTCCAATATCAGTAACCAGGGCAAACTTCGCTACATGCTCCCCAATGAGGAAGTGCCTTGCACCATCAACGGCATATGTCAGCGGGTTGATGTAAGCTAAGACCTTCATCCAGTCGGGCATCGTGTCTATTGGATACATCGCGCCGCTCAGGAAGGTTAGCGGTAGCATGATGACCATCACCACCATCTGGAAGCCTTCCATGCTCTCCATCTTGAGGGCCACACTGACTCCAAAGCCCAAGAATGCCATCGAGAGCAGGAAGCCGATTCCAAGGGCGGGAATGAAGCCGCTCAGCCTGAGGCTCTCCGCGAGCGGGTAGGTGAGGGCGAGTATTATGGCACCCTGCGCCAGCGTCACTAGTGAGTCGCCAATCATCCTTCCAAGGATTCCCGCCTTCCTTGAAGCGGGAGCAACGAGTAGCTCCTTCAAAAAACCGAACTGCTTGTCCCAGATGACGCTCACTCCACCCATGAAGCTCATGTTGAAGACCGTCATGGCGAAGATGCCCGGCGCGAGGAAGGTGAGGTAATCCACCCCTCCAAAGACCATTCTCGCCATGGGATTGTCGAAGACCCTGCTCCAGCCGAGGCCAAAGAAGACGAGCCAGATGAGAGGGTTGATTATCATGCCCACCACCCTTGACCTCGCCCTCGTGAACCGCTTGATCTGTCTGTAAATCATAGTCGTCAGGGCATCCATTCTCTCACCTCCTCATCCTCATTCTCATGAAGGCTGCCATCGGGTTTTCAGGGCTTTCGTCCCTTATCTCCCTGCCAGTCAGGTGAAGGAAGACGTCGTTGAGCGTCGGGCGGTGGTAGGTAACCTCGATGATTTTGATGCCTCTCTCATTTGCAAGCTCGAAGAGCCTCGGAAGCGCTTCGGCGGCGTTGTCCACTTCGAGAGCAACCCTGCCGTCGGGAAGAACCTTACAACCCCTGATGAACTCGCCCTGGAGGCACTTCAGCTCCTCGGGAGTGTCGAGCTTGAGGTATATCACATCGTTTCCAACGAGCTTTTTGAGCTCTTCTGCGGTGCCCTCCGCTATTATCTTCCCATGGTCTATGATGGCTATCCTGTCCGCTAACTGCTCTGCCTCATCCATATAGTGGGTCGTAAGAAAAATCGTCATGTTGTGCTCCTCCTTCATGGCCTGTATATAATCCCAGATGTGCGCCCTCGTCTGCGGGTCGAGACCTATCGTCGGCTCATCGAGGAAGAGAACCTCAGGCTCGTGGAGTAGGGAGCGCGCTATCTCAAGCCTGCGCTGCATTCCCCCACTAAAGGTCTTCACGGGCTTATCCTTGAACTCCCACAGCTCGACGAACTTGAGGAGGCGCTCTATCTTATCTTTCAACTCGCTCCCCTTCAGCCCGTAGATTCTCCCGTGAATATACATGTTCTCCCATGCGGTAAGCTCTCTGTCGAGGCTCGTATCCTGGAAGACTATACCTATCCGTTTCCTCACTTCCATCGGCTCCTTAACGACGTCGTGGCCCGCAACGATGGCCCTCCCGGAGGTGGGCTTCAGGAGGGTGGTGAGCACGTGGACTGTTGTTGTTTTCCCGGCGCCGTTCGGCCCGAGGAATGCGAATATCTCCCCCTGCTTAACCCTGAAGGAGACCCCTTTAACGGCCTCAAAGTCGCCGTACTTCTTGATGAGGTTCTCAACGATGATGGCATCACCCATTTTCCTTTCCCCCTGGTATCTCGCCCAATAGAATCAGCCTGACCCTCTTCGTAAACTCGGAGAACTCTTTCGCCAGGGCCCTCTTCTGCTCCCCACTCATCTCGTTAACGGAGTTAAAGACTTCCTTGAGCACCTCTGCCAGATCCCTGCCACCTAGACGAGCGAACTCTCTAAAGCGCTCTGCGGTCTCAATAGCTTCATTCACCTCGTACTCGTGCTCTCGGAGGTATTCTTTCCCCTTCTCGGTTATGCGGTAGAGCTTCTTGTCCCTCTTTCCCTCACCGGCGACTTCGATGAGGCCAGCCCTTTTGAGGGAAGCAAGGATTGGATAAATCGTGCCCGGGCTGGGATGAGGCATGCCGTACCTCTTTTCCAGCTCTGCCATTATACCGTACCCGTGGAGTGGGCCTTCCTCAAGGAGCTTTAGCACGAGGAGTTTCAAGTGGCCTTTAAACTTTGGTTTCTCCATTTTTCTTCACCGACATATTGATTGATATGTCGAATTTATAAAGCTTTCCTCGGAACGCTTATTACCTTCGATTCTTACTCTAGGTGGGTGGTGTTCATGAGGATTATACTCAAGCCCCTCTTTGATGTTGAGCTCCCGGCCGGCTTTGAAGAAATCATTCGTTCGAAATTAAGGGGTAAAGAAGTAAAGACGGGTGAGACCGTTGAGATAGACCTCCTCGGGAAGCCTCTGACCTTTAAAGTCGTCCTCGCCGATCCCAGTCCAATGAAGGTATCAAAAAACACCAGAATAGAAATAAAGAAGAGCGAGGTAAATGAGATAACCATTGAATTCGATGAAGAAGTCAGAAAAGTGCTCCCCTTCTCGAAGGGCCTTGTCATTGTCCTCCAAAACGATGTTCGAATCTATAACTGGAACGGGCAAAAACTTTATAGCAGGGAGTTCGAGGAACTGAAAGAAGTTAGGGTGGCGGAAGGAAAGGTGGTGGTAGTCCATGGGAACAGAGTCACGCTCATTGAGCCTTGAGGGCTTCACCTTCGAGGAGAGCTGGGAAGAAAAGAAAAAGCGGGCCGAGAAGATAGTTGAAACCCTGATGAAGACCTACCCGAGAGAGAAACTCCTCATCGGAGACCCCTACAGGACTCTAATCCACTGCATAATCTCCCAGAGGATGAGGGATGAAGTGACTTACAAAGTGTGGGAGGAGCTGTTTAAGAAGTATAAGAACATCAAGACGATAGCTAACACGCCCGTCGAGGAGATGCAGGAATTTTTGAGAAAAAACGGTGTTGGCCTCTGGAAAACTAAGGGCGAGTGGATAGTAAAGACATCTCAAATAATTCTCGAAAAATACAACGGCAAAGTTCCAGAGGATATCAACGAGCTCATGAAGCTCCCGGGAATAGGACGAAAATGTGCAAACATAGTCTTGGCATACGGGTTCGGAAAGCAGGCAATTCCTGTTGATACCCACGTAAATAGAATCAGCAAAAGGTTAGGCCTGGCCCCTCTAAGGGTTTCACCTGAGAAAGTCGAAGAATACCTCAAAGAGTTAATCCCAAAGGATTTGTGGATATATGTGAACCACGCAATGGTTGACCACGGAAAGAGAATTTGCAAGCCCACAAACCCCAAATGCAACGAATGCCCCCTGCAGAACCTCTGCCCCTACGCAAAAGGCCAAATAAAGGAAGAAAAGATAAAGTAAAAGACCTTATATACTCCAACCACCAAATTTCTCTGGTGTTATGTAGATGAGATATGAGATTATTCAAAGACCAAGTTTTAGCTTAGTTGAGGTGGAGTTAGAGGATGGAGAAGCTATTAAGGCAGAACCCGGCGCTATGGTTCATATGAGCCCAAACATAGAAATGGAGACAAAGACAGGCGGGATTTTTAAAGCCCTAAAACGGTCAATGCTTGGAGGAGAAAGCATATTTATAAACACCTTTAGAGCCAGGGGAGGCAAAGGGAGCGTTGGACTGGCTCCGCCGTATATGGGGGATATAGAGGCTCTAGAGCTGGGAGGAACCCTCTATGCTCAGAGCGGAGCATTTTTAGCCAGCTCTGAGGGAGTAGAGATAGATACCAAATTCGGTGGCGCAAAGACCTTTTTCTCAAGGGAGGGGCTTTTCCTGCTCAAACTAAGTGGAGAAGGAACAGTCTTCCTTTCAAGCTTTGGCGGGATATACAAAAAGGAGCTTAGGGGCGAAAGATTTATCATAGACACTGGCCATTTAGTGGCTTTTACAGAAGGCCTCGATTTCAAAGTAAGGAGAGTTGGGGGCCTAAAAAGCACAATTCTTGGCGGCGAAGGACTTGTTGCAGAATTCTATGGCACAGGAACATTATATATACAAACAAGGAGCATAGACAGCTTTTTAGGCTGGCTTATTCCTTTCCTGCCCAAATCACGAGAGTGAGCTTTTTATACCCTCTCTTTTATCCCTCCCTGGTGAGGAAAACGTGATAGGTACATCAACTCAGTGCCTATTTGACAAAAGCCTAAGTGTCGCTCTCAACAAAATTAAGAATCTCAGCATTGATTTTGTTGAAATTGTCAATGAAGGGTATCACGAGCTCAACAGGTATAACTACAGAGCGCACAGAGATTTTCTAGAGGAAAACGGTTTAAAAAGCGTTATTCACGCTCCCTTCAGCGATATAAACATAGGAGCGTTAAACGAAAAAATAAGAAGGACTTCGCTTAGCCTCATCTTTGAAACCCTTGAAATAGCACACGAAATGGGCTCTCTGCTGGTGGTAATTCATCCAGCACACAAATCCCCCCTAAGCGGAAGGTTTCCCAAAGCATATGAAAAAGTTCAAAGACGTTCTCTCGAAGAAATAGACCGCGTAGCGGAAAAAATAGGCGTGAGGGTTGCTTTAGAGAACATGCCCTCCTTCTGGATACTCGATGGTCAAACCCCGGATAGAATAGCAGAACTCGTTGACGGCACTAATCTGGGCGTGACGTTTGACATAGGTCATTTAAATACAACAACCAAGAACTTTGACGAGTTCATTGGACTCTTAAAAGATAGAATAGCACATGCGCACCTAAGCGACAATGATGGCACAAAGGACTCTCATCTTGCTTTGGGAGAAGGCACAGTCCCCTGGAAAGAAGTCTTGGAAAAATTACCCAAAGTCCCCATGTCTGTAGAGGTAAAAACATTCGAGGGCACTACTAAAAGCATCAAATTTTTGAAGGAACTCCAAAGCAATATTTGATGTTTTTTCAATTTTTGGGTAGTACTGTTCTTATTGATTCATCAAGGAGCTTATTTTACCTACATAAAACTTTTATACGAAGGAAGATAAAGTTCGAATGGAAATTTATTCAAAAATTTCAGGGGTGATACCATGGAAAGTCCAAAAATTGTTGAAGAGCTCAAACCATTCTTCGAGCCCAGGGCTGTCGCAATCATCGGAGCTACAGACAAAAAGGGAAAAGTTGGAAACGTCATTTTTGAAAACTTCAAAAGGAACAAAGAAAAAGGCATTTTCAAAGGAAATATCTATCCAGTAAACCCCAAGCTTGATGAAATCGACGGGTACAAAGTGTACAAGAGCGTAAAGGAGCTTCCAAATGATACAGATCTGGCAGTAATCTCAATTCCCGCCCCCTTTGTGCCCGGTACAATGAAAGAGATCGCTGAGAAGGGAATAAAGGCAGTGGTCATTATCACCGGTGGTTTTGGAGAGCTCGGTGAAGAAGGAAAGAAAATGGAGGAAGAGATTCTCCAAATAGCAAGGGAAAACGGAATAAGGGTCATAGGACCCAACTGTGTTGGTGTCTATGTCCCCGACACTGGTGTTGACACCGTCTTCCTTCCCGATGAAAAAATGGACAGGCCTAAGAGCGGGCCAATAGCTTTTGTTTCTCAAAGTGGTGCTTTTGCCGCAGCAATGCTCGACTGGGCAGCTTTGGCAGGAATAGGAATTGGGAAGATGGTAAGCTACGGTAACAAAATAGACGTGGACGATGCAGATTTAATGGACTACTTCATTTACGATGACTCTATAAAGGTCGTTACATTCTACATAGAGGGAGTAAAGGACGGTAGAAAATTCATGGAAGCTGCAAAGAGAATAACGAAAGTGAAGCCAGTTATAGCCCTTAAGAGCGGAAAGACAGAATATGGTGCGAAGGCTGCTTCATCCCACACCGGAAGCTTGGCAGGAGCTGATGTAATTTATGACGCAGTCTTTAAGCAGACAGGGATTTTGAGGGCAGAGGACTTTGAGCACATGTTTGATGTTGCAAAGGCATTTGCAAAGTGCAAGCTTCCAAAAGGAGACAGAGTTGGAATAATAACAGACGGTGGCGGAGCAGGAGTTATGGCAAGCGATGCAGTTGCTAAATTTGGCCTCAAAATGGCCGAGCTTAGCGAAGAGACCATCAAATATCTAAAAGAGCACTTCCCACCACACGCAGTTGCAGGAAATCCGACTGATGTCGTTGGAGATACCGATGCCCAGAGGTACAAATACGCAATTGAGGCTTTTGTAAACGATCCAAACGTTGATGCAATAGTAGTAATTGTTCTCTTCCAGGTGCCGCTCTTGAACGAGGAAGAGATAATAGAAATCCTCGCAGACTACGCAAAGAAGAGCGAAAAGCCAATACTCGCAGTTGCCATGGGAGGTAAGAAGACAGAACACTATGCAAAGATACTTGAAGAGAAGGGAGTTCCCGTATATCCGACGCCGGAAAGAGGTGTTAGAGCTTTGGCAGGTTTAGTCCAATACGCTAAATATCTTGAAAAGTTAAAGAAAGAGTGATTTGCTCTTATTTCATTATTATTGGGGGGATAATTATGAAAGAAGAAGCTTTGAAAGTGATTGAAGAGGTCTTGGCTCAAGGTAGGAAGGCTTTAGTTGAATACGAAGCAAAGCAGGTTTTAAAAGCCTATGGTCTGCCAGTTCCAGAGGAAAAGCTCGCCAAAACCCTCGACGAGGCCATAAAGTACGCAAACGAAATAGGATACCCAGTTGCCATGAAACTCATGTCTCCACAAATCCTTCACAAAAGCGATGCAAAAGTCGTTATGCTCAACATAAAGAACGATGAAGAGCTTAAGAAGAAATGGGAAGAGATACACGAGAACGCAAGGAAGTACAGACCGGATGCTGAAATTCTTGGTGTTCTCATAGCCCCAATGCTCAAGCCCGGAAGGGAAATCATCATTGGTGTCACTGAGGACCCACAGTTCGGTCACGCAATAATGTTCGGCCTTGGTGGAATATTCGTCGAGATCCTCAAGGATGTGACGTTCAGGATAATCCCAATTGAAGAAAAAGACGCATGGGAAATGATAAGGAGCATCAAAGGATACCCAATCCTAGCCGGAGCAAGAGGAGAACCACCAGCAGACATGAAGGCCATCGTGGACATGATGCTGAAAGTTTCACAGCTCGTTGATGACCTCAAGGATTACATAAAGGAGATGGATCTAAACCCAGTCTTCGTTTATCCCGAAGGAGAAGGAGCAGTCATCGTTGACGCAAGAATTATTTTGAAGTGATGCCTCTCTTTTCATGTTTCTAACTTTTCTTTATGTAAAGTTAATGTTACTTTAGTTTGACATGATGCAAAGGTATATATCCTTTGGACACCGATACCTCCAATAATAAGTTCAGCTCAATTAGCATTTTTTGAATATCAGATACCGCCAGATGTCAACATCGGGATAACATTCAGAAGAGCATGAAAGGAGGTGATAAGAATGACTTCAGAAAAAGAAAAGATTCTCCAGCAAGTAGTAGAGGAAATCTGGAACACGGGAAATGTGGAGTTAGTAGACAAGTTTTATGTCCCAAACTTTCTGACCTCCTCCCCGCCGTGAAGGGCAAGGCTTTCAAGAGAAAGATGTAAACCATGACCCTGTTAACCCAAATGTCAAAACTCTTGAACAGTTCAGAGAATGGGTGCTCTTTAACCATAAAGTATTTCCGGACTTTCATGTAACCATTGAAGATACCATTGCCCAAAGCGACAAGATAGTAAAACGATGGACAGCTACTGGAACCCATAAGGCTGAGATGATGGGCATTCCCCCAACCAACAGGCAAGTAACCATCCGAGGAGTTGCTATATACCGCTTTGAAGGGCTGTTTTGTGGATTATAACATTTGAAGCTTTTGATTGCTTTTGATAACCAAAATTTATATTTGCATTTTTGCATACTGTTAATGGTGTAGCAGTCCCCGGTATGTGGGTTTTTAAGCCCGAATGGGGATTAAAAACGGAAGATGTGGGGAGTCACCGTTCCCCCCGAAAGCCCTCCAATGAAGACGGGAGGAGGGAAGGTTATCCGCTACGACCGTTTCACCAGTCCCAAAAGTAGCGGATAACCAGAACGGATATGATATGCTTAACATGCTACAGCAACTTGGTGCTTTCCCCCAAAAATGATAGTATTCCCCGCTAAGTTCTTTTTTATTTAATTTTACGTTCTTCATAATGGAAGAGCATTATGATAACAACCAGAACTCCCAGAAATATGCCCTTGAAATATCTTTCCATAGGCAACACCAAGAAAGAATAGGCATTGGCATTAATCCCCTATTATGCATAGTTGTAAATTGTTCAAGAGTAGTGGTTCTTCTTGTTTTCTCTAACTCGGTTCAAAAATGATGGTAAATTTGCAGCTATAATAGATATAACAAAACCGATAAATAGCATAACTGCTATGTTATCAGCTGTACCATAGTTACCAACAAAGACGGAACCTGTAGCAATCACGCTAGCAACGGAGCCAATTAGTAGACCCACACCCAATCCATTTAAAAAACTCTTCTGTTCCAATACTATCCCTCCTGTTTGTACTTAACATTCAGAATTAGAATATAGCTTAAGCTATCATATATATAGGTTATGCCTCAATCACCGAGGCTCAAAGCCTATAAAAATCAAGGGAGTTCCTGATACCTTTCTCAAGTTTTTGTGTAACCTGCTGTCAGTTGGCTTTTTCCTAGAAGTTTCAACACATAGCCTAGATTGCAGGTGAGACAAGGCCCTGAGACAAAGTTCATGAAAATACCTGTTGTTGATGCAGCCGGAACAAGCCCAATTTTCTCATTTTCAGTCCCTTCCAGAGTTTGGTTCATTAGATAAATACTTAAGCTCCAAGCTTCAAAGAGATAATATGCCGGAAATAGACCTTAGAGGTAAGAAAATCAAGTATGACGTCAACGTTAGAAAAGTGAGGTACGTGAGAATCTACGTGAGCCCGGAGGGCATGCTTTACGTTGTTTCTCCAACGAGAAGAGTTGAAAGGTTTCTAAAAGAAAAAGAAGACTGGATACTCTCAAAGTTGGAAAGGATAGAGGAAGCAAAAAAGATTCAAGGGTTTCCATATCTCGGAAAGTTTTATCCATCCAAAGATGGAAAAGTTTTCATCGGCAACAGAGTTCTAGACCTTTCAGACAAAAGAAAGCTTGAGGGAACTCTAAAAGACGAACTTAGGGCATTGATAATGCCTCTTATTGAAGAACGTGCCATAAGTCTGGGTGTTGAACCAAGAAAAGTCTTCATTAGAAAGCAGAAGACGAGATGGGGAAGCTGTTCCCCAAAGGGAAACCTGAGCTTCAATCTGGCAATGCTCACTCTTCCTCCTGAGCTCATTGACTACCTTGTGACACATGAAGTAGCCCACCTTGTAGAGATGAACCACTCCAAGAGATTTTGGAGGGTAATAGAACAATTCCATCCAGACTGGAGGAGAAAGAGGAAAGAACTTAAAGATTGGTGGATAATTGTTCATAACAACCCGGTATGGAGGGAAATTTTGGAGGGAGAAAAATGAGGGTTATCCTTCTGGGTTCCGGCTCATATAGCGGGACACCTAAAGCGTTGTGTAACTGCGAGAACTGCACGAGAGCGAGAAAGTTCCCGCAGTACAGAAGAACAAGGTTTTCTATGTATATCCCCAAGATAAAAGCCCTCATAGACCCCTCTCCAGACTTATATTACCACCTAAGGCATCTTAACGAAAAAGTCGAGAACGTTTTCATAACGCATCCTCACTTTGACCATATTGCCGGGCTTCCCGAGCTGCAGGTTTTCAAAGAGGTGACCTTCTACTCCCATGAGAAAACTCTCCACGTTGCAAAGCTATTACAGGAAACGTTCTTAGGAGAGAGGGAGTGGAGATACACCCCATTAGACTTCAATAGATGGTATGAGTTTGGAAACTTTAGGGTGAAGCATTTTCCGGTTGTTCACCAGCCAGGAGAGGTTGCAGGAGGCTTTATCTTGGAGATAGGAGAAAAGAAAATCGCCATAACCGGGGACACCGGACCGGAGATCTTGAAAGATGAAAGGGTACTACAGGAGATCCAAGGAGCTGACCTTCTGGTTTCCGAGATGACCCACAAACACTCAATCCCCAAAACTCATCTTGGAGTTGAGGATGCCATTAAGCTTGCCCAGATGGTTGGTGCGAATAAAACGCTCTTCGTGCATATAAGCCACTCAAACTACACCCACGAGGGGCTGGAAGAAAAAGTTAGAGAGATAGGAATAGTTGGAAGGGACTTCATGCATCTTAAAATTTAGTAAGAACCCTCACAAGGCCCTCCAAAGAAAAATCGTTAAAACGGGAAGCTCAGGCGATACTTCACTCTCCCATTACCTGAACAACCACCTTTCTCCTTCTTGGTCTTACGTCAAGCTCCACAAAGAATATCTGCTGCCATATTCCCCTAACGACCTTCCCATCAACAACCGGAAGCACCAGTGAAGGGCCCAAAAGAGTAGCCCTTAGGTGGGAGTGGGCATTGTTGTCTATCAAATCATGCTTGTAGCCGGCACTTTTAGGCACGATCTCTTTCAGAATTCTTTTAAAATCTTCAAGAAGACCAGTTTCGTGTTCTATCGTCACCACAGCCCCAGTTGCTCCGGGAACAAACACAAGAACCTGGCCATTTGTGATTTCACTCCTTTCCACTATCTCCTCAACTTCAGAGGTTATATCTATCAAGTCGATTTCGCCTTTCGTGGAAAATCTAAGTTCTTCCGTTACCACTTTCATTCCACCACCTCCAGATTAAGTAACCCACTCCGAACCCTATTAGATTTGCGGCCATGTCCATAAAAGAAAAAGTTCTTCCCGGAATAAAGAGCTGTAGAGATTCAAAAACGACCGGAAAGACCATATAGGTCTTTTCACCCATCAGGCCAAGAGCGAAGAACTCCAAGAAATGGGCTATTTTGTCTCCTCCTGCTATTCCAGCAGAGGGGACTTTGGGAGAGAGATTAGCACAGGCCAAAAAGATAAGGTATAGATACCTCAAAAGCCTCATAGGAGACTCTCCAGCTTCTTAACCTTTTCAACAACCTCCACGGGGTTTTTACCAAAGATATAAACGCAGGGCTCTATCCCAAATCCACCCTTGTCTATTATAGCATCAAGAACGCCTTTTTTCTTGAATTCATCGAGGATCAGCTTAACTGTTTCCTCCTCACTCCTCTCGCTTTTTTCCACAGTACCGACCTTGAAGCCAGCTTTTCTAAGAGCGTCAGATATTTTCTCATCGTACCTTATGTTCAGAACGCTTCTAATCTCGGGGAAAATTTCAGACAACCCTATTAAAACCTCCGCCATGTGCTCACTTGCCCCAAACTCCGGAGGCAAAGCATAAACTTTTCCTTTTACTACCGTTATCCTTCCTGGAATTGCTGCGACATCATTCTTTTCTTTTGGATTTGGAAGAGAATAGGCAAAGTTGCTCCTAATTTCAGGTATGAGCTCTAAGAACTTCTCATCACGAAGCAGTTCATTTAAAGCCAAGGATAGCTCCTCTAAAATTTGGGTTCTTGAGGGTTCTTCAGTAAATATCTCCCCACATAACGACTCATCCGTACTTCCGACGTATTCTAAATAACCTTTGCAGAGAACGCCACTTTTAAACATTTCAAAGAACTTCCTGTTCAGAAACCTCACCACGTCCTCTTTCCTAGCCCCATACAAAATAAGCCCCGCAACTTCTTCAGAAACTTTTTCAATTTCTCTGCCGAGCTCACCACCCAACTTCTTATACTTCCCGGTTAGGTATTTGCTGACCATTGCCTGGGTAATTCCCAGATGTTCCGCTATTTTCATCTGGGTTAAGCCTTTGGAGTATAAAATCCGAGCAACATTCGCCCTAAGGTTGGGCATAACTTCCTCAGCCCAGAATTCACAGGGCGTCTTCATGACCTTCACCAGTTGTTCATTTTTAAAACTAAGTTATAAACCTTTCCAGAGATGGTAGCTTTGCAGAAAAATAAAAATAGGGCTCATTCAATGATATGCGGCAGAGCCCTAACAACCGGCAGAGAGACGAGAACACTAAGCACAACATCTACAACGCTCTGGATGGCATTTGGGATGCCTATCACCAGCCAGAAGGGAATATGGAACCACTCTTCAATAGTTGGAATTACTTGTTCTCTTGGAATGCCCAGCCAGAGAGGTAGGGCATAGTAATAGTTCATTGCAACCATTGCGGGGATCCTTATCGCAATTCCTATCAGATACGCCACGAGCACAAATATTACAAGGTCTCTCTCCCTCTTGTAGTTCTTGAAGTCAAACCTTGTGATCCTTTTAGCAATTTCAAGGCCTATTACCACACTCAAGGTTGCAAAGAACTTCATACTGGCTCCCAACCAGGAAGCAGGGGATACCAAACTTAACCCCAAAAACAGCAAGAACAAAGCCGTTACACTGCTCCAAAAGCCCAACAAAATGTAGACAACCACTATAGGTACGGCTACAAAGTCAATACTCATTCCCCATTGAGTGGGAACTTTAAGCGGGGAAACTTCCAGCATCAAAGATAAGCTCAACAACAGCCCAATCAATCCTATCTCCCTAGCCTTCATTTAAACCACCGCTTCTACTTTTGTTCCAATATTTATAAAATTTTGTTCCAAAATTGGAAGAACAAATATGGGAAGCAAAGCATTTATATGTTCCATGAAAATAAATTCTACGGTGGTTGGCATGAGAATACCCGAAGATGTCCGGAAAGACATTCCCTTAACCCAAGAGGTCATATATTTTGACAATACGGCGACTTCTCTAACCCCCAAACCAGTTATTGAGGCTATGGACGAGTATTATTTAAAATACAGGGCAAATGTCCACCGTGGAGTTCACAGGCTCTCTCAAAAGGCGACTCATGAATATGAAAAGGCAAGGGAAATCACAGCAAAGTTCATTGGAGCTAAATTTGAGGAGATTGTCTTCACAAAGAACACGAGTGAAAGCTTGAATTTAACGGCTCTTGGTTTGGAGGGGATTTTTAAGAAAGGAGACAAGATAGTGACAACCCCCTACGAACATCACTCCGACTTGCTCCCCTGGCAGAGATTAGCCAAAAAACTTGGACTGAAACTGGAAATAATCGAAGGAGACAACGAAGGAAACTTGGATTTAGCGGATGCGGAGAAGAAGATCAAGGGAGCAAAGCTTGTAGCCATACAGCATGTCTCCAATGCCCTTGGAGTCATCCACGAGGTAGAAGAAATCGGAAAGATGGCAAAAGATGAGGGAGCAATCTTTGTGGTTGATGCAGCTCAAAGCGTTGGCCATATGGAAGTTGACGTTAACAAGCTTCACGCAGACTTCTTGGCATTTTCGGGACACAAGGGTCCAATGGGCCCAACCGGAATAGGAGTTCTCTACATAAGAGAAGAGTTCTTTGATGTGTTCGAGCCTCCTCTGATAGGTGGAGGAACGATTGAAGATGTTGATATTTACGATTACAAGCTCACAAATCCACCAGAAAGATATGAAGCCGGAACACCCAACATAGGCGGAGCGATAGGTCTCGCTGCCGGAATAAAGTACATCGAAAAGATAGGCCTGGACAAAATCGAAAAGCAGGAGCACAAGCTCGTGACGAGGACAACTGAAGGCTTAACGGAGCTTGAAGTTCCGTGGTACGGGCCAAGAGACCTCAAAAAGCATGCGGGAGTTGTAAGCTTCAACGTTCCCCCGCTTCACCCACATGATGTCGCCGCAGTTCTGGATGAGCACAACATTATGGTGAGGAGCGGCCACCACTGTGCACTGCCGGCAATGAAGAAGTTGGGCATAAATGGAACAGTTAGGGCGTCTTTCCATGTGTATAACAGCATTGAAGAAGTTGAAACGTTCCTTGGAGTAATGGAGGAGCTTGTAAGAAGCTTAAAGTGATTTCTTTTTTCAACTTTTTGGGAATCGCCCGGGATTTTCTAAACCCTCTTGAGAGGCAATGTCCCCTGTTAGCACAATAGATTTATGAAGTACAGTTCATAAATTCAAGTTGGTGATTCTATGCTGGTGGCGAAGCCGTGTACAAGTATGAAAGCGATAAACGTTATTCCACAGGCAAAGTTTGATTTAGACCTCGAAGAGGTCTGTGAATGCTTAGCGGAGAAAGGCTACCAGATAAAGCGAGTAACCAAGTTCTTAGCCCTTGTTAGAAAAACCTATGACATAAGCATATTTCCAAGCGGAAAAATTATAGTCAAGGAGACCGACAACAAGGAGGAAGCTTTAAAAATTGCCCAGGAAATCTACGAGTGCATCAAGGCATACAGGGTGGGCTGATGTTTACGGCGGAAGCGATAGCAGAACGGGTCAATAAGATAAGAAAAGAAAACGGTTTTCCTCTGGTGCCGTTTGTGATAGATGAAATTAGGTACGATAGCGAGAACGACAAGCTGTTTATAATAGCCCGAGACAGAAGCGACAAAAGCGCAATAATCGGGAACAGTTTTGTAATCGGGAAGCTTAGAGAAGAGCTCGGTGTGAAGCAGGTTACGGTATATTCAAAGCTGGACCTGCTTATAAAGCAGAAAAAGCTCAAGGAGAACCTAGAAAGAATTAAAGGGACTTTTCTGGAGTTCCTAACCCCAATAATCGAGGCAGAGCTCAGTTTTCCTCCTCGAAAGTGGCCCGAGCTAAAAGTAAATGAAAGAGCCCTTGTTTTTCTAAGCTTCAACGCAAAGGCAATGATAGGCTTTGCTGAAAAACTCGGGCTGGACGCTGAGAAAGTTGGCCTCAAATACACATTTCCAAAAATAAGTTATGAACCAATAGAAGGCTCCCTTAGAGAGCTGTTTTACCCAGATGAGAAAAAGCTGAAGGATATTGCCACCGATAAAGGCATTGAGCTTGTCATCGCAGATTTTCCTTTCGATTTGAAGTTTATTGACGATGTTGTCCTCTTAAACCCCTTAAGATTCCTCCACATCGGATTCTTTGAGGCCAAATACTTTTTCGGCTTTGAGAAGCCCGTTCAGATTGACAAAGAGGCTATGATCAACTTCGTAGTGGATATGGTAGCTGAGGGACTCATGGAATCCACGGATGGGGCAAACTTAATATGGTGGGCATGGAAAAAGTAACCCGGTGGTATAATGATAATAGGAATTGTCGGTAAAATCGCAGCCGGGAAAACCACGGTCGCAAAGTTTTTTGAAGAGAGGGGGTTTTGCAGGGTTTCATGTAGTGACCCGCTAATTGACCTTCTAACCCACAACCTGAGCGAATACTCATGGATCCCAGAAGTCCCAGAAAAAGCCGAACCAACGAGGGATAAGCTCATCGAATACGGCAAATACCTGAAAGAGAAGTATGGAGACGACATCCTGATAAGACTTGCACTGGATAAGAAAAGAAACTGCGAAAACGTCGTCATCGATGGAGTCCGCTCAAGAGGAGAAATAGAAGCAATAAAAAAGCGGGGCGGGGTTATAATTTATGTTGAAGCAAGCCCAGAGAAAAGGTACGAACGCCTAAAAAAGAGAAACGCAGGGAAGGACAAAGTGATAAAAAGCTTCGAAGACTTTTTAAAAGCCGACGAAGCCGAGGAGAAGCTTTATCACACAAGCAAGCTCAAATATTTGGCTGACTTTCTAATCGTAAACGAGGGGACTCTGGAAGAACTGAAGGCAAAGGTCGAGGAAATCATAAGCGCTCTGAACTCGAAAAAAGTTTAAGGTTCGGGAGCGTTATTTTTGCTGGTGAGATTCATGATAATGATAGTCCTCGCTCCCTGTCTCCTCAGCCCTTTTTACGTTTATCGCGGCCCAAAAGAAAAGGAGTACAAGACAAGTGAAAAGCTTTTGAACTTTCTCTCAGAGCACAAGACGGAGATAAAAATCCTAACATATCCCTGCCCGGAATATGAGCTCATAGGCTGGCCAAGGCCTCCGATGAGCAAGGAAGTTTTTGAAAAGCTTGGAATGAGAGAAAAAGCCGAAAACATTGCGGACTTCATTGGAAGAGTTTTAACGGAAGAAAAGCCAGAAAAGGTTATTTTTCTTGGAGTCAAGGGCTCGCCAACGTGTGGAGTGTTCAACACAACCTCCAGCAATCCAGAAAAGTTTCCCTATAAAGCCGTTCAGGAGTTCTTCTACCTTTCCAAGGGAGAAAGAATAAAGCGGTCAAAAGAGCTGATGAGAGAGCAGGGCTTTGAGATAGTTCCTGGAGAAGGGGTGTTATTTGAAATTCTAAAAAAGAGATTCCCTGATGCTGTTTACTTAGAATTTGACAAAGATAATATTGAAGAGAGCATTGAAAAATTGAAAAAGGTTGTGGAGGATGCAATATGAACGCTATCATCGTTTACGTCTCCATCCATCACGGAAACACTGAAAAGATAGCCAGAGCGATGGCAGAAGTTCTCAACGCGAAACTCGTTAAGCCGTGGGAGATCATGCCTGAAGAGCTCTTAAACTACGACCTCATAGGCTTTGGCTCCGGAATCTACTACTGGAAGCACCACAAAGCCCTCTTCGGCCTCATAGAAAAGCTCCCGACGGTAAAAGGAAAGAAAACCTTCATTTTCTCAACGGCCGGGATAAATATCCCATTTATTAATCACCGGAAGCTAAGAAACGCTTTAAAAAGGAAAGGGTTTGAAATAGTTGGAGAGTTCTCCTGCAGGGGCTGGGACACGAACGGCTGGCTGGCGAAGATTGGGGGAATTAGTAAGGGGCATCCGGATGATAGAGACCTGGAAAGAGCAAGAAGGTTTGCAAAAAGGTTGGCCTCACTTCAACGAGACCAAAATGGCGCCGATAACTATTAATAAAGCCCCAATGAAAGCCCTCAAAGTTACCTCTTCTCCGAGCAAGAGCCATGCAAATGCTATTGCAAAGACCACGCTAGTCCTGTCTATAGCCACAACAGCCTTGACACTTCCCGTTTTTAGTGCCAAAAAGTAGAAAAGCCAAGAAAGCGCCCCAGCAATGCCAGACAAGACTATAAAGACAAATTGCCTTGAAGTTATTCCTCCCTTCAGCTTTCCTTGAAATGCTGAAACTAAAAGCAGAAACATGAACATGATAAACGCCCTAATCGTAGTGGCCAGAGTTGAATCTATCCCCTCAAGACCAATTTTTCCAAATATCGCAACCAGGGCTGCAAATATTGCCGATAGGAGAGCATAAAATATGTAGATGGGAATTTCCAAGTCTAAGCCTCCCTTATGGCCCTCTCCACGAGCTTCCTTGCCTTCTCCATAAGCTCCTTCGCCTTCTCCTCCGTGTGTGCCTCAAGGGTTATGCGCATTATAGGCTCCGTCCCGCTCGGGCGGAAGAGAATCCACCAGTCGTCGTTCTCAATCCTTACCCCGTCGATGTCTATTAGTCTCTTGTAATCAAAGCTCTCCAGAGCTTCCCTAGCTATGAGCTCCATCGCCTTTGCTTTCTTCTCGTTGGGGCAGGGGATTTTGGCTCTTAGCGTTACGTAGCGCGGGACGTCCTTTGCCAGTTCACTCAGAGGGCCAAGCTTGTCGATCATTTCAAGAACTAAGGCTCCAGCAAAGATTCCATCCGGAGTAAGGTTCCACTGCGGAATTATCCAAGTTCCAGAGGGCTCCCCTCCGAAGACGGCTTTTTCCCTCGCTATCCCCTCTGCAACCGCAACGTCTCCAACCTTCGCCCTAACGACTTCTCCACCCAAGGGTCTAACGTAGTCATCCAGGGCAAAGCCAGCATCAACCGTGGTGACAATCTTTCCTTTTCCAAACTTTCTCAGCATGTAACCGCTTATGAGGGAAAGCATTACCTCGTACTCAACAAAGTTCCCCTGATCATCAACAACGCCAATTCTATCTGCATCTCCATCGTGTGCTATGCCGACATCAGCCCCAAGGGACTTCACCGTCTTCGAAAGAGCTGAAAGGCTCTTGGCGTTCGGCTCAAGCTCCCTTACAAAAAATCCAGATGGATGGGAGTTAAGTGAGACAACCTTATTTCCAAGCTCTCTCTGAAGATAGGGCGAAACTATGCTCCCGGCACCGTTTCCACAGTCAACAACAACCTTATAACTTTTTGAAAGCTCTATCATCTCAAGGGCTTTTTTTATGTACTCCTTTTTTGGGTCAGCTCTTGTTAGCTCGCCTATTCTATCCCAAGATGCCTGCTGGAACTTCTCCTTTTCAAGGATTCGTTCCAGTTCATTTTCCATCTCGCTTGTGTAGGCCATTCCGTTTGGCTGCCACACCTTTATGCCGTTGTACTCGGGTGGATTGTGCGAAGCTGTTATCGTTACGCCAGCATCGGCTTCATACAGCTTTATTGCAAAGCCCGTTAACGGAGTGGGAGAAAGGCCGATATCAATGACATCTATTCCGGTGCTTAAAAGACCAGAAATTAAGGCATTTTTAAGCATCTCACCGCTCGTCCTGGTGTCCATCCCTACAACTACCCTCCCATCACCAAGAAAAGTGCCCAAAGCCTTTCCGACTTTTAGAGCAAGGTCAGGGGTTAATTTCTCGTTGACGACTTCCCGTATACCGCTTGTCCCAAAGTACTTTCCCATGAGGATCACCTTTTATGAATGCTAAACGCTAAGGAGTACAAGGACAAGTTAAAAAGATTTTTTATTCTGCCTCAATCAAAATCTTCTCATATATGTTTTCTTTTCAACAACTCTACCCTCTTCGAGCTTATAAACATCAACTTTATCCATCCCCATCGTTTCGCGCTTATAAGCAATCAGATAATCCACAAAATCTTTGAGGGCATATCTAAAGAGGGAATCCCTAAGATACTTGGGCTCGTATATGATAATAAGCTTGTCCCTATGTTCTGATATGAACGAATAATACCTAGCCCTCTCCGATTTTGGCCTGGAGAGGAGTGAATAGAGCAAATAGCCGTCAAATCCAACCCCCTCTTCAATGCTCCCTACAAACACATTTTCTGGATAGTCAATCTCAAAAGGTAGGTATTCCGCAAGAAAAACTTTGCCTTTAGAAAGCCACGAGTTAAGAAATATCTTTGCAAGCTTCCTAGCATCCCCCGTAAGTAAAACCACACCTTTCTCAAGGCTCGCTATCTCCTTAAGCATGTTTCCCCTCCACTTGGTAGAGCTAAACCCCTTAAAAACCTGAGGCAATTATCCAAAAATGACCATAAAGTATATATATTCCCTTATTCTCACCCCCATACGATAACCCCCTGGAGGTTGAACTAATGAAAAATAGAGGATTAACAGTGCTTTTAGTAGGAATTTTACTATTTAGCGTTGCTGTAAGCGGCTGTATAGGCGGAGAGACAACAAGCACGCCCCAATATGAAGGAAAAATCGCACTGGTTTATGACGTCGGTGGAAGAGGTGACTTAAGCTTCAACGATATGGCATACCTTGGAGCCTCAAAGGCCGCAAAGGACTTCAACCTTGAACTTAAAGAGGTACAAAGCAACAGTGAGTCCGATTACTTACCAAACCTTAGAAGTTTGGCCCAAAAGGGCGACTATGACCTCATTATCGCAGTTGGATTCATGATGGTGGATGCCGTAAAGCAGGTGGCAGAGGAGTTCCCCGACCAGAAGTTTGCCATCGTTGATGGGTATATCCCAGATAAGCCAAATGTCGTGAGCATTATCTTCAAAGAAAACGAAGGTTCTGCTTTAATCGGAGCTTTGGCCGGGTTAATAGCTGCAAACGACGGTAAAGACAAAGTAGGCGCTGTTCTTGGTGTTGAAATCCCACCACTCTATAAATTCGAAGGCGGTTACATGTTCGGTGTTGCCTGGGCTGAAGATTACTACAAACAAAAAACTGGAAAGGACGTTGATATCAAGGTCTTATACACCTATACCGGTGCTTTTAACGACCCTGCAAAGGGTAAGACCGCTGCTCAAGCTCAGCTTGGACAGGGAGCATGGGTTATCTACCAGATAGCAGGTGCGACGGGATTAGGTGTATTTGATGCGGTCTATGAATACCTCCAGAGCCAAGGAAAAGACATGGGGCCACCATTTGCCGTTGGTGTCGACTCAGCGCAAGACTGGATTAAGCCGGGAGTTATAATTGCCTCAATGATGAAGAGAGTTGACGTCGGTGTCTACAAGGCTGTAGAAAGTGTCGTCAAAGGAACATGGAAAGGAGGAGTAATGGAGCTCGGACTAAAAGAGGATGGTGTTGGAGTAAGCAGCATTGATGATGTTAAGGAGATGTTCAACTCATTGCCAGAAGACGCCAAGGAGCAGAAACTTAAAGAGCTCGGCCTTAACAGCGAGGATGAACTCTTCGCCAAACTTGAAGAGACAAGAAACCAAGTTCCGGACTGGATTTGGCAAGCGGTGAGCGAGCTTGAAGAGAAGATCAAGAGCGGAGAAATAAAGGTTCCAATGGCAACCACAAAAGACCAGATAGAAGCCATAAGAAACGCCGAAACCTGGCAAGAGATGGAAGAATTAGCGAAAGAATGGGAAAGCAGCTGATTTTTCCTTTCTATATTTTAAATTTTACAGCTCCTTGGAGGTGCATTCATGGAAGAAGTTCCAATTATCGAAATGAAAGGAATCGTCAAGATATATCCAGACGGAACAAAGGCCCTGAAAGGTGTTGATTTTTCCGTAAAAAAAGGTGAGATTCACGGTTTATTGGGAGAGAATGGAGCTGGAAAAACAACCTTAATGAAAATCCTCTCCGGAATGCTCCATCCAACAGAGGGTAAAATCTTTGTTAATGGAAAAGAAGTGAGATTTAAGAGTCCTGCCGATGCCCTTGCAAATGGAATCGGCATGGTTCACCAGCATTTTACTCTTGTTGATGTTTTTGATGGACTTCACAATATCATACTCGGAATGGAAGGTCATGGTCTTTTCTCAAAGATAGATGTTGAGAAAGCGAAGGAGAAGTTGCAAAAACTCATGGATGAGTTAAATTTCCAAGTTCCTCTTGACGTGCCAGTTGAAAAACTCCCAGTCGGTGTCCAGCAGAGAATCGAAATACTAAAAACCCTCTATAGAGACGTCGATGTCCTCATACTTGATGAGCCAACAGCAGTATTGACACCGATAGAGGTTAAAGAGCTCTTTGAGGTTCTCAGAAAGCTAAAGTCCCAGGGCAAAACGATAATATTCATAAGCCACAAGCTGAGGGAAGTTATGGAGATAACCGACAGGGTAACCGTTCTAAGAAAAGGAGAGCTAATCGGGACTGTCAATACAAGAGAAACAACTCCAAAAGAGCTCGCCAAAATGATGGTTGGGAGAGAGGTTGTTCTCAAAATAGAGAAGCCACCGAAAGAAGCTGGAAAGCCCGTGCTTGAAGTAAAAGACCTGTGGGTAAAGGGAGACAGAGGAGAAGACGCAGTAAAAGGGCTGACATTTGAAGTGAGAGCCGGAGAGATATTCGGTATAGCCGGTGTAGAGGGCAACGGGCAGACCGAGCTTATAGAAGCAATAAGCGGGTTGAGAAAAGTAGAAAAAGGCAAAGTAATTCTCAACGGGAAGGATATAACCGGCAGGCCACCGAGGGAGCTTTACGACCTTGGAATGGCACATATCCCAGAAGATAGAATTCACATGGGTCTTGTAATCGAAATGAGCGTGGCTGAAAATTCAATTCTTGGACTCCACTGGAGAAAGGCCTTTAGAGGGCCGTTGGGACTTATAAGGTGGGACAAAGTTAAAGAACATGCTGCAAAACTTGTGAGGGACTTCGAGGTTTCCGTCCCAAGTATAGAAGCCCCCGCAAAGAGTCTAAGTGGAGGAAACCAGCAAAAGCTCATAGTTGCAAGGGAGGTTAGCAAAGAGCCGGAATTTATAATCGCCTCTCAGCCAACGAGAGGTGTAGATGTTGCATCAACTGAGTACATAAGAAACTACCTCATAAAGCTCAGAAACGAAAACAAAGCAGTTCTTTTGGTTTCTGCAGACTTGGATGAGGTGCTGCAGCTCAGTGATAGAATGGCAATAATCTACGAGGGCAAATTCGTGGGTATAGTCAAGCCCGAAGAAGTTACTGAGGAGCAAATAGGACTGATGATGGGAGGTATCAAGAATGAGAGTTGATATCAAAGGGTTCACAAAGCCACTTGTAGAGAGCCTAGTAGCAATAGTTATTGGAATCTTAGTAGGTGCGATTATACTGGCATTCTCCGGATACAGCCCAGCTGAAGCATACATAGCACTTTTCAACGGAGCTTTAGGCTCAAAGTACGGATTAGCCATGACACTGAGCTCCGCAACTCCCATAATACTAACAGCTTTGACCTTTGGAATAGGAGCGAGAACAGGGCTTTTCAATATCGGTGGAGAAGGTACGGTGTATTTCGGAGCGATAATGGCAATCATACTAACAAATCTCTGGGGAAACGTTTTAATGGGCCTGTTTGGTGGAATACTAGCAGGAATGGCCTGGATGGCAATTCCAGCAATTCTAAAGGTTCTAAGAGGAGTAAACGAAGTTGTATCCACCATCATGCTTAACTGGATGGCATACTTCATAGCCCTTTACATCGTCCTGCAGAAAATACCTAACCCAGAAGACCCGAATAAGACACTGGCAGTTCCGGTGAGCGCAAGATTCCCAATAATAATGAAAGGAACCGAGCTTTCATGGGCATTTGCGATTTCCGTAATAGCGGCCCTCATAACGTACTACATCTTATGGCACACGGAACTGGGCTACGAGCTCAGAGTGAGCGGGTACAATGAGAGAGCAGCCCGCTATGGTGGAATAAATCCGAAGAAAGCAATTATATGGTCATTCTTACTTGGAGGTATCATGAGCGGCCTTGCTGGAGCAACAGAAGTCATGGGGAGGCCCCCAAGCTATGCAATAAGCCAGGGAATGGCGAACATATACGGCTATGGATTTGATGGAATAGGGGTTTCCCTCGTAGGAAGAAATCACCCGCTTGGAATAATATTCAGCGGCATCTTCTTTGGAATGCTTAGAGCTGGAGCAACAAGCATGCAGATTGAGGCAGGAGTGCCATTAGAGATGGTAAAAGTTGTCCAGGGAGTTATAGTTGTGACCATTGCAATTCCAGGACTTTTAGACCTTCTAAAGAAGGTGGTGAGAAGATGATCGAGGCAGTTATTTCAACACTTATTGGAGCACTGACGGCCATGGTTCCACTAGTGCTTACAAGCGTGGGGGCTACAGTGAGCGAGAGAGCAGGTGTAGTAAACATAGGATACGAGGGAATAATTCTCATGAGTGCCTTCTTCGGAGCAATATTCGCAGAAATCACAGGCAATCCCTGGATCGGTCTTATTGGTGGGGCTTTTGTGGGTATGCTCCTTGGAATGCTTCACGGATTTATCACAGTCTACCTGAAGGGAGACCATGTAATTCCCGGTATAGGTGTAAACCTCCTAGCACTGGGTGTAGTTGCCTTTGGAATTACAGCATACTGGGGAACTGCCGGTCAGCACCAAGTTCCGACGAACGTTAGAGTTGCGCCGATAATAAACACTCCATACGGAAGCCTAAGCCCAATGGTTCTCATAACAATTGCCATAGCAATCTTAACCCACTGGGTTCTTTTCAGAACTCCATTAGGGCTTAGAATAAGGGCAGTGGGTGAAAATCCTGAAGCGGCAGATGCTCTTGGTATAAACGTCGAACGCTACAGATTCCTAGCCACAGTCTACGGGGCAATGCTTGCAGGTCTTGGAGGAGCCTTCATGAGCGTTGACTGGCTTGGAACTGTCACAAAGCAGCTTTCAGCAGGTAGAGGATTTATCGCCCTAGCAAACATGGTGTTCAGCGGATGGAACCCATTAAGGGCTCTCCTTGGTGGATTCATCTTCGGATTCTTCGATAATCTCTCAGTGTGGGTAAGAACGAATCCAGAAATCCAGAGAATCGTCCCATGGCAGTTCGTTGCTACACTTCCATATCTAGTGACATTGATCATTGTGGCAGGAATAATAGGAAAAGTAAGGCCTCCAAAGGCCGATGGAAAGCCCTACAAGAGAGAGTGAGCTCTTTCATTTTTTTATTATTACTCCCACAGCTGTCCCAAGGGTAATGCCGACCACGAGGGCGAGGAGGATATACGTTGTGTTGAGGTTTGGTTGCTGAAATACCTGTCCTTGCTGCGGAGCACAGCTTCTAAATGCTGATGCTACGCTGGCCGAATTTTGAGCTAAAATATCAGTGTAGTCTTTTCCGCTCCACATGACCGAAACTTCGACCGCTGGAACCCCAGTTCTTTTTGAAAGCTCAAGGGCGGCACTCTTTAACGGTTCTGGGGACTCCTCTGAGTAAACTATTACATCAACCGTTTTTGCAACATCAAGGAGCTCATCCACACTCTTGGCCGGCACCTCTTCTTCAGGCAGGATAGAGCCGACCACCACAATTCCCATCCACTCCAGAGCATACTGCTGTGAGGGAAGCTCTACTAATGCCTTCTTTCCTTCCAGACCCAGTTTTTGGTAGGCTGAAACAACCCCCTCAACCTTTGCCTTAAATTCTAAAAACCGGCAATCATAAGCTGAGAATCCCAAGGCGTCTTCCACAGCCTTTGCTATGGCAAGGGCATTGTAAGGGTCAAGCCAAATGCCGTGTGGGTTGTGCTTGTTGTTATACCACCTCTCGGGGAGATAGCGGAAGCCATATTTTTGATAATCCCCTATCCCAAGAACTTTTCCTTTCAAGATGCCTTCCTGCTCGAGCTCCTCTATTTTCTCTTCAGCCGGCAGGTGGCCAAGTGTAACTATAACGTCTGCCCTTTGGATTCCCTCAATCTGCTCCGGTGTAAGCTGATATTGATGTGGATCCACGCCCGGAGGAACAAGATATTCCACCTGAACAGCGTCCCCAAAGGCTTCCCTGAGTATCTCTGCTATGGGCGCTATGCTTGTAACAACTAAAGGCTTTTCCTGGGCAACAGTTAATGGAGAAAGAAGGATAAGTGCAAACAGCATTGCCACTACCTTTTTCATTTTAGGTCACCCTAACAGAATTGATGCATTGTATTTTAAAGTTTTGCAGCGGGTTTAAATATACCAAGACTAAAAACAGTATGATGCTTATGAAAAGTAGGATACTTGCTTTCCTTCTTGTTCTGCTGTTGGCATTGAGCCTTAGTACATACCAGCGAGATAGCGTTTTAGTGAAAATAAATCCGAACGAGGAACTTCTGTCCATTGTTTACTACCTCGCATTTGGGCATGATGAGTTTGTAATCCACAGAGGGAAGTACATCAGCGATGTAGAGAAGTGGTTTGGAGCGTACAAAAACCACAGAGCGGTGGAGGTACTTAGGGAATACTTCAAAAATGCAAAAAGAATTCCCGAGAAGGACTATCTGTTATTTGTTCTTGATGCATATCTTCTGCAGTTCTCAGAGCCACCTGAAATGAAAAGAATCTACACAGAATGGCAGGATCAGGAGCTTGACAAAATAGTGGATGCTCTGAGGGAGTTTTCCAGGGATACAAACTTCATAGAATTTTTCAGGAAGCATGAAAACTACTACAGCGAAGACCTGGAAGTTTACACCTCTGCTATAGCCCTACTTCCTCCAGATGAATTCATGAAGTCGTATATGGACTTAACCAAAGTTCGGTTTGAGTTTCATTTTCCCTATCTGGTATGTATTCACGGGCACAGCTTCAGAGAAAAAATAAACGAAACGGTAATTTATGGCTCCGGAGGAATGCATCCATTAGTCAGAAGAAACCCTCCCCAAACATACTGGGGCTTTCTTAGGGCAAAGGACACAGTTTTTGGGCTTCCACTAAATAGTGTTTACGTTAACAACTCAGAATTTGACAGAGTGTGGATTTTGGAGTTTATCTACCACGAACTTGGGCACGACTTAACCTCACCCAAGCTCGGCGAGTATTATGGATACAAGGTGAGACCCCTTAGGTACCTTGAAGACACCATAGAAGAGGATATGCCTTACTTGGCAACATACGACATCCACTTCTGGGGCGAAGCAACAATGATATACGAAAGTTTTGCAGATGGCTGGGCATACTTTGCCCTGAGTAGAATAAATAAGGACTATGCAGAACTCTCTCTGGAGATGCAGAAAGCATGGGGAGAATTTTGGATCGAAGAGGTTGTAGAGCTCTACGAAAAATACGCCAGAATTGCCGTTGAAAACAACAAGCCTCTAGACGAGTACATGCTTAACATTTTGACGGAGTTAGCCCAAAAAGTGCCTGAAGAGAAGGCAAAAGCCCTTTATAAGGAAAGAGTACCCGTGACTCCTTTGAGAGCCTTGGATGATGTGGTAAAGGAAGGAGAAGTGCTCATAGTCTACGGCACGCAAAATCCGGACAAAAGTGGTGTGGATTACGACAGGAAAACCGCGGAAATAGTTAGAGATTACCTCCAGAGGTTTTATTCCCAGTGGACAGGAGAGATAAAGGTAGAAGTTAAGAGCTACCTGGAAGTGACCGACGAGGATTTAAAGAAGGATCTGATTCTCATTGGAGGTCCAGCTAGTAACAAAGTCGTCGATCAGCTGGATGAAGGCTTTCCCTTGAGATTTGTGTTTTCAAACGGAACATGGATTCTGGAGAAAAATGCTGAATTCAAAAACGTCAGAACGTTTCTAATAACGGATCAAAATATAAAAGAAATCGAATTTACCAGCAAAACCTATAACTCACCCCTTACATCTCTAATAATGGCAATACAAAACCCATATCGGCAAGACAACTACATAATATGGATCGCCGGGACGGATAGATACGGAACAAGAAGGTATAAAAATCCAACCTACTACCTACTAAGCTACCAAATATATGATGGAAGAGTCATTGAGGACGGATTTTACTCCTGATCCTCGCTGTTCTTTCCATTCTTTATGTATGGCTTGCCTATTGCTATGCTGAAGCCTTTGAAGGAGTCATCCTTGCGGTGGAACTCTATAGCCAGCGGCAGATTGTTATCTTCATTTATCACTATTCTAACGATTCTGGCGCGCGAATGGTCGTTCAAATATTCTTCCTTAAGCTTGTCATAATGCTCCAGAGCTTCGTTTATAGCGTCCTCGTGCATGTTGTAGATTTCCCTGGAGTAGTTGCTGTGCTCCCTTATTGATTTTATCACATCCTCCTTATCCAAGGTATCACAACCTCAGGCTTTGCGCCAGGATTGCCCATCCCATTTAAATATTTTTCTCATCTGAGCAAATTTTAAAGCCTCTTCAAGCTTTTCCTTCGGAACCTCCATACCGTGGAGCTCTTTGAACAGCTCAACTATTTCATCTGCAGTGAGGGCTTCCTTTTCCTCAAACAGGTTGCCCACAAGGTTTATCATATCCTCAACAAAGTTCCATGGGAAGACTATCCATGCCCAGTCAATCTCCTCTCCAAAGTAATCTGGCTTAAACTTTGAGGTTTTTATCGTCAAAAGAGTTGCAACTTTTATTTCAGCTGGATTTTTGCTCTCAATGTAACTCTTTGCCAAGGTTAAGCTTTCTCCAGTGTCCGCTATGTCATCAACTATCAGAACTTTCTTACCTTCAAAATTGTATTGCGTGCCGTACTTAAGTTTGGCTTTTCCATCTGGAGTTGCCGTGACTCCCCAGTGCTCAACCTTAATGCTGACGAGGTCTTTAATGCCCAAATAGTCACAGTAAAGCCTCGCTGCAACCCAGCCGCCTCTTGCAAGGCCCACAACAACGTCTGGCATCCATCCTTCTTCAAGAATCCTGATAGCTCCTTCTTTGGCCCACTTCTCTATGTCGTCCCAAGAAGCCAAGTATGCTGGAAACTTCTTCATGATTTCCCTTACTGGCGTTAATGAAAAGGGAGTATTTAAGCTTTTCCCGAAGAAGGCATACATCTATACTATCTCCAAATGGAAGTGGAAGGTCGTCGAGGTTGTCGCCCAGATGAGAGACTTCAAAGTAGCAAGGAGCTGATGAAAGACCCCGAGATGCGGAAGCACGGCAAGGAAGTTAGCAGGCCCATACAGCGCCTAATTAAGGAGAGAGCCTTCGAAGTGGAGCGCATAGATGAAGAAAAGGCCTTGAGAGAAGCGAAGGATTTCATGGAGAAGGAGCTCGGCATCGAGATAATCATCAACCCCGAGGAGGACAAGGGTGGAAAGAAGAAGGCCGCGATGCCGCTGAAGCCGGAGGTGTTTGTTGAGTGAGGGTCTCTTTTCTTTTTAGTTTGTTTTGTTAGCCTCCTGAAGCAACCGTTTACACTTCCCGTTCATTTCATTCAGCCCGTTCACGATGTTCTCGTAGGTGGGTGGATAAACATAGGTAAAGTTCATGATCGCATCAATACCCCTATTGACGAGAGATACATCTTTGTTGGTCATGTTCCCGCTTTGGATGGACAAGTACACCACATCAAGAAGCTTCACGCAGTCCCCGCCAGAGGGAGCCAGAGTATCATCTTCGTATCCTAGCCAAGCCCCCAAGTAATCTACGTTCATCTCCAGCTTTGAAAGGGAGTATTTTGTGTTGTTTAGCTCAATAAGTAGGGCGAGTTCTGATTTATTATTTTGGGGACTGTCCATAAGCCTTTTCACGAGTTTTGCATGATGCCTGACCTCGAAAATTTCGTGAGTGAGCTGAGAAGTCACAAGAGTTTCCTTTATACTCTTCTGTTCTTCTCTCAAACGCTCGTTTTCGCGTGAGACAGACCAAAGCTGGGCAATCAAAAGAAAAATAATGAAAAGGTACAATGCATCCCTTACTCCAAGCCTCATAGTATCACCCATGTGTTACGTATATTGGTATATTAGTGTTTATAGCCCTCACCTTTGTGGCATAAATGTATTCCCAGTAAACGGGAACCTTATAAAATGTATAAACTGGCGCCATGCCCCCATCCCCTTCTTGGTATTCTATTATGACACCCTCAACGTTTATCCTATCGCCCGCATCCGACAATTCAACATTGTCAAATATAAATCTAACGCTTTAAGTATTAGGTACAGATGTCCTTTCAAAAATTCCACTCCGAAACGAGCCGCCTTTGCCTCCCGACTGGTTACATATTGAAATACTCGAACGCTTCCGTGTACTCAGGTTCGCGCCTCTAGAAGAGGGCATGAACGTCCTCGAAACCGGCTGTGGCGCCCATGCAATAACAACAGTTCCGCTCGCTTACCTCGTTGGTGAGACCAGCAGAGTAGTTGCCGTGGATAAAGCCCGCTGGCTAACGTCTGCAGCGGGGGCTGAAGCACAGGATACTCTCCATAAAACTCGACGCAAAAGAACTGCCCTTTCCATTCAAAACGTTTGATCTAGCCGTTATCGTCCACGGGGTCAGAAGCTTGAAAAACGAGGAAACCATCGTCAAAGTCATCTCAGAGATGCTCCGCGTTTCCGAGAGGATCTTCATAGCCGAGACCCTCCCAATAGCAAACAACGAACGCCAAAAGGCACACCTTGAACTGTACAACCTGAGGCAGGAGATATTCGAAGCCCTGTTCGGCGAGAAGGACGATCTGCACTACTTCCCGCTGGAAAAGCTGGAGGACTTCGTGGAGCGCGCCGGAGGAAGGATCGTTGAGAGTGGAACCTTTGAGCCCAACCTGCCGCACTACCTCGCATACATACCGCGGGAGTACGTAGCGCAGATAAAAGATGAGAAAAAGCGCTCTGAACTCCTGAAGCGGTGGGACAGGGCCTACAAAAAGTGGAAGAACGGGGCCGAACACCTGCCCGTGGGATGGCTGGTTGCCGAAAGGTAAACCAGCCGAAAATCTTAAAATTAATAACGTGATATTAAATATCATGATACTAAAATTCATTGATCGGGAAGAGGAGCTCCATGCACTTGAGGAGCTTTACGCCCAGGACAAGGCTCACCTCATCATCATCTACGGCAGGAGAAGGATTGGAAAGACCGAGCTCGTGAAGCAGTTCATAAATGGAAAGAAGGCCTTCTACTTCTTAGCTAAAAAAGAGCCTATGGAGCTTGAGCTTGAACGGCTCATAAAAGCGTTCAACAGGAAGTTCAACGTCTTCATCGAGGCAAGGAATCTTGAAGAGTTCTTTGAGAGAGTAAAAGAGTTCGGAAAGATAGCCTTCGTAATAGACGAGTTCCCCTACTGGGTTGAGGAAGATAAAGGGATTCCCTCGACATTCCAGTACATCTGGGATGAAGTGCTGAAAGACTCAAAGGTTTTCCTTATTCTGCTCGGCTCTTCGATCTCGACGATGGAGAGCCTTATGAGTTACAAGAACCCGCTCTACGGCAGGAGGACGGCCCAGATAAAGCTCTGTCCTCTTGAATTCTTTCACCTGAAGGAGGCTTTCCCACGCTACAGCTGGGAGGAGCTCGTTAGGGTCTATGGAACTATAGACGGAATTCCAGCTTACTTCCAGTACTTCGATGACTCTCTTCCAGTGGAGAAAAACATCGAGAACAACTTCTACAATAAGGTGAGCGTCCTCTATGAAGACGCCGAGAGGTTGCTGAAAGACGAGCTGAGGGAACCGATTACGTACCTCAACATCCTGAAGGCCATAAACGACGGAAAGACGAAGCTCACGGAGATAGCTAATGAGACAAGGGTCGCTGTGACGAACCTCCCAAAGTATCTCAAAGTCCTCGAGACCCTCGACCTCGTGAAGAAGGAGTACCCGATAAACCAGAGAAAGCGCGGGCGCGGCGTTTACAGGGTGAAAGACTTTTACTACTGCTTCTGGCTCCGCTTTGTCTACCCCTACCGCGATGACATAGAGATCGGAGCAATAAGCTTCGAGGATTTCCAGAGCGACTTCAACCGCTACCTCGGCGAGGTCTTCGAGAGCGTTGCTGGACAGTTCCTAATAAGGATGAACCGTCTCGGAAAGCTGCCCTTCAGGTTTACAAAGCTCGGAAGATGGTGGCACAGGGGGGAGGAGATCGACTTAGTTGCCCTCAACAGCATCACCGGGGAAGCGGGGTTTTTCGAGGCCAAGTGGAAGAACTTGAGCGAAAGGGAAGCGAGGGGGATCCTGAAAGACCTTGAAAGAAAAGCGGAGCTCACGGGAATATCTGGGAGCCACTTCGGACTGATCGGGAAGAGAGTGGAAGGAAAGGAAAACCTGAGGGAAGAGGGCTACATCGTCTTTGACCTCGAGGATTTCAACGAAGTTAGAGAGAAAGGGCGCTGACTATCCTCTCAATAACCTCATCGCCACCTCAGTGTAGAGTGCCGGCATCTTGCGGAGCGAGTCTATCTCAACGTACTCATTCGGCCCATGAATGTTGCCCCCTTTCGGCCCAAAGTCTATCGCCTTCACCCCATAAGGCGTGAAGAACCTTGAATCCGCCGCCCCGGGCCCTTCTACGGGTTCGGCTTTCTCACCAAAGTTTTCAAGCGTTTCAAGCATTGCCCTCACTATCTCGTCCTCCGGGTGGGTAAAGAGATACCCGGCTTTCTCGTTATTGCTTACAGTAACTTCCGCTTCCGGTATATTGAAAGCCAAAACCTCCTTTATTGTGGTCTCGATGTCTTCATGAGAATGGCTCATTGCCCTTATATCGAGCCTCAAAACATGCTTACCGCCATTAAACGAATAGAGGTTGGGCGTTATCGATACTCCATAATCGCTGTACTTTTCCGGCTTTATAGGCGCTCTCACCAGAGGCACTATCGCCTTTAAAAGCTTCGTTAAGCCAATATCTGCTTCAACTTCATCTCCTTCTCCCGGCTCAAGGTACTTGAGCGTTACCTCACTCGGCACAACGTTTCCTTTGAGGAACTTTCCTTCAAGAGAGACTGCCAAAACGTTTGAATTCCTCAAAAAGTGCGAAAGTGCTATCATCGGGTGAGTATCAACTCCAGGAAGGAAATAAGCAGCGTGCCTTGTCTCAATAACCGGGGTGCTTATCTTAAAGGTTCTCTCTTTTAGAAATCCCCTTACCCTGACTTTTTCAGAGGGTACGCTTATGGTGACGCCAAACCCCTTTCTCCTGCGTATTATGGGCTTCATGCCAATGCCATCTGCATTGATCATATATTCCGGAAGTTTATTTTCGCTCTTCAGCTTTTCAGCAATGTGCATTGCAATTTTTCCACCAATTTCTTCATCCCCAGTAAAGGCAAACAGAATCTTCCCCTCAAACTCCATTTTTGAGAGCTCCTTCAGTGCGAACATTATCGCAGCCACGTTTCCCTTGTCATCGGCGCTTCCCCTCCCATATGCTCTGTTGCCTTTAATGGTTAGCTCAAACGGTTCGGTTTCCCACTCTTCTCTGTTTACGGGAGCTACATCAAAGTGGGCCATGAAGAGGAGCTTTGGCTTTCCACTTCCGATTTCACCACAAACCGCATAATAGCCGTCCTTTTCTATCAGCTCAGCTTCAATGCCCCAAGAGGACAGTGTTTCCATTATAAACTTCGGGCAGTCCTTTGGGGGTTTTATACCTTTTGCCGGGTCGTTCGTTGTGTCAAATCGTACCAGTTCAGAAAGAAGTTCAACAACATCCATAGACAACACCATTAAGATATTCATCGAAATGATATTTAAGAATTTCCACACCAACTATAGCCGGTGGTGAAAATGAAGCCAAAACCAATGCTCTTTGAGGACATACCCAATGAGATTATAGCAGCAGAGGAAGGAGATGAGGGAGTGGACGAAGAAACAACGGTAGAGCAGTTTTTTGCCGAGAGCAAGGGCAACACACTGTATTTCTCCTACGCAACCACAAACGCAAAGATAACCATAGGCATAACCCACGATAAGGCAAGCCTTGAAGAAATGGTAAAAGCAGCAAAAGAACTCCTGGCAGAGTTCAAAAAGAAAAAAGAGTAATCAAACATTTATTCTTTTCCATATTGTCCCCTGAGGAGTATCTTCAAGCTGGATACCAAGCTCTCTGAGCTCGCTCCTTATTTTGTCTGCCAGCTCAAAGTTTTTCTGTTTTCTAAGTGCACTTCTCACTTCAACTAAGAGCTCTATTAGCTCTTCCTCTTTTGTTTCTTTAGCCTCTTTGAAGTAGTCCTCGAATATGCCGAAGACTTCACTTATCATCTTGAAGAACTCAAGGGCTTTTCTGAGAACGCTTTCCTTTGGCCTCTCAACCCTCTCCAGATACCTGTTTACGGCATTTGCCACCTCGAATATTGGCTTCATAGCTTCGGCTGTGTTGAAGTCGTCGTCCATTGCTTCGTAGAACTTCTTCCTTGCATCCCTCACCACTTCATAAAGCTCGAATTCCTCTTTGTCCCATCTGAACGGCGTTTCTGCCTTTTCAAGGGCTATTCTTATGTTTTCGAGTGTGTTGTAAAGCCTCTCAAGGTTGTTCTTCGCGTGCTGGATTCCCTCTTCCGTGTAATCCAACGGAGAGCGGTAGTGCTTCTGAAGGACAAAGAACCTGATGACCTCAGGCGAGTATCTCTGAAGGAGCTCCCTGATGGTAACAAAGTTTCCGAGGCTTTTGCTCATTTTCTCTCCTTTGACCATTACAAAGCCCGTGTGAAGCCAGTAGCGCACCCATTCTTTGCCCGTACATGCCTCTGTTTGAGCTATCTCGTTTTCGTGGTGCGGGAAGATTAGATCGTTGCCGCCACCATGAATGTCAAACTGCTCGCCGAGGTATTTGGTGCTCATTGTGGAGCACTCTATATGCCAGCCAGGCCTTCCCTCACCCCAGGGGCTTTCCCATTTGGGTTCCCCGGGCTTGGCTTTCTTCCAAAGCGCAAAATCTTCGGGGTTCTTCTTGCCCTCACCGGGTTCTACACGCGCGCCTTTGACAAGGTCATCGAGCTTTATCTTGCTGAGCTTTCCATAATCTTTGAACTTCCTTACCTCAAAATAGACCCCATCACTTCCCTCATAGGCATAGCCCTTTTCCTCAAGCTTCCTAACGAATTCAACTATATCCTGAATGTGCTCCGTTACCCTTGGATAAATGTCGGCAGGCTTTACCTTCAAAGCCCTCATGTCCTCAAGAAAGAGCTTCAAGAACTTTTCAGCCAGCTCTTTTGGGTCTTCCCCGGTTTCATTTGCCCTTCTAATAATCTTGTCGTCTATATCGGTGAAGTTCATTACCATTAGAACGGTGTAGCCTTTATGCTCCAAGTATCTCCTGATAACATCAAAAGCTACGTAAGTTCTCGCATGGCCGAGATGAGTGTAATCGTAAACAGTCGGCCCACACACGTACATTCTAACCTCTCCTTCTCTCAAAGGCTTAAACTCTTCCTTCTGCCCGGACATTGTGTTGTAAACCTTCACTCCAATCACCCAGAAAGAGTCCTTCGAAGTTTTTATTAGATTATCGCTTCCGGCAAGTGCAAAGCTTAAAAACCCCCTTCCATAATCTAAACCAGTTTTTGAAAAAAGGAAAGAGGAGGTTATGATTATGAAAGTTGCGAAGAAAGACGTGATAAGGCTCCACTACACCGGAAAGATAAAAGAAACAGGAGAGATATTCGATACCACTTATGAAGATGTTGCAAAGGAAGCCGGGATATACAACGAGAAGGGAATCTATGGACCGGTTCCAATTGCCGTCGGAGCTGGACACGTCATAAAGGGCCTCGATGAAGCTCTTGAAGGTCTGGAAGTTGGAAAGAAGCACACCATTGAGCTTCCACCGGAGAAGGCATTCGGAAAGAGGGATCCAAAGCTCATAAAGACCTTCACAATCGGCCAGTTCAGAAGGCAGGGCATCTACCCATTTCCCGGACTTGACGTGGAGATAGAGACCGACAGCGGAACAAAGCTCAAAGGAAGAATAATAAGCGTCTCAAGCGGTAGGGTTAGGGTTGACTTCAACCACCCATACGCAGGGAAAACCGTTATTTATGAAGTTGAGATACTTGAAAAGATAGACGACCCAATAGAGAAAGTGAAAGCCCTAATCGAGCTCAGAATCCCAAGGATAGACTTTGAGAAAGTGCAGATTGAAGTAGGTGAAAACGACGTCAAAATAGACTTCGGAGAGCAGGCAATAGACCCAAGAACCCTTGTCCTAGGAGAAATCCTTCTTGAGAGCGACCTCAAGTTCCTAGGATATGAGAAGATCGAGTTCAAGCCAAGTGTCGAAGAGCTCTTGAAGCCACCAGAAGCCAAAATGGAGGAAGAAATCGAGGAAGCCGAGGCCAAAGAAGAAGTAGAAGAGAAAACAGAAGAAAAAGCTGAGGAAACAAAAGAGGAAGCCGAGGAGACAACAGAAACAGTAAAAGAAGAAAAAGCCGAAAAACAAGAGAAGAAAACAACCAAGAGAAGAACGAGAAGGACCTCCAAAGGACGCAAAAAGAAGAACGAGTGAGCCCTTTATCTTTTTTATTTGGTGAAGGCTTTGAGAAATGTTCTCCTCCTCTACGTTCTTGCCGGCTTTCTCATTGTGATCAACTATCGAGTAGGGGAAAACATCCACGAGTGGGCATTCTACGACGCCCTCTTCTATGTGGTTATACCCCTCATAGCCGCTTATCTGCTTGGTTTCAAGCCTCATAAATTAGGCTTTAAAATAGGACGAAGGGAAGGTTATATTTGGGCATTTGCTCTCTTTCTCCTCTCCTTCCCCATAAGCATTTATGCCTCTCATCTGGAAAGCTTCAGGGCTTATTACCCGATATTTGCCTACTCCTCCTGGAAGGACTTCCTCCTCAAGGAGCTCTTAATTGGCATCATCATGTTTGCCCATGAGGGGTTTTACAGAGGAATTCTCCTCTTTCCCGTGGCAGAGAAAAACGAGTGGGCTGGAATAATCGCCCAGAACATCCCTTATACCCTGGTTCACATAGGCAAACCACCGCTGGAAATTCCATACTCCTTCATAGCGGGGATAATCTTTGCGAAAATAGATTTAAAGAGCGGAAGCTTTCTGCCGAGCTTCCTTCTCCACTGGGCCGGGGCAGTTGTTTTTGACGTCCTCTGCACTATAGGGACTTGATAGTAATGGTACCGTTTACAGTAGAGAGCACAACCTCGTATTTACCGTTTCCAAGAACAGCGTTAAAAGATTTTGGACCATGGAACGGAGGCTTCGAAAGCTCTCCCGGAACTTCCGAATCTATTTTCCCATTGACAGCCGTGGCCTTAATTACGGCATCGGCATCTTTTGGAATGTAAGCTTCAATTCTTCCGTTAACCGTGGAAATCTTGATGTTATCGTTTATACGGGACAGCAGAGCTGTGATTGAACCGTTTACAGCAGATATTTTTTCGGCAGAAGTGTTTTCTATGGAAATGCTCCCATTTACAGTGCTAATTTTCCCTGCTTTTTCAACGTTCTTTATGGATATTGCGCCGTTAACGTTTCCAGCTTTTTCTATTTCAACTCCTTTCGGCACGCGGATATTGAAATTGACAGAACTCCCACCAATGCCAACACCAAAGGTCTTTTGCTGTTCAACTTTAATCGTAAACATATTTCCCTCTTTTTTGACCTTTATTTTTGGCTCAGCACCCAAAAGCCCCCATTTTTTCTCGGCTTTCAGCTGTATTGTTTCACCTTCGTAGCCTTCAATTCTTATGGCTCCGTTTATGTTTCCGATCTTTAGCTTTGTTCCTTCTCCCACTTTATATTCCCTCTCAACAACTTCAATCATATTCATCACCTCAATATAATATACTGTGGTCAAATAAGAAGAAAAATGTGGTCAAAACTGATCAGTTAGCTTTGCGGTTCCATAGCCCACAAAAAGAACTTTGTCCGGATCGAGGGCTTTGACTACTTCCGGCCTGTGGGTTATTATCAAAGCTGTTATGCCAGCTTCCCTTAGAATTTCACTCACCTTTTTGGCGACCCTCATGGCGGTGAGAGTGTCCAGATGAGCAGCAAATTCGTCCATTAGTAGAAGATTCGGCTTCTCCGCAAGTAAAGACGCTATCTTCGCCCTCTCCTTTTGACCAGTAGAGAGCTCACTGAACTTTGCCCTATAAAGAACGGCATCACTCAAACCAGAGCGGTTTAGGACTTCCACCGCTGCATTTAAATCCCCTATTTTTCTGTAAACATGCTCCAAAATGCTTTCATCGCCAAAGAGGGGTTCCTGTTCCCCGGGCAACAGGGCTGAGACCTTGACGTTATCCGGCACCTTAATCTCTCCACTCGTAGGTCTGTACTTCTCTTCCCAGTATCCAAGTGCTGCGCCAAGGAGAAGCCTAATGAGAGTCGTCTTTCCAGCTCCACTTGCCCCAACCACCGCAACTAACTCTCCGGGCTTGACTTCAAAGTTCAAGTTTCTCAAAACAGGTCTCTGTATTACCCTATGTCTAACTCCAAAGGCTTCCAGAAGGAACCTTATTTCCTCTGGAAGGCCCTTTACGTCAAGCTCGCTCTCAAACACCTTGCTGACGTTTTTAAACACTATCGACCCCTTCAAAGGCTCAACCTTTCCATAGCTCGGCCTCCACAGCCTCCCATCCTTGGGAGCATATGGGTCTTCTTTGAGGAACCTTTCGATATATTCTTTTGCTTCCTCCGTTAGGGGGTAGAAGAGCACGGGTCTTCCGCTTGCGGTTTCCCAGAGGAACTTAAACCCCACTTTCTCAAAAAACGGATTGAAGCGGGCCATCTGGGCTATAGTCTCGACAATGTGTTTTCTCTTTCTCATCTCGGGAATTCTTCTTTCGCTTATCCACTCGAGGGCAGCTTTAACGCTGAGCTGTCCAAGTCCATCGCTTCTGTAGTCGGGATGGACAACAACCCTCGCTATTCTGGCTCCTGCGGTGTTGCTCTCCCTCAAAGCCTGCCACTTAGCCTTTTCCCACAGCAAGTGACGTGCAATCTTTTTTGTATGCTTTTTCTTCAGTTCCTCATAGAGCTCCTTCATGATTCTCTCCGGCCAGAAAGAGGGTTTAAACCACTCCTCAGGAAAAACTTTCTCCCGTATGTTCTTCTCTATCCTCCCATCAGGCAAGCGACGGTGCATCAGTGGAATAGGTGGGTCAACTCTAACGTATGCCAATATTCTGGGCTCATATTCCTCCCGGTTTTCAAGCTCAAGGAGCAAAAACCGCGATGCTGGAGTGGAACCCTTAATCTCAAGGATATGAACGTCTTCACTTCCGCATACCGGGCAGGGTTGCTTCGTGTTTGCCTCGAAGATATGATTGTTCTCACACCTCCATAGGGCAACCTTCTCCTTTTGTGATGCGTAGTGATACTGCTCAAGCTCCGCTATTGCCTCAAAGTCTCTCTCATAAGTAGCTTCCCTCGCCCGGATTTTGTAAGTATAGAGAAGCTCTCCAGTCAGGGGAGAAAAGCGCTTTGCTTCGTACTCCTTTTCCCACAGGGGCCAGACCTTTATTTTGTCCCCTTCGTAAAACTTGTAGAGCTCATAATCATCAAAGTCAAGCACATTGTCTTTTTTGGGCTTGTTCTTGACGTGTATTTCCACTTCATCCCCCGTTACAAACCATTGAGCAATACCGCTCATGTAGAGCTTATATCTCTCCTCCGCTTCTACCTCAAGAATCCCAAACCACCTGTGCTTGAACCTAGGAACCTCACTGCCGACAACTTTTCCCCGGATTATCATTCAACCACCCAAGATATTTAGGCAATAGGATATTTAAGTGTTGAGCGAAACAATACGTTTAATAACGTTGAGGCATATATCTGAGCGGTGATGACTATGGAAGACCCATATATGTGGATGGAAAACTTAAACGATGAAAGAGTGATAGAATTCATAAGCGAAGAAAACGCCCGGTTTAGAGAATTTCTTGGAGACCTCCCGGATAAGTTAATTGAAGAGGTTAGGAACTACTATTACCTCCCGAACGTTGTAGAGGCACGCATAACAGATAGAGGAACGTTTGTGAGGGTAAACGAGAAGGGCAGGCAGATTATAAAAATTCTCGAAACAAACGAAGTTATAGTTGATTCCAAGAAGCTTGAAGAGGAGCTGAAGGATGAAATTCTCCTGCAGAGCTTCACTGTAGACAGAGAAGGAAAAAGATTAGCGTACAGCTTTTCAATAGGCGGAGCCGATGAGGGCATTACAAGGATAATTGACCTAGAGAAAGGCGAGGTAATTGAAGAGATAAAACCATCACTCTGGAACGTCGTTTTCCTCGATGATGGTTATTACTTCGCACGCTTCTACAGAAAAGGGAAAACACCAGATGGAGTTGATGCTCCTGCGGAGAGAATTTTCCTCAAAAAAGGCGGAGAAGAGAGAATGGTCTTTGGAGAAGGGTTAAGCTCAGGATACTTTATGAGCCTCCACAAGAGCAGCTGTGGTAACTATGCAATGATAACTCTCTCGTTTGGGTGGAACAGGGGCGAGATTTACTTTGGTCCCCTCGAGGAGCCGGAAAAGTGGAGAAAAGTGTATTCAAGCGAGGTTCCAGCATATCCAATTGACTACGTGGATGGAAAGCTCTACATCTACACAAGGGAAGGAAAGGGACTTGGCAAGGTAATTGCCATTGAAAACGGGAACGTAAAAGAGGTTATCCCGGAAGGTGACTTCCCACTGGAATGGGCAATAATCGTCGGAGACAAGATTCTCGCAGGTTATCTGGTGCACGCATCTTCACTGCTGAGGGTCTTCACACTCGACGGAGAGCTTATTGAGGAGATTAAATTTGACATGCCCGGGCAGGTTCACCCCCTCGACACCGACGGAGAAAAAGCGATATTGAGGTATGAGAGCTTTACAATTCCCTACCGCCTCTACCTCTTCAAGGAAAAACTCGAACTGATAGATGAGGTCAAAGTTGAGGGCAGCTTTAAGGTGGGCGAAGACTTTGCAACCTCAAAGGACGGAACAAAGGTGCACTACTTCACCGTAAAAGGAGAAAAGGATGAAAAGAAGGCATGGGTCTTCGGATACGGTGGCTTTAACATCGCTCTGAAGCCGAGGTTCTTCCCACATGCGATACCGTTCATAAAGCGGGGCGGAACTTTCGCGATGGCGAACCTTAGAGGAGGAAGTGAATACGGCGAGGAATGGCACAGGGCTGGAATGAGGGAAAACAAACAGAACGTCTTTGACGACTTTATTGCAGTCCTCGAGAAGCTCAAAAAAGAGGGCTATAAGGTCGCCGCCTGGGGAAGAAGCAATGGTGGGCTTCTGGTTTCGGCAGTTTTAGTCCAGAGACCGGACGTTATGGACGCTGCTTTAATAGGCTACCCCGTTATAGACATGCTTCGCTTCCATAAGCTCTACATCGGAAGTGTGTGGATTCCGGAGTATGGAAATCCAGATGATCCCAAGGACAGGGAATTCCTCCTCAAGTACTCTCCTTACTACAACGTCAAACCCCAAAAGTATCCGCCGACACTGATTTACACCGGGCTACATGATGACAGGGTTCACCCGGCACATGCGCTCAAGTTCGCAAAGAAGCTCAAAGACCTCGGGGCTCCAGTTTACCTCAGGGTGGAAACAAAGAGCGGACATATGGGGGCCTCGCCAGAGACGAGGATTAAAGAACTGACAGACCTGCTCGCTTTCGTTGTCAAGACATTAGGCACTAAAGTTTAGAGCCTAGGCGTTTTTGGACTCTTCTTTTATTTGTTTTTCACCTATCAGCTTCATAATCTTGCTGTGCAGCTGCTTGATTAGTTCTCGTCTATCCTCCATGAGGACAACGTCGCTCGCTCCGATTACCTCAAGGTTGAACGCAAATGGACTCGGAAGCTCGTTGTGTTCAATGATAATTTTTATCTTCCCCTCTTTCACCCAGCTCAAAAAGAGCTCCGCGTTTTCTATGTCCATTTTGTCTTCCATTATCTCGCGGTAGACCTCTCTGAGCAGAGGAAAATCAGGATAGTTCTTCTTGAGAAGCCTTAACAGGGTCTGCGCATTCAGCTGCTGCCGGCTCAGGCTCTTCTTCCTCCCCATGTACCTCCGGAGAATAAGCAATCCCCTGTTGGCAACGTGTCTAAACCTTCTCTTCAAAAGCTCCGTGTTGTCCAATGCCCTCTTTAAAGTCTCCCTCAAGTCCTCAACCTGAAACAGTCCCTTAATTTCCTCTTCGCTTAGAGACTTTTCCTTGGGGAGTATCAGCACGAATCCGTTGTCGCTTATTGCCATTCCCACGTTTGTTTTCTTCTTTTTGCTGATGAGGTATGCAAAGACCCTGCTAATGGCTTCATTAGCCCTCCTTCCTATCAGCGTGTGGAAAAAGTACTTAACCCTTTTCTCGTCAAAGACCTCTTCAACTAAAAGAACCTCATCATCTGGAATTATAGAATACTTCTCCTGCTCCCTAAAATACCCCAAAATTGCCTTTGCGGCTTTTTCATCGATTTGATACTTTTTCATGAGGAACCTCCTAGCCCTTCTGTTGTTTAAAAGTCCTTTAACTTCTCGTCTAAACCTCTGAACGTCCAAAGCTAAGTCAAAGCTTAGTGGCAGCATCTCAGAAAACCATGCCGGAATAGTGGGCTTTGCACCTTCTTTCGGCACAACGTATATTCTATTGCCCCGTGATTTCCTGAACTCATACGTCTTGCCAGCTAGAACAAATATATCACCGGGCATCAGCCTTTCGGCGAACTCTTCCTCAACGGTTCCTATGAACTTCTTATCAAGGGTGTACACTTCTATCTTTGCCTCATCCGGAATTGTTCCGGTGTTCATATAGTAGATCGCCCTCGTCATTTTGCCTCTTTTGCCGAACTTTCCTTCCTCCTCATCGAGCCAGATTTTTGCGTAAACATTCTTCTCCTCCAAGCCCGCATATTCTCCCGCAAGATAACGTAAAACGCTCATAAAGTCATCAAAACTCAGGTTGCGGTATGGATAAGCCCTTCTAACAAGGGAATATGCTTCCTTTATATCCCAGACCCTTTCAAGAGCCATGCCAAGAAGGTGCTGTGCAAGGACATCCAACGCGTTCTGGGGGATTTTTATTCTATCGAGCCTTCTATTCCTTGCGTTATGGGCTAAAACCGTACATTCCACCAAGTCATCCCTGTCCAGAACAAGGATAATTCCTTTGCTTACTTCATGCAATCGATGGCCTGCTCTGCCTATACGCTGCAGGGCCCTGTTTACGCTTTTTGGGGAACCTATTAGGACAACGAGGTCAATCGTTCCAATATCAATCCCCAACTCAAGTGATGTCGAGCTGACAACACATCGAAGCTCTCCTCTTTTCAGTTTCTCCTCCACCTCAAGCCTGACGTCTCTGGAGAGACTCGAATGGTGAGCTTCAATTAACTCGGCATATTTTGGAAACTTCTTCCTGAGATGGTATGTAACCCTTTCAGCACCGCTTCTTGTGTTTGTGAATATCAGTGTTGTTCTGTGCTGCTCTATAAGCTCGTCAAGCCTTTTATACAGGGCTTCACTGAGTTCATTTGCAGATGCGTAAACAAGGTCTTCAACAACGCTCTCAACCTTAATTTCAGTCTGCTTTGCAAAGCTAACATCAACTATAATGCCCGGCCTTGGACTTCCATCATCGTTGTAGCCAAAGACGAACTTGGCAACTTCCTCAAGGGGATGAATTGTAGCACTTAGTCCAATCCTAACAAAATCTCCGGCAAGGTTTTGAAGTCTCTCGAGGCTTAAGGCCAAATGAGTGCCCCTTTTGTTCTCAGCCAGAGCGTGGACTTCATCGACGATGACATATTTAACCGTCTTAAGTTTTTGACTGAACTTGGGAGCATTTAGGGCGATTGCCAGGCTTTCAGGGGTGGTTATTAAAATATGGGGCGGCTTTTTCACCATCTTCTGCTTTTCATAGCTTGGGGTATCGCTTGTTCTCACAGCCACTCTTATCTCTGGCAGCTCATATCCAAGTTCTCTATAAACTTCCCTTATCTCACTTAACGGCTCCTCAAGGTTCCTCCTTATATCGTTGTTCAAAGCCCTCAGCGGAGAAACGTAGAGAACGTAAATCTGATCTTCCAGCTTACCCTCTTTTCCAAGGAGGACAAGCTCGTTTATTGCGGCAAGAAAAGCCGATAGGGTTTTTCCACTACCTGTTGGGGAGGATATAAGAACATTTTCTCCCTTGTGGATTTCTACAACGGCGTATCTCTGAGGGGGAGTAAAAGTTCCAAACTTACGCCTAAACCACTCGCCGATAGGCCTGTCAAGGATTGCGTATATTTCCTCATCGCTGTATTCCCTGCTCGCAAACCTTATCATAGCCCTCGATAATCCTTTATAGCCGGACTTTAAAAGTTTTGATACGATTTTCGAACAGAATCATTTAAAGATCCAGAACTAAATTCCAACAGGGAGAGTCATGGAGAAGCTTAAAAAAGCCATTGAGGAATTTAACAGACTTCATGGAAGCGAAGCCCAGGCCAAGATAATAGAGATAAGAGACGATGAAGCGATAATTGAGTTTAAAGGCTATTTCTGCAAGACCTGTGGGCTTTTTGATTACTTTGAGGACATCAAATGGGAGGCTATGGAGTTTGAACTAAAAGTGGAGCCGGTTGAGGTCATTGAGGAGGAAGAAGATTTTGAAAAGGGAAGGTATGTGGTAAAATATAAAATTCACGCCAGAGAGGCGAGTGAATAAAGGAAGAGCACAAAGAAGACCAGCCCAGAGAAGTAAGCGACTGAGTGCGGAATGTTAAGGTGAAAGCTCCCATGCTGCCTCTTTGCCTTCAAATACATCGCTGTTGGCAGTATGCCTGCATAGAGAATTCCTCCAAAAGTTCCTGCCAGCCATAGGGCATTTACAAAGCTCTTAAGACCGGCAAAGTATATCAGCAAAGGTGGAAACACTGTTAATGCCCATGCATAAGACCTGTTCATCCGCAGGACATCTTTCATATTGTCCATCTCTGAGAGCGCCACACCTATATAGCTCGTGCATATTGCTGCAAGAGGCAATACAAGGCCCAGAATTCTGCCCAGACTTCCGTATAACCTCTCAAGTGCAGTTGTTGCGAGTTCAGGCGTATCTGCACCAAAGGCCCCTACAAATGAAAGAGCAAAGAAAGCGTAAAAAACCATTGGGACTAGGTAGCCTATAAATACTGCTTTTGTTGTTGTTTTCACATCTTCAAGTCCTTTAAGGAGCTCAGGGATTACCATGTGGCTGACATAAGCAAAAATCACAACTCCCAACCCATTTAAAGCTGCAGAGGTGTTGAAAGTAGATAAATTCTTCACATCAATTTTTCCGAAAACAAGACCTATCGACAGTGCAAGAACCAAAAGGAGGACTGCTGTTAGAGTTAGCTCCGCCTCGCCGGATACTTTAAGCCCCATATAGACTATCAAGCTCATTATGCCCCAGAAAGCTAAAGCAGCGAGTTCGGGTTTAACTCCAGTCAAGGAGGATAAAATATCGGCACTTCCTGCAATGTACGCTATGAGAGCTCCATAAGCCAGAGCGGAAATGCTGATAAACATTAAAGCTCCACCTATTTTTCCCAAGTGTTCTTCTGTGAGTTTTGAAAGGCTCTTTCCCGGAGTTTTGGACGAGACCTCAAGGACGAAGAGAGCCGTCAAAAGCGTCATTAGTCCTGCCAAAACCACGACCAAAACTCCAAGAATTCCCGCTTCCCTCAGTGCGTAAGGTAAGCCTAAAACACCCGCACCGATTTGAGTACCTATAAGTATTGCACTTGCCTCAGCGAGTGTCAGCCTCTTCATGTTCTCACCTGTTGTGAAAGGGATTTCATAGATATAAAAGACTTGCTATATGTAAAGAAAAGCTCTATAAAAGACAAATAAATACACTGGAGTATACTTACACGCATTAAAAGACATGAATTGCCGTTGCTTTAAAGCTCAGGTATACTTCGCTTCCCTCTTCAATCCCCATTTCCACAAGGGAAGAACGGGTGATAAAAGCCCTAAGCTCGATTCCACCAATACCAAGTGTTAACCTTACCAAAGACCCCAAATCTTCAACCGCCAGAACTTTAGCCTTGAATTCGTTTCTTGCAGAGGTTTTTATGGGTTCGCTGGATATGACAATATCCTCAGGCCTTATTCCAATTCTCAGCTTGCCTTTAAATTCTCCCGGCAGCTCTATTGAAATCCCGTTTGCCCTTAATACTCTCCCCTCCGCAATCCCTTCGATTATGTTCTCAAATCCAAGAAACCTTGCGACTTCCTCATTTTTGGGCTTGGAGAAAACTTCCCTGACTTCTCCGGTTTGGATTAACCTACCGTTCAGCATTACGCCAACCCTATCCCCAAGGCTAACAGCTTCCTCGAACGAATGCGTCACGTGTAAAGCTGTAAAGCTGAGCTCCTTTCTCCAGCGCTTCATTTCCTGAATTAACCTAGCCCTTGTTTGGACATCCAGATTCGCAAAGGGCTCGTCAAGGAGTATTAAACTCGGCTCCAGCACCAAAGCCCTGGCTATAGCCACTCTTTGGGCTTCACCGCCGCTTAATGTTTTTGGTTTTCTGTGCAAAAGGTGAGAAATTCCAAGGATTTCTGCTATCTCCTTAACCCTCTTTTCAATTTCATTTTTCGGGACTTTTTTAAGCTTTAGCCCGTAGGCTATGTTATCGTAAACCTTCATATGGGGAAAGAGAGCGTAGTTTTGGGGTATGTAGGCTAGGTTTCTCTTCTCCGGTGGAAGGAAAGTTACATCAACCCCCTCAACAAAGACTCTCCCTGAGTCAGGAATGAATATACCAGCAATAATTTCAAGGAGAAGGGTCTTTCCAGCGCCACTGGGTCCCAAAATTACGAAGTACTCCCCCTTCTTAACCTCAAAATTGGCATCTCTAATTCTGAACTCTTTCCAGTCTTTGCTAACGTTCTCAACCCTAAGCATTTCTCGACCTCCCTACAAGCCACCTTAGAACAACGAAGATGCCCAAGCTGAGCAGCACAAGGATAACAGAAATCGGCCTTGAAGCCCTCAAGCCATAGTTGTTAAAGTACTCCATGACCAGAACCTGCGCAGTTTTTGGGTAATATGCAACGATTAGGATTGCTCCCACTTCGCTTATCGCCCTCGCCCACGTCATTATGGCACCGCTCAGAATAGAGGGCATTGCAATTGGGAGGGAAACCGTGAGGAATGCCTTTAACTTACTCGCCCCCAAGGTTCTTGCCACATGCTCAAGCTTCTCATCTACCGCCAAAAACCCGTCTCTGGCAGCGTTGATTGTGAAAGGTGCAGAGACAAAAAGCATTGCCATTATTATTCCGAGATAGCTGTCCAGAATTTTGTTTGAAAATGTCACAAGAAGCATTATGCCAACAACGGAGTGTGGAATGACTATTGGGACGTCAACAACCGCCTGGACAAAACTCTTCCCCACAAAATCCTTCCTTGCGAGCACGTAGCCAAGGGGGACTCCAAAAAGGAGGGAAATCAGCATTGCAGCCGTGGAAGTTAGGAGAGAATTTTTAAGGGCTTCCAAAACAAGGCCATCGTGGAGCGTCTCTACTAGCATCTCCCAGTCGAAAAGTTGCTTCCCTATGATAACGGCTAACGGAAGGAGGATGTACAGAACAAGGAACGTGCCGAGCAGAGCGAAAAACCATGTTACGTAATCCCTCATACCCTCACCTCTGAAGAAAAAGATAAAAAGTTTAGCCCTCTACCTCCACTCCATCTTTGATCTCCTCTGGAATGTTTCCAAATCCAACAGGTGGCCATATGAAATCCTGATGGTTCTTCTCAAAGATTTCCCTGCCCTTCTCACTAAGCAAGAACTTCAGGTACTCGAGGGCAAGCTCCCTGTTGGGAGCATCTTTTAGAACTGTGACCCCATAAACAATCGGCTTTGCTTTGATGGTTTTCCCTGTTGAGCCCAGTGTTATTGAAACCTGCCCGTAGTGCTCTGCCAAGGCAAAATCCTTCAGATTGATTTCTTTGGGCAGTTCAACGAATCTCAAGTTATGCTGCATTGCAACGCTTTTGTAGATGAAATAGTAGTCCAGACTACCGCTCTCCACCAAGCCAGTTAAGTCCGTTTCCTTTGGCCTTATAACAACTTTGTCCGTCTTAATTTGGATTTCCTTTGGGGCAACTATGTGGTTTCCTTCGGCATATATGTTGGTGTTCCTCTCCACCAGAGTCTCAAAAATCGGCTTTCCATAATAGATATCGGCAAGCTTCATCACCATAAGGCTTCTGTAGCCACAGGGATCCTGATTGGGGTCGCTGAATCCAAAGGAAACCTCCTCTCTCGCCAGAATTTCGTACCAGTTGTTGGAGTTGATTTCATCAGCGTATCTGCTCTTATCGGTGAATGCTATGACTATCTCATTGGTCGCAAAAAGGACGTAAAAGTCCGTATAGTTGGGCACCAGCAACTGAGGGATTAGGGTATAATCCGCAAGGGCAACAATATCGGCTTTTTTCCCCAAGTCTGTGACCTTTCTAACGGCCATAACACTTCCACTAGCCTCTGCTTGAATTTCCACATCATAGCCAAGGGTTTTAGCATATTCCCTGAAAGCCTCGCTAACGTCTTTTAAGGGCTCACTCAGAGAGCCAGCATGGAAAATCTTCAAAGTTGATTTTTGGAGTTCCGTTTGTCCTGATGGAAGAGTAATGCTTTCCTTCGTTCCAGTGTCCTTAATTCCATTGTCCCCAATGCAGCCGCTGGCAATTATCGCAAAGAGGAGAACCCCCACAAGGATCAATGATGCTCGTTTCATCAAACCACCAGAAGAATACTCCACTTTAAGCATTTAAACATTTTGAGCAAACAGATGTGTTAAAGTTAAGCCAGTTTGCTTAACTCCAGAAGGATTTTATACTTAGCTATCCTAAACTTTTAAAGGTGAGAAAATGAGAATGGTGCTTATTGACGGGGAGCACTATCCAGATGTAACGGCTTGGGCTATTAAGCAGCTCAAGGACGTATGTTGTGCCGTGTTTTTGGGAGGCACGGAAAAGATAGGGGATATTAAGTCTCTTGAGAAAAAAATAGGTGTCAAGCTGTATTCTGGTGAGGACTATCTTATTGAGATAGAGCGAGCTATCAAAGAGAACAAAATTGAAGAAGTTATTGATTTGAGCGACGAACCAGTGGTGAACTATGAGGACAGGTTTAGAATAGCGGCAGTGCTCCTAAAGCATGGAATAAAATACAGGGGCGCTGATTTTGAGTTCTCCCCCAAGAAGATATTAAAAATAAGCAAACCGAGCATAACAATACTCGGAACCGGCAAAAGAGTTGGAAAAACAGCGGTAAGTGGTTTTGTTGCAAGAACTCTAAAACAAATCGCAAAGCCCATAATAGTAACAATGGGCAGGGGAGGGCCGGAAGAGCCGGAGATAATTGAGGGAGATAAGATAGAGATAACTCCCGAGTTTCTGGTAAAAATTGCGGAGTCAGGCAAGCATGCTGCTTCTGACCATTTTGAAGACGCCCTAACCGCTAGAGTTTTAACCATTGGATGCAGAAGATGTGGGGGCGGAATGGCAGGCTTCAGCTTTTTTGACATAGTTGACAAGGGAGTAAAGCTTGCGGAAAAGCTTGAAGGGGATATCGTGATACTCGAGGGAAGTGGCGCAACTTTTCCCGCGGTTAAGGCAGACAAATACATAACCGTCGTTGGTGCAACTCAGAGGATTGAGTTCATAAGGAGCTATTTCGGTCCGTTTAGAGTGGGATTGGCGGACTTAATCGTGGTTACACTTGCCGATATGGTAAGCAAAGAGAAGCTTCAAGAGCTCCAGAGAGTTTTGAAATACATAAACCCAAAAGCAGATATACATCTAACGGCCTTCAAGCCGAGGCCTCTGGGAGATGTGAGGGGCAAAAAAGCCCTTCTTGTCATGACCGCACCTCCAGAAGGGCTTGAGAAGGCGGCAAAGCATCTTGAAGAAAACTATGGAGTGGAGATAGTTGGAAAAAGCCCGAACCTATCAAACAGAGCAAAACTGAGGGAGGATCTAAAGCGCTTTGATGATTACGATACGGTTATAGTGGAGCTTAAGGCAGCGGCTGTGGATGTGGTTACAAAGGAAGTCCTCCAGCGCGGAAAAGAAATAATTTACCTTGACAACGAGCCGGTGAATATGGACGGTAAGGACTTGAAGGAAGCGATTCTGAAAATCGGAAGAGAACTCAGAGGGGATGTCAGATGATAATCGTCGTTGACCCTGAGAAAAACACCAAGCTGCCCTTTTCAAGAGGCATCCTGACAAGGTCAATAACCTCAGCTGGTGTTGACGTTGGAGTTGCCTACTCAATAGCTGCGGAGATAGTAAAGGAACTCGAGAGAAAAAAGACAAAGATCATTACCAAAGAGGACATCCGAAAGATGACCTATAAGAAGCTCCTGGATCATGGACTAAAAGACGCCGCCAGAAGGTACCTTTTCTGGCATGAGCTCAGAAAGCTGAAGTACCCGATGATAATCCTCCTTGGAGGAGCAACAGGGGTTGGAAAATCCACGTTAGCAACAGAGCTGGCCTTTAGGCTTGGAGTAAGAACCATCATAGGGACTGATACCGTCAGAGAGGTAATGAGGAAGATAATAAGCAAAGACCTCTTGCCATCAATTCATACATCATCGTTTCTGGCATGGAAAGAGCTAAGAAATTTGCCAAAGGGAGTGGACCCCCTCCTATACGGGTTTGAGAACCAAGTGAGGTACGTAACAGTGGGAATTAACGCCGTTGTAGAGCGTTCTTATAGAGAGGGTTTCAACACGATAATAGAAGGAATCCACCTTGTTCCGGGTTATGTAAGCCTGAACGACAGAAGCTTTATGTATCTCATAACTGTAAAAAACAGTGAAGCACTTGAAGCGAGATTTTACGAAAGAGCCCGTTACAGCCTCAGGCCAGCGGAATACTACGTAAAAAACATAGACAACATAATGCGCATCCAAGAGTATTTAATCGAAAAAGCGAAAGAATACGGGATTCCGATTATAGAGAACGTCGAGCTCGAACAGTCGGTAAATGCAATAATGAACAATCTCATGGAAGAGATACCAAAACGGCTTAAAGAAAGAGGTATTGAACTCTCAGTTTAAGGACAAAACTCTTTTATCTTTTTGAGTCCAATTAATGTTGAGAGCTTTTACGGTGATTCCCATGGATGAAAATGCACCTATTAAAGTTTATATGACGAAGAAGCTCATAGGGGTGAGACCTGAGGATAGTGTCCAAGAGGCGTGCAAGGTGATGGTAGAGTTTGACATCGGTTCTCTTGTGGTTGTTGATGAAAACGACAGCGTAGTGGGCTTCTTTACAAAAAGCGATGTTATAAGAAGGGTAATCGTTCCCGGTCTGCCCTACACAACACCCGTGAAGGAGATTATGACAAAAGAACTCATCACTGTAGACGCCAACACTCCCCTAAAAGAAGTTTTGAAAATTATGGCGGCAAAGAGGATAAAACACATACTGATCAAAGAAGAAGGAAAAGTAGTGGGGATTTTTACGCTGAGCGATCTGCTTGAGGCAAGCAGAAGAAAGCTCGAAACGTCGATAGCGGCAGAGTGATGGAAATGAAAATAGCCCACATAAGCGACACCCACATAACCAGCGGTGAAGCCTACAAGGGGTACGCCTACGATTTAATAGCCAACGAAATCAACACGCTCGACTATGATATAGTTGTTCACACGGGGGACGTGACAAATGAAGGGTTGAAAGAAGAATACGAGAGAGCAAGCTATGAGTTGAAAAAAATCCAGAAGCCCCTAATAGTTGTTCCCGGAAACCATGATGCAAGAAACGTCGGCTATGAGCTATTTGAGAAGTATATAGGGCCGCTAAATGGCGTTTATGAGAAGGACGACCTCGTCATTATATGGGTTGATTCCACGATACCGGACCTAAGCGATGGAAGGATAGGCGGATACAAGTTCCAGTGGCTTAAAGAAAAGCTGGAGGAGTATTCCCACAAAAAGTTCAAGATTGTTGCCTCCCACCACCATTTAGTCCCTCTACCAGACACGGGGAGGGAAAGGAACGTCTTGTTCAATGCTGGAGATGTTTTAGACTTGCTTTTAAAGCATGAAGTCAACCTCTATATCTGCGGCCACAAACACGTACCCAACATCTACAAAGTTGAAGGGCTCATAGTGGCAAACGCTGGTTGCACCTCCTGCAGAAAGATCAGAAAAGGCGACGTAAACAGCTACAACATAATTAAAATCAAGGAAGATGGAAAAATCTCGGTAAGCATAAAGCGAGTGACGGGAGAAATCGCAAGAAGGGAATTCAAAATCAAAAAGCAGAGGATTTTCGTTCCAAAGAAAAGAAGGCTGCTAAGAATCGTCCAGATGAGCGAGAGTAATGTATCAGACAGGGTTTATTTCAGGGAGAGAATTTTGAAAAACGCAATTAAAGCCATCAACGAAAAATATAAGCCCGACTTAGTTATCCACTGCGGAGACGTGGTAGATGTTGGAACAGAGCGTTATTATGCAAAGGCCTACGAGTTCTGGGAAAAAATTAAGCCGGAGAAGATTATAGTGCCGGGCCACAACGACATCACTTACCTCGGCTACGAGCTCTTCAGAGAATATTTTGGAGAACCAAAAATTCTGGAAATGGACAGTTTTGCCTTCATCCCGATAATCTCAGCCCAATATGAGACTCCTATAGGTGTGGTTGGAAGAATAGGTCAGAAGATTTTGAAGCAGCATCTGAGAGAGCACGAAGATAAGTTTAAGGTTGTTGTAATGCACCACAATATAATTCCGATACCCAGAAGCAGAGAGATAGGATTTCTGGAAGATGGTGGCAACGTTTTGAAAATACTGACAGAAGAAAAGGCAGAGTTAGTTTTAACCGGTCACGGTGGCAATACGCTTGGAATAAAAGTTGAGGAAACTCCAATAATAAACGCAGGCTCGATAAGCTGGGAGCTCCATAGAAACCCATTTGGAAACTCCTTCAACTTAATAGACATCTATGAAGACATGATAGCGGCATTTGAAATACAGGCGACTTGGGGCTCAAGAAAACTTCTCGGGATATGGAAAATAAAAACAAAAGTGCCGTGGGCTTAGCCGAAGAAGGCACCCATCATGTCCATCTGCTCTTCAGAGAAGCCCTTAACTTTGAACTCGGGCATTTTGGCAATAAGCTCTTTGTATTTTTTCTCGTCTATTTTTTTAACATCACTACCTTTCACATGAAACGCCCTTATTGTATCTTCTGACCTATAAGCAACAAGGAATTCCTCACTCTCTATGTTTTCGAAGTTCACGAATATGGCATTTCCACCGGTGTAGGGCTTCTTACACTTGAAGGGGAAGCTCGCAGAGTTCAACATTGCATCTCCAAGGGCAAAGTTAGCCTTTTTACCGTTTATTTCAGTCCAAAACGGCTTTCCCTCAAAGTCCCCTTCAACAACTACGAGAGTCTTCTGTCCATCAAACTCTATAACCGGTGCGCCCTTCTTTTCAAGTATGTCAAAGAGCTCCTCGATTGTTTCGGCATCCTTCAAACTTGCAACAAATCCTTCAACTTTCATTTCAAATCCTCCATTTCTCCTTTCAAAAAGGAGTTTATAACTATTCCTCTTCTTCTATGAACTCTCCTTCCTCCCCTTTTTCATTGGAAAGCTCCCTCAGGCGATCAATTCCTGAACCTACAGCTATTAATATGTCCCCCTCTTCGATTTTCTCGTCCTTGGAGGGGTTATAAATGTATTTCCCTCCCCGCTTTATCGCTATCACTCTCACACCCACTTTAGTCGGAAGCTTGAGCTGTTTGAGGGATTGTCCTATTAGTATTGACCCCCTGTTAACCTTTATGCGCCCTATTTCTTCATCAACATCGTGCATTATTTTCCTTATTATGGGGTGTGGCTCAACGTCCCTGAGAACAAGATCGGCTATTTCATAGGCAGAATCGCTTATCTGCTCGTTTATTGTGGCCATCTCAATTATACTTAAGAGTGTCTCGGGATTTTCTTCATGCTTAGCGGCCCTCAAAGCAAGCTTTTTCACCTTTAACGTAAGCTCGTCCATTTTTTCTTCTAGGATATAAACCTCATCAGCTATGTCCTCGCTGTCGTACATGACGGCGGAAAAAGCAAGGTCAACCATTAGCGAAGAGAGGTTTTTCATCTCTATTAAACAGCCTCTTATCTCCTCAAGCTCTTTCATCGCCAACCACCCTAATAACTCCCCTCGCAATCTCTTTGAGGTGCTCAACCGACGTATGCGTTCCCCTCCCTATCAAAATGTCCCCGGGCTTTATCTTGAAGTCCTTGTCGGGAGCAAAAATCCACCTTTTGCCTCTCTTTACCGCTATTACCCAGACACCGGTGTTGGTGGCAAGATTAAGTTCTCCGAGTGTTTTTCCAACAATAACAGAATCCCCGGAGACAGGGATTTTTGCTATTACTTCCTCGCTTTCCATAATCGCCTCAGTAATCACCGGATGAAGCTCAACACCCTCAAGAACCATCTTTGCCAGGTCTCCAGCAGCGTTTGAGATGTCTTCTATTGAATTCGCCATCTGCAGGACGGAGGTTATCTGCTCGGCCTCTCTTGGGTTCCTAGCCGCTAAAACTGCATGCGTCATGAGGTGGTAATTAAGGAGATCCATTCTCTCCTCGAGGTCAAGCACTTCCTCAGCTATTTCTCTATCTTTAAAGAGAATTGCGGTATAAGCGAGATCAATCATGAGCTCAACAATATTTTTCATTTCTATGAAAATTTCCTTAACACTTTTAGGCTTATACTCAAACTCCTCAAACTCTTCCATCCTCTTATCCTCCCGTTTTTATCTCATATCCCCTTTCTTTTAAGGTTTTCTCAAACTTAAACAATCAAATAAGCAACTCCTACAGTGAATAGAGTTGAAAATATATCCGCTAAAGTCGTTATAGTTGGAACAGTGGCATTATCCGGATCCAACCCAAGCCTATCAAAGATTATTGCAAAGAAGTACCCTATAAACATGTTAAACAAGACCAAGAATGGATAAAGAATGATAAACGGGAAAACCAACCCCACATTCTTCCCCAAGCTCACCTTTACAACCCCTATTGCCACTACGTTCATCAAAATCGCGATGAAAAAGCTTGTCACAAAGTATACGAAAATGTCCAAGAGAGAATCTCTGTTAAGAACACTCTCGATTTCTCCAAGGTGAAGCTTCGTTGAAGTTTTTGCCCCAATAATGGATCCATAACTCCCGGCAGTACCAAGAATTGCGGGATACATAACACTGAACACAACAGAAGCATAAATAATTTCGCTGTAAGATTCGAGCAGTCCTCCCGAAATGCTTGACAACAATGCTAAAGCCCCAATAATTCCTAGAATTTCTCTAATCATGCGCTTCTCTTCGCTTTCAAATTTTGTTCTGAAACCCATAACCAGCAAAAGAAAAACTGCCAGAAGCACTAGAATATCAAAAAGACGCGGGAGATCTTCATGGAGAAGAATAAAGAGTACCAAAAAAGGTATCGTAACAAGATCACCAGCAGAAGTTACCAGCGGAGCTGCAACAGTATCGGGGTCAATACCTCTCTTAAAAGGTAATACCGTGGCAATAGCAGTAGCATAACCCATTATCAAGCTAACAAAAATTGTAGAAGTCAGCACGATTAAAAGAACAATTACTCCTGATGCAACATTCCCGACCTTAATGACTCCCACAATCCAAAGCACAACAACAGGGAGCACTGACAGAAGAATACCCAAGAAGATGTTTTTTACAACATTCTTATCTCTAAGCTTTGGTTCCATCTCACCAAGGTGGAGCATGGTAGTAAAACGAGAAGCCATTGCACCGAAAATGTTGCCCCTCAATCCCATAAGACCCGGGAGAATTACAAATATAACCGGATAGCTCAGCATAATCTTTTCAAAAAACCTACCCAAGAATGCTCCAGCAAAGAAGTCCAGAATAAGACAAACTATTAGCGCCGGAAGTGCTATCAATGCCTCTCTGAACTTCTCTGAAAGCTCCCTCCAGAGCACTACTTGGAGGTTTTTCATATTCCTCCCCCCTCATTTCGCTCCCTCCATGCTATTTTCTCCTACCTTACCGAGTAAATCTTCAAAAAATTATATAAAAAGATTTTGGTGGCCCCAGCTAAAGAAAAAAGAATGGAGATAGGGTTCCTTGCATATGCTAACTCTTTTCTAACTGGAATGGAGATATGTAGTCCCCATACTTCTCCTTAGCCTTAAGAAGTCTTTCTCTTTCCTTCTCCAAGACCTTAAAGAGCTCTTCCGGGATATTGCCAACATCCCTATAAATCTTCTCAATCCTCTCTATCTTGGCAAGGAACTCTGGAACCCTTATGGTGAACTGCTTTTCGTAGTCCTCCCTGCTGTAATCTTTGTTAAGAACTTCCTTAAAGAGCCTCTTCAGGTCTTCATATTTTGGAATGTACCCAACGGGAGTCTCTATTGCATCAACATCCCCGTGAACCCTCAGCTCCATCCACTTGAGCCACACGGCTTTGTCGAGCTTGTGGTTCAGCCAGTTGCCGTCTTTATCCCTCAGGAAGTAGTTAACGGCAAATATCTTTGGCTTTATTCTCAGCTTCTTCTCAAATTCAAGGTAGTTTCTGAGGTAGTCTCCAATGTGAACGCTGAGGAAATCTAAAATCGCCATTGGGTTGAATGCCCTTACCCCTTCCTTTCCAAGAGTAGCTGCAGTTGTTTCGCTTTCCAGTGCTGCACCCATGGTAACTACTCCGTGTGCCCAGTCAAAGGCCTCTCTCACAGGAGGCCAAGTATCTGCATCTCTGCCACCGAATATCATTCCCCCAATCCTAACCCCGCATGGAGCTTCAAGGGCTTCCAGATCAGCGTTTGGGAAAGCTTCAAGGCTAACGGTAAAGCGAGCGTTTTTGTGGCTCGGCGGGATTTCGTTACCCTCAGCATCTTTCTTCCCTTTCCACCATTTTCCGCTGTGGTTTTCTCCCTCTTCTGGAATTGGGATCCCCATGTCATTCCAGTAGGGCTTCCCGTCTTTAACGAGCACGTTTGAGAATATTATCTCATTCGGTGAATGCAGCACTTCCCAAATTATCGGGTCATCCTCTTGGTTGACTCCCTGAATTATTCCAAAAACTCCCTTCTCGACGTTGGCCCCTCTGGCTTCTCCCTTCATGTCAACGATGAACGTCAAGTCATCCCCTACTATGTTCTCCCACGAAATCATTGCTGTTGAGGTTTTACCGCACATTGAGGGATAGGCTCCGGTGAAGTAAGTCTTTCTACCATTGGGACCGTTCACGCGCATAAGAAACATGTGCTCGCTCAACCAGCCCTCTTGAACGGCTCTTCTAATTGTAAGCCTAAAAGCAAGCTTTTTGAGCCCTATTGTGTTGCCACCGTACTGGGTGTTTGCCGAATAAACGGTCTCCCCTTCAAGGTCAATGTAAATCCTCCTCTTGTCTATGTTCTTGCTGGTCTTCCTTTCGTCAAGTTCTCCAGCAGAGTGTACAAATTTCAAAAACTTTGCTTCTCTTCCCAGGCGCTTAAACTCCTCGTAACCCTTTCTGTAGAGGATAAACTCACTGTGAGCAACATAGGCCGAATCCGTAAGCTGAACAGCAGGGATTGTGAAAATAGAGTTCTTGGGTCCGAGAACAAAGAAGCATACAAAAAGCTCTTTACCCTTTGCGATGTCTCTCATGATTTCGTGAATCTCCTTAAGCCCTTCTTCCCTGTCCATAGTATTTACGAACGGAATCTCCACACCCTTAGGAACCAAGATTTTAGTCCTGGCCTTGTCCCGAGCTTGATCATAATAGCCATCGTAGTGGACAGTGTGTCCGTCCATTGCGAGGGGTTTCTCCTCCCCGTATTCAATGGCCTTTCTTCTTACATACTCTTCATCTTCCTTTGAATCGGTGCAAACAAAAACCTTTGCGGGATTCAAAAGATCGATATATTTTGCCAGAAATTCATGAAGTTCAGGGTTGTCGATTGCCTTAATTTTCTCAAACTGTTCTGGGTCAAGCCTATTTTTAAGGTATTCCAGAGGTCCCATTTACATCACCGTAAAACATTGCTCAACGATGGATTAAAAAGCTTTTCAACGAACACCATAAATTATATTAACTGAAAAATTCCTAAACACTATGGTGGCAACTATATGCAAGCGGTGATTCTAGCGGGCGGAAAAGGCACAAGATTGCTTCCTCTAACAGTCTACCGCCCCAAGCCAATGATTCCATTTTTCAACAAACCCATGATGGAGTACATGGTCAACGCCCTAGTAAACGCGGGAGTAGAGGAAATATTTGTATTAGTCGGATACCTCAAAGAGAGGATTATGGAGTACTTTGGAGACGGAAGTGAGTTTGGTGTTCAAATACACTACTCAAATGGGGACAACATAAAGCTCGGAACCGCAGGAGCTACAAAAAAAGTCGTTGATAAAATAGAAGACACATTTATAGTTGCTTCAAGTGATGTTCTCACTAATTTGGATATCAGAGCCCTCTACGAGTACCACAAGAAAAAGAACGCCCTCGCCACAATAGCCCTCTCGGAGGTCGAAGATCCCACCCAGTACGGAATATCGATCGTGGATCCAGAGAACAGGATAATAAAGTTCAAAGAAAAGCCAAAGCCAGAAGAGGCTTTTAGCAACCTTGTAAATGCTGGCATCTATGTTTTCGAGCCGGAGGTATTTGATTTAGTTCCAAAGGGCGAGAACTTTGATTTCTCACTCAATCTGTTTCCCAAAATGCTCGAAGAGAAGCTGCCTCTCTACGGTTTTCCGTTTAAAGAATACTGGAACGACATAGGGAGGCCATCAAGCTACCTTCAAGCAACTGCGGATGTGTTCTTAGGAAGGCTGAAGCTCCCACAAATAAAAACTGAATCCCTAAAAGGAAACCTGGAACACGGGGGCTCTATTTACAGCGGTAAGAGATGTCAAATCAGAAACCCGAATATAAGAGGATTTGCCGTCTTGGGCGATAACGTTAAAATAGGCAGAAACGTTAAAATAGAGCGGTCCGTAATATTCTCCAATGTGACCATTGAGGAAGGAGCAGAGATACACGAGGCGATAATTGGGGAAAACGTTTACATTGGAAAAGGTGTTGTTATTGAAAGTGGTAGCGTTATTGGAGATAACTCCGTGATTGAAGATTTCACAAAAATTGGGGCAAATGTGAAAGTCTGGACTGAGTCAAGAATTGGAAAAGAAAGTATAATACTTCCAGATTGAGGTGATGATTATGGAGATTTACAAATCCGAGGAATTCAACCCAGAAGAACTTGCTCTGCTCGGTAGGGCAATAGGAACCGTAGGACAGGGAACAATAATAGTGGGGAGAGACGGAAGAGCTATCTCAAGGTATGGAAAGAGGGCACTCGTAGTGGGGATTGTAAGTACCGGAGCAGCAACTATGGACGTCAGGCTTATCCCGCTAATAGCCCTCAAAGATTTTGCCCATAAGAAAGGCCTTCCTCTGGTGTATGTTTACTACCACAACGGGATAAGGGTAGAAGTTAGCGGTCTTGATCCAGATGAAATAAAGGCTATAATGGAGAGCAGGAAGTTTATAGAAGCAAATCCCAATGATATAGGAGCAACGATTTACTATCCTAACGCTCTAGATGACTTTTTGCATGACATTTTCAGACACTATAATTTTGAGATAGAGGGAACTGCACTGGTAGATTGCATGAATACTCCCGCAGTGCTCTTCTTCCCCAGGCTAAATGAGCACTTTGGGTTTGAGGTGGAGCTTCTCAATGACATGATGACCAGCTACCTGCCACCAAAACCAAAAGAAGTCTACCTTCAAAAGCTCAAAAAGGGAGAGTATACTTTTGGACTCCGTTTCAAGCCGAATGGATACGTAGAGTTCCACAAAGGGGAAGAGGAAAAAGAGTTTGGAAGCATGTGGAAGCTCCTAGACCACATGAAGAAAACTCTCCTCTGATTTCACCAAAAAGATATACAAAAGGCAAAAGCCATAAACAAAAACCAAGCGAGATGCAACTCTGGAGGTGTATTTATGAGCATATTCATTGTCTTAGAGGGAATTGATGGAGCGGGAAAGTCAACCCAGGCAAAATTGCTTGCAGAGTGGTTTGAAGAGAGAGGATACGAAGTTGTTCTAACCAAAGAGCCAACAGATACTGCTTTTGGGAAACTGATAAGGAGGCTTGTACTTACAGGAGGAAAAGAGGGAATAATAGACGGTGCACGAATAAGCAAAGAAGCTGAGGCATTACTCTTTGCTGCAGATAGAGCAGAGCACGTTAAAAAACTCATAGAGCCCTCCTTAAAGGCTGGAAAGGTAGTTATATCGGATAGGTATTTCTACTCATCCCTAGCCTACCAGTGGGCAAGGGGCCTTGATTTGGAATGGCTTATCAACTTAAATGCATTTGCTCCAAGAGCAGACCTTGTAATCCTCCTTGATTTGCCTGTTAAGGAGAGCATAAAACGCATAAACGGTAGAAGTATCAAATCGGAGTTTGATAAGATTGTTGAGCTCCAAAAAAAGGTAAGGGAAAACTATCTGAAGCTTGCCGAGAGGTTCGATGAGATAAGAATTGTAAACGCCCTAGCCCCTGTTGAGGACATCCACAAAGATATTGTGGCTTTAGTCGAGCATGAACTCCTCGAAAAAAGAGAATAAAACGGTCAGATAGTGCCGATATCATCACTGCTCAGACCGGTAAACGCACATCATCCCAAACTTTTTAACTCCCTATTCTTTAAAAAGTGTTAGCCGATGATGAGCGTTAGCCACTCTGATGATGATGACAAGAGGGTTAGCTGAGGTATCTGTCCGTCATAAGGTTTTATGAGCAAATATGAACAAACCTCCGCCCATTCAAATTAATTCTCACGACAGGTTTGGCTTTGCCTTGTGGAGGCATATTACTCCAAGTGATAATGCACTCGTGCTGTTTTATGCTCATCAAAGACCAATTTGTGCTTTTTTATGGTCAAGATTGCCTAACTGCACTTTCTCGGCAAAGCTTATATAGACTTTTACCGATACGAAACTCGGTGATTGTAAAAATGCTTGATTATTTCTTCACCCCAAAAAGCGTTGCCGTATTGGGAGCATCCAATGACCCACTGAAACTCGGCTATGAGGTCTTCAAGAACCTCAAGGAATACGGAGGAAAGGTTTACCCAGTGAACATAAAAGAAGAAGTAGTCCAGGGAGTCAAAGCATACAAGAACGTCAAGGAAATCCCCGACGATGTGGATTTAGCCGTCATAGTCGTTCCCAAGCCATTTGTCAAGCAGTCAATCATTGACTGCGGAGAAAAAGGCGTGAAAGGTGCCGTAGTAATAACAGCAGGATTCGGTGAAACCGGCGAAGAAGGGAAGAAAGAGGAGAGAGAACTTGTCGAAATAGCACACAAATATGGAATGAGGATCATCGGACCAAACTGTGTTGGTATAATTGACACACACAGCAACCTGAACGCAACGTTTATAATGAAGGCCAAGAAGGGCAGTGTCGCTTTCATATCCCAAAGCGGTGCCCTCGGTGCAGGAATAGTTTACAAGACCATCAAAGAAGACATAGGCTTTTCTAAGTTCATAAGCGTTGGAAACATGAGCGATGTGGACTTTGCAGACCTGATGGAGTACCTCGCTGATGACGAAAACAGCAAGGCAATTGCCCTTTACATAGAGGGCATAAAAGATGGAAAGAGATTCATGGAAATTGCTAAGAAAGCCAGCAAGAAGAAGCCAATAATAGCCCTAAAAGCTGGAAAAAGCGAAAGCGGTGCAAGAGCCGCTTCATCCCACACGGGTTCTTTAGCTGGAAGCTATGCCATCTATGAAGCCGCATTTAAGCAGAGCGGAATTCTGGTTGCAAACACTATAGACGAGATGCTGAGCATGGCAAGGGCCTTCACCCAGCCACTGCCAAAAGGAAAGAGAGTCGCAATAATGACCAACGCAGGTGGCCCGGGGGTTCTAACGGCTGACGAGATAGACAAGAGAGGACTAAAGCTGGCCAACCTAAAAGAGGAAACCATGGAGAAGCTCCGCTCATTCTTACCGCCAATGGCAGCAGTTAAAAACCCTGTTGACATGATTGCCTCAGCGAGGGGAGAAGAGTACTACAAGACCGCAAAGCTCCTTCTTGAAGATGATAACGTTGACATGCTCATAGCAATATGTGTCGTGCCGACTTTTGCAGGGATGACTCCAACAGAGCACGCTGAAGGAGTTATAAGAGCGGTAAAAGAGGTCAACAACGGAAAACCGGTTTTGGCATTGTTCATGGCAGGTTACGTTAGCGAGAAGGCCAAAGAGCTTCTTGAAAAAGAGGGAATCCCAGCCTATGAAAGGCCCGAAGACGTTGGAGTAGCTGCTTATGCTTTAGCTGAATTCGCTAAGGCAAAAGGTGTTATTAAAGAATGAGGTGGTGTATATGGCTAAAGTTAGTGATATCGTCCTATGGGACAAACCTGGAGAAAAAGTTCTGCTTTTAGGAAACCAGGCAATAGCTAGAGGAGCTTTAGAAGCAAATATTGCGGTCTATGCCGCCTATCCCGGAACCCCAAGCTCTGAACTTACCGATACAATGGCTGCCGTAGCAGAGAAGGCAGGCGTTTACATGGAGTACTCCACAAACGAAAAGGTAGCCTTTGAGACCGCTCTAGCAGCAGCCTGGAGCGGACTCAGAGCAATGACCGCAATGAAGCATGTTGGTTTAAACGTTGCCGCCGACACATTCATGAGCGCCGTCGGAATGGGTGTCGAAGGCGGGTTCGTCATAATGGTGGCAGACGACCCAAGCATGTGGTCTTCTCAGAACGAGCAGGATACGAGGGTTTACGCCAAGTTTGCAAACGTTCCTGTTCTTGAGCCAGCCGATCCTCACGAGGCAAAGGAGATGACAAAATATGCTTTCGAGCTCAGTGAGAAGTTCAAGCACTTTGTAATCTTAAGGACAACAACAAGGACATCACACGCAAGGGGAGACGTAGTCTTAGGAGAACTTCCAGAGGAGATAAAACAAGGAAAGAGGAAGTTTGGAAAATTCAAGAAAGACCCAAGCAGATTTGTTGACGTTCCAGCCAACGCAAGAAACTTCCACCCGATAATCCTTGAGAAAATTGAGAAAATTAGGGAAGAGCTCAACAACTGCCCATTCAACTGGATAGAGGGCAAAGAAGACGCCAAGGTAGGTATAATCGCTCCAGGCTTGAGCTACGCCTATGTGAAAGAAGCCCTCGCCTGGCTTGGCGTTGATAACGTCAAGATCCTCAAACTCGGAACACCATTCCCGGTTCCCTACGGGCTATTAGAGAAGTTCTTGGAAGGGCTTGAGAAGGTTCTCATCGTAGAGGAGCTCGAGCCAGTCGTTGAGGAGCAGGTAAAAACATGGGCCTATGACAAAGGAATTACAATTCCAATCCACGGCAAAGACCTCGTGCCAAGGATTTATGAGATGACAACGAGGAGAGCAGTAACTGCCATAGCGAAGTTCCTTGGAGTTGAAACGCCAATAAACTTTGAAGAGCTCGACGCAAAGTACGAGAAAGTTAAGCCCCTCCTACCGCCAAGACCTCCCTCACTGTGCCCAGCCTGCCCGCACAGAAACAGCTTCTACGCAATAAAGAAGGCAACAAAGGGCAAGGCAATCTACCCCAGCGACATAGGGTGCTACACTTTAGGACTGCTCCCACCGCTTCAAGCGGTTGATACCACTGTTGCCATGGGAGCTTCAATTGGAATTGCCCACGGATTGAGCATAGCCCAGAACGGAAGCCTCAGCGAAGAGCAGAAGAGCCCAGAGAAGCAAGTGATAGTTGCCACAATCGGTGATTCAACGTTCTACCACACTGGACTCCCCGCTCTGGCAAACGCAATCTACAACCGCTCGAACGTGCTGGTAGTCGTTCTTGATAACCTCGTTACCGCTATGACCGGTGACCAGCCCAACCCAAGCACCGGAGAAACACCACACGGCATGGGTAAGAGAATCCCGATAGAAGAGGTTGCAAAAGCCATGGGTGCAGACTTTGTGGCTGTTGTTGACCCCTATGACATAAAAACAACATACGAGACCATGAAGAAAGCCCTAGAAGTTGAGGGTGTTAGCGTTGTGGTGGCAAGACAACCATGTGCTCTCTACAGAATAGGACAGATGAGGAGAAAAGGCGAAAAGTGGCCCATCTACCAAGTCAACGAAGAGAAGTGTACAGGATGTAGGGCATGTATCAACACCTACGGCTGCCCAGCAATTTACTGGGACGAGGAGAAGAAGAAAGCAAGAGTAGAGCCAACAATGTGCTGGGGATGCGGAGGTTGTGCCCAAGTATGTCCATTTGGGGCTTTTGAACCCATAGAGGGGGGATCACAATGAAAGAGTATAACATAGTCATTACTGGAGTAGGCGGCCAGGGAGTTTTGACCGCGGCAAACATCCTTGGATGGGCCGCCTTAAGGGCTGGATACAAGGTGAGGTTGGGAGAAGTCCACGGGATGAGCCAGAGGTTTGGAAGCGTTATTTCCTACGTGCGCTTTGGAGAGGACGTCTACGGTTCAATGGTGCCAGAAGGTAAAGCAGATGTTATGCTTTCCTTCGAGCCTGTCGAGGCCTTAAGATACATTAACTACCTCAAAGAGGGTGGAATGGTAGTTGTTAACACAAAGCCAATAGTTCCAGTGCAGGTTTCAATGGGAATGGCTAAGTACCCAAGCCTGGACGAGATAAGGAGAATTTTCGAGGAGGACTTCAAGGCGAAGTGGATTGGCTTTAACGCAGAAGAGCTTGCCGAAAAAGCGGGACACGTGGTTACCACCAACACAGTCCTCATTGGAGCTCTAACACAGGTTCCAGAGTTCCCACTCGATGCAGAGCACGTTAGGGAAGTCATAAAGATAAGTGTTCCACCAAAAGCTGTGGACGTGAACATGAAGGCCTTCGACCTCGGAATACAAGCCGCAAAAGATATTTTAGGGCTTTAAGCCCTCTTTTTACCTGATTCCACCATTTTTTCTGTATAGAAAAGTTAAAGAAAAATTAAAACTCTTCTTCAATGAGGCCGTACTTTTCAAGCTCGTGGAGGAGCTTTCTAACAGCTTCCCACGCATCTTGTTCGCTCTTTGCCCCACTGCACACGATTTTTCCTGAGCTGAAGAGAAGGATAACAGCCTTTGGGTCTTTAACACGATAGATGACACCGGGGAACTGCTCAGGCTCATATTCACAGTTGGGCAGGACAAGAGCAACAGCATCGAGATTAAACTCCATCTTAAGGTCTCCACTAAACACCATATTTTGGATATCTATCTCAGGCTCTCTGGTGAACTTAGTCCCGATCTTTGAGAGCATTTCAACAAGCTTTGAAACCGCAGCCTTTATGTCTTCAACACTCTTTGCACCGGTGACCACGAGCTTGCCGGAGCTGAATACAAGAAGGGCAACTTTTGGTTCATCAAAGCGGCATATTATCCCTGGGAACTCCTCCGGGTTGTATTTTGAGTGCGGACAAATTTCTATCACTTTTTCGAGATCAAGAGGAGCAAAAAGATCCACAGAGGCTACTATATTTTCTATCTTAAGTTCAACATTGCTCATATCAACCAAGGCTTACACCTCCACTGGGTTTAAAAACCCTTTATAAATAAACCCATAGGGGTTTTTAAAGTTTAGTGAGAGGCCATTAAAATGCAAATCTTAACGCTATTAAAAAACTTTAAGTAGTTTGTCTCAATTTATTTTTTGGTGAAAATTATGCTAGTTGAGATGCTCAAAGAGATAACCCAACTTCCCGGTATTTCCGGATATGAAGAGAGAATACGGGAAAAGGCCATAGAATGGATCGAAGACTATGCCGACTATAAGGTCGATGCAATTGGGAACCTCATCGTGGAGCTCGGAGAGGGTGAGGAGAAAGCTATTTTCATGGCACACATGGACGAAATCGGACTTATGATAACCGGGATAACAAACGACGGAAAGCTAAAGTTCAGAAAAATAGGGGGAATAGACGACAGACTGCTTCTGGGGAGGCATGTAAAAGTAATAACCGAAAAGGGGGAGCTGGACGGAGTTATAGGGGTCACTCCCGTTCATCTAAACCTCGAGAGAAAGTTCGACACAATTCCCTGGCACAGCCTCGAAATAGATATCGGCGCAGAGTCAAAGGAAGAGGCTGAGAAAATGGGAGTAAAGGTTCTGGACTTTGCTGTATTTAAAAAGCACTTCAGCATCTTAAACAACAGATACATCGCAACGCGCTCCCTGGATGACAGATTTGGTGTCGTTGCCCTTGTTGAGGCCATAAAAGACCTCGTTGACCACGATCTAGATGGAAAGTACATTTTCGCTTTTACAGTTCAAGAAGAAATAGGACTCAAGGGGGCCAAGTTTTTGGCAAACAGCTATTCACCAAAATACGCAATTGCCGTGGATTCATTTGCATGCTGTTCTTTCCTTACGGGAGATGTAAGGCTCGGAAAAGGCGCTGTAATAAGGGCCGTTGACAATTCAGCAATCTATACACCCTCCCTTGCAAGGAAGGCTCTCGAAATAGCAAAGAAGAACAACATCCCGGTGCAGATTGGAGTTACCGGTGGAGGAACCGACGCATCAGCTTTTGAGTTCAAGAGCCAAACCCTAGCTTTAAGCGCCCCCATAAGATACCTCCACAGTGAAACGGAGATGCTCCACTTGGATGATCTCAAAGCTCTGATAAAGCTAATAGAAGCCCTTGTGTTTGAACTTGAGTAGCGGAGGTGGTAATTTGCTTAAATACCTAGGGTATTTTGGTGTTGGGATTTTTATAGGCATACTAGCAGCCCTCTTCGGCTTAGGGGGAGGGTTTTTGATTGTACCCACTCTAAACCTTCTGGGGGTCGAAATTCACCACGCGATTGGGACTTCAAGCGCTGCGGTTGTTTTCACTTCTCTAAGCTCCGCCATAGCGTACCACAGGCAGAGGAGAATACACTACAAAGCGGGCCTTCTCCTAGCAAGCACTGCCGTGATAGGAGCTTATATAGGAGCATGGATGACGAGCTTTATAAGCGCAAGCCAGTTAAAGGTCATCTTTGGTGCAGTCCTATTCCTCGTGGCAATAAGACTTTACCGCAAAAAGAGCAAAGAGCCACACGAAGTAGATTTGAGCCAGATAAAGCTCGATTACAAAGTAGTACCTCTCGGCGGGTTCGTAGCCGGAATAGCCAGCGGCCTGCTTGGTATAGGCGGTGGAGCGATAAACGTTCCGTTCCTAACTTATATGGGATTACCAATACACTATGCAGTGGCAACTTCGAGCTTTGCCATAGTTTTCACAGCAACAAGCGGGGCTTTGAAGCACTACATGCTGGGAAACGTTGAAGTGGAATGGTTACTCCTCCTTGTTCCGGGACTAATAGTTGGAGCCCAGTTGGGAGCAAGAATAGCAAAAAGAACCAAAGCGAGCAACCTGACAAAAGCTTTCGCTGTTGTGATGGCGTTCCTAGCCATTAGGATGATCCTCAAAGGACTTGGCTACCCAATCCCCTGAGCTTTTGTTATTATCTTTTTTGGGAAAAGAGATTTAAAGTGGTTTTTTCGAACTTTTTTCATGATTAATTATTTCCTCTATTTCATCCTTGGGGCTGCAATAGGAGCAATAGCAGGGCTTTTTGGGGTAGGTGGAGGTTTCCTTATAGTCCCGGCACTTACTCTTACAGGATTACCTATTCACACTGCAATCGGAACAAGCCTCGCATGCATAGCAATTAGCTCTTTTGCCTCCGCTTATACTCACATTAAAAATGGAAAAGTTCTTTTTAAAGTGGTGGCAGCTAAAGAAATATTTTCAATACCTGCTGCATTAATAGGAGCCCACATGACGGCATCTTTACCGGAATTTTTCCTACGAAGGGCATTCTCAATACTGCTGTTTTATCTGGCATACAAAATGGCCACAACTCCCTCAAAACCACATTACGATGAAAACCTCAGAATAAACTACAGGAATATCCCCATAGTAGGAGTGCTTTCGGGATTTTTGTCTGGTCTGCTTGGAATAAGCGGAGGGATTCTGAACGTCCCCTTATTCCATGTTCTTGTCGGCATACCGGTTAGATACGCCATCGGAACATCTAGCGTGGCACTCTTTTTCACAGCCCTGGCTGGAACTTATGGACATTTCAAAGCGGGAAATGTGGGCATTGAAACCGCACTTCTCTTGGCTCCGGGATTAATAATAGGGGCGTATCTGGGGGCAAGAAGCGCTCACAACTTACATCCAGAAAGGTTAAAGCGCTGGTTCGCCATTATACTCATTTTGATCGGGGTTAAAATGTTGATTTAGATTAAATTAGCATTGCTTAGAACTAAAAACAACAGCCACTCTTATGGAACAATCAAAGGAAGAAAAGAAAAGGCTCTAACGAACCTTTGCTCCCAATTTCACTTCTTTTTCCGGTGTTAGAAGGGCAACGTTTTCTCCGTCATCCGCTGCCAGAAGCATTCCCTGGCTTTCAACGCCTCTAAGCTTCTTTGGTTCTAAGTTTGTGATAACAGCCACATACTTGTTGAGGAGCTCCTCTTTCTTGTAGTATGCCTTTAAGCCAGCTACAAGCTGCCTGACTTCGTCCCCAATGTCGACCTTAACAACGTAGAGCTTATCAGCGTTCGGGTGGTCTTCGACGCTGATTATCTTTCCAATTCTTATATCAATCTTGGCGAAGTCATCAAACTTCACATAGCTCATGTCTTTCCCTCCTTTTTGTTTTTTCTCCGGTGTTTTTGTTTTAACATTTTCACCATAAATTTTCCTCAAAATTACCTCGGCTTCATCCCCGAGCCTTTCTTTAGCTACCTTAACAACATCTTCCATTTTGTAATACTTATCAAGCAAAATCCTTGCACTCTCCGGATTGCCCCTGCCGATGTAGTTCACTATGTAGGCTATTATATCAGCATCCTCCACTTTTCTAAAGAGTATTTCAGCCCTTCTAACTTTGTGTCCCGGTTTAAGCGGTTCAAACTTCCATTTCTTGACTTCTTCAAGGTTTAAGAGGTGCCATATCCTTTCACTTGCGTCCGGGAGGAACGGTTCAAGGAGGATGCCCAGAGCTTTGACGATTTGGAGAGAGACGTTTACAGTCGTTCCGGTTCTAACTCTATCGCTCTTAGCCGTCTTCCAGGGCTTCTGGTAGTCAAAGTACTGGTTGCCGAAGATTGCAAGAGCCATAACCCTCTTGAGGGCTTCTTTGAACTGGTACTTTGATATTAACTCGCCAACTTCAGCAAAAGCTTTTTCTATCTCCTCGAATGCCTTCTTATCGAGCTCATCAAGCTCCCCAGCTTCTGGAACCTTTCCATCGAAGTACCTGTTAACGAAGGTCAGCGCTCTGTGCACGAAGTTTCCAAGGTTGTTTACAAGCTCCTCATTGATTTTCTTCTTGAAGTCCTCAAAGCTGAAGTCGCTATCCCTTGTTTCTGGCAGTATGGATGTCAGATAATACCTCAAGTAGTCTGCGGGAAATGCATCGAGGAACTCATGTACCCATATAGCCCAGTTTCTGCTTGTTGAGAACTTTCTGCCTTCGAGGTTTAGGTATTCATTTGCAGGGATGTCATAGGGCAGAAGCCAGTCAAATTCGCCTTTTTCATCCTTGTACTTGCCATAAGCCATTAGGAAAGCCGGCCAGAATATGGCATGGAAGGGAACGTTGTCCTTTCCGATGAAGTGCACAATCTTCGTCTCGCCGTCATATCCACTAAGCCAGTATTTCTTCCATTCTTCCTCCTTTCCAAGCCTCTTAAAGTACTCAATCGTTATAGAGATATATCCTATAGGAGCTTCAAACCAAACGTAGAGCACTTTTCCTTTGATGTCCTCATCTTCCAGGGGCACGGGAATTCCCCAGCTGAGGTCTCTGGTTATTGCCCTCTCTTCCAATCCCTCGTTAATCCACCCCAAAACCATATTCCTGACGTTTGGCTTCCAGTGCTTCTGGTTTAAAACCCACTCCTTAAGCTTCTCCTGAAAGTCCTGCATTTTTATGTAGTAGTGGGCAGAGTCCTTGAATGTGATTGGGCTTCCACATATATTACACCTTGGGTTTACAAGCTTCTCCGGGGTTAGCGGGTGACCGCAGACCTCACACTGGTCGCCCCTCTGGTCTTCTGCGCCACAATAGGGGCATGTGCCAATAACGTATCTATCGGGAAGGAACATTTTGTCGTGCTCACAGTAAGCCTGCTTTTCAACTTTTTTAACAAGGTGCCCGTTCTCAAGGGCTTTTAAGAAGAACTCCTGGCTCAGTCTGTAGTGAACGGGAAGCTCGGTCCTCCCAAAATAATCAAAGCTTATCTTTGCCCGTTCAAATGTCGTTTTGATGTGTTCGTGGTAGTAGTCCACAATCTCCCTCGGGCTCTTGCCCTCCTTCAATGCTCTGAAAGTTATTGGAGTGCCATGTTCGTCGGTTCCGCATATGAAAATAACGTCCTCTCCTTTTAGCCTCAAATAACGCACGAATATGTCCGCTGGAAGGTAGGCTCCAGCCAGATGCCCTGCATGTATGGGCCCGTTAGCGTAAGGCAGTGCAGATGTTACAGTGAACCTCATTTCTACCACCTCCAAGAACTAACTTGCTGCCCTTTATAAGTTCTCGCCAATTTTAAATATTACGGTGAGTTATTTTCTGCATATGGAAATATATCTATTATTGCATAATCACTTGCCCATGTTGATCTCCGAGGCCTTAATGACCACACATTTTTCGGGCAACTCCACCTCCCCTCTGTAAACAATCAAAGCTCCCTCTAAAGGCATAATTGTAACCCTAATCTTTCTCAGACCAAAACCAGATGAAGAAAGCTCACCAACTACTACAAGAGGTGCCTCTTTAAGCTCTAAGAGCTTGAAAAAGCTCTCCTTGTCAACGTAAACTATTAACCCTCAACTATTAACCCTCCAGCTACAACCCTCTGCGCCGGAACCTCAATTCCACAACTCATGATACCACCAAAGTATTTTAACTATCAAAACCCAAAATTCTTTCGGTGGGAAAATGAAAGCGAGGATTAGAGAAAAGTTCGTGTTTGATGCAGCTCATGCGGTAACGATAAACGGGGAGCCTGAAGAGATTCACGGCCACACATTCAGAGGCGAAATTGTCATTGAAGGAGAAATAAAAGATGGTTACATAATGGATTTTCTGGAGCTTAGAAAGATTTTGGACAGTGCAATTGCTCCGCTAAGACATAAAAATCTAAACGTGCTTTTCGAAAACCCCACAACCGAGAACATCGCCCTCTGGATTGCCGAGAGAATTAGGGAAAACCTACCCAAAGATATTAAGCTGCACAAAATCGTCCTGTGGGAAGGAGATGAAAATGGGGTTGAGTTTGAGTTTTAAAATCCCACCAAAAAGCTAAAATTTATTAAAGCGGAGGTAGTAGAGGTGAAGAAAAATGAAAGATTTTTACATAGCACATGAAGATGACATAAAATCGGGAAAAACTACTGACGTTTACTTTATCCGAACCAAGAAGGTGTTGGAAGAAAAAGGGATACACAAAAAAGTCTTTGCCGATATTACAACAACTTCCCTTCCAAAAGGCTGGAAGTGGGGAGTACTAGCTGGAGTGGAAGAAGTTGCAAAGCTCCTCGAAGGGCACCCTGTGAACGTTTATTCTATGCCCGAAGGAACGATATTTCATCCCTACGAACCCGTAATGCAGATTGAGGGCTACTACGAAGAATTTGGGATATTTGAAACCGCACTGCTCGGAATGCTGAGCCAAGCAAGTGGAATAGCAACAGCAGCCCTTAGAGTCAAAATGGCGGCAAAGTTCAAGCCTGTGTATTCTTTCGGCATAAGGCACATGCACCCCGCAATCGCCCCGATGATTGATAGAAGTGCCTTCATAGGCGGCTGCGATGGAGTTAGTGGCGTTTTAGGTGCAGAAATGATTGGCGAAAAACCTGTAGGAACAATGCCCCACGCGTTAATTATAACCGTCGGGGACCAGGTAAAGGCATGGAAATATTTCGATGAGGTCATGCCAGAAGAAGTTCCGAGGGTGGCTCTCGTTGATACCTTCTGCGATGAAAAAATGGAGGCCCTAATGGCGGCCGAGGCTTTAGGAGAAAAGCTGGCCGCAGTGAGACTCGATACTCCAAGCTCAAGAAGGGGGAACTTCAAACGCATAGTAGAAGAAGTAAGGTGGGAGCTGGATTTAAGAGGTTACAAGCACGTTAAGATATTCCTGAGCGGAGGACTTAATGAGGAGAGCATTAAAGAGCTCGCTGACATAGCAGATGCATTCGGTGTTGGAGGAAGCATTGCAAGTGCAAAGCCTATAGACTTCTCCCTCGACATTGTTGAGGTCGAAGGAAAGCCCTTGACCAAGAGAGGAAAGCTGAGCGGCAGGAAACAGATATACAGGTGTGAAAATGGCCACTACCACAGAGTTCCAGCAGAGAAAAAGCTTGAAAAGTGTCCTGTTTGTGGAGCAAAGGTTGAACCATTGCTAAAACCACTAATTGAGAACGGAGAAATAGTTGCAGAATTACCAAAAGCAAGAGAGATTAGAGAATACGTCCTTGAGCAGGCAAAGAAATTTGGATTAACACTCGAATAGCTGTTTTCTCGTTTTTATCATTTTGTCGCCGGGATGATGAAGAGCCCGCTTAATCTCTGAGCTTTGCTGTGATGTTTGGTGGGGGCCCTGACCGCTAAATCCAAAAACAATCAACGGCTTCAAAATCCCAAAGAAGAGAAGTTAATAAAAAAGGAAAGAAGTTCATTCGACTGTAATTGCTCCTGTCGGGCAGCTTTCTGCTGCCTCTTTTGCGCACTCGGCGTCTGTTTCTGGAGCAATAACGTTTGCCTTTCCATCGTCGCCCATTTCAAAGACATCTGGGCAGACGCTTGCACACACTCCACATCCAATGCATGCATCCTTATCAACACTAACTTTCATCTCCGACACCTCCAAAGGGATTCAGAGAATAAGGGGAAGCTAAGTTTAAAAACTTTATTCAAACTAAAGGTTGCACCGCACCTCGTAAGGGGAGCTCTAACGCTCGAACTGGAAGAAGAAAAAGACTTGAATATATTTGAATATATAAGCCAAAATCCAGCGGCTCAAATCATGCCTAACCTTTTTCTGACTTCCTCGCTTATTCTATCCGGGGTCCAGGGCGGGTCAAAGGTAAGCTCCACCTCCACATCTTTAACTCCCGGAATTTCGAGAATTTTCTGCTCCACAGCTTGAAGGAGCCACAGCGTAAGGGGACAACCAGGGGTTGTCATGGTCATCTTAACGTAGACGGTATTGTCGGGGTTTATCTTGAGCTCATATATAAGCCCCAAGTTGACAACGTCAATCCCAATTTCCGGGTCAATAACTTCTTTAAGCTTTTCGAGAATCATCTCTTCTGTAAGCTTGGTGTTTTCACTCATTTTCCTCACCTGAAAAAAGTTTCCAAACAACAAATTTAAACCTTATGGGACAAAAATGTAGAAAAGAAATTAAGTTGTGGAGCTTTCCTCGTCGTCATATAGTTCTTGACCAACTGTGATTTCCTCTTCATAACCTCTGGATCCCTCGATGGTTTGAATTCTAAACATATAGCTCTTGTACCAGTTGTAGGTAGGTAGAGTTTTTATTGGTAAGAGTTTCCAGGCCCTAGTTTCCTCCACGTATCCCCAGTTGACGTACTCATTAAAGTTCCTTATTATGTCAGTTATAACTACGTTGAACTCTGTTATGAGAATCTTTTCCACCTGGTGCCACTTATCGACTGAGCTTTCTCTTCTTGTAATTCCGAAGTAACCAGCACATCCCGGACCTTTAAGTGTCGCAATTCCCCTTCCAACAAACGCCCTAACCGCTTCGGGTGTTTCAGGTGGGTCGGTGATAAAGGTATCGAACTTCTTGAGGGCATAATCTGGCAGAGGCTTTCTGAGGTCGAAGGTGAATATCTCCACGTTGCTGTAGCCGATTTCATCTGCAGTTTTCTCAATGAACTTTGTGAGTCTATCATCAATATCGAGGACTGCAATCCTCTTTGGAAGGCCTGAAAGCATGAGGGCAACGCTCGTTAGGTCGTCATCTCCAAGGACAAAGACTTCCTTATTTTCAAGGTCTCCCCTCGAGTGCATCAAAGCTACTCTCGCGACAGTTGTTTCAGGGGTCACATATGCCTGATCAAACTCGTGCTTTGGCTCGGGCCTGTTTTTCACTATTTCTTTGAACTCCTCAAGGAGGTCCCTAAAAGCATCAAGTTCAACTGTTTTTCCTTGGCAGTGCCTGCAGGTGTAGTCTTCTCTCTTTCCAATCCCATACTTCTCCACGAGCTCCTTCCCCTTCTGGGTAAGGATTATTCCATCTTTGAACTCCACGTAGCCTAAATCGTGAAGCGCTTCAACCACTGCAACTACGAGAGGAAGTGGTTCTTCGCTAAGGTCTACTATCCTCCACGGATCGCTGCTCGCAAGAATTGCACTCAACACATTTTCAATGGTTCTCTCATAAACGGGTATTGATGTTTTCTCTCTAACTCTCTCGACAATCGCCTTCATCTCTGCTCCCTCCATTAACTTTCATCAAAACCGTCGAAAGAAGTTCATGAAAAGCTATTTTAAAGTTTTTGGAATAAATTTTTAGCCCTACTTTCATTAGAAAAAGAGGTGAGAAAAATGCCGATATATTTCATAGGACTGGGACTTTATGATGAAAAGGACATCACCCTTAAGGGTCTGGAAATAGCGAGAAAGTGCGATTTGGTGTTTGCAGAATTTTACACCTCTCTCCTAGCCGGTACAGACATAAGGAAGATAGAAGAACAGATAGGAAAACCAATAAGACTACTAAACAGAGAAGACGTTGAGCTGAACTTTGAGAGGATAGTCCTCAGCGAGGCGAAAACCAAAAATGTTGCCTTTCTAACGGCAGGAGACCCGATGGTAGCGACAACTCATGCGGACTTAAGGATACGGGCAAAGCAAATGGGGGTAGAGAGCTACGTTATCCATGCTCCCTCCATCTACTCTGCCGTTGCCATAACCGGACTTCAAATCTACAAATTTGGGAAGAGCGCCACCGTTGCCTACCCGGAAAAGAACTGGTTCCCAACCAGCCACTATGACACAATCAAAGAAAACAAAGAACGCGGTCTTCATACGCTTCTCTTCCTCGACATTAAAGCAGACAAAGGGAGGTACATGACTGCCAATGAGGCTATGGAGATCCTCCTACAGGTAGAGGAGAAGAAGAAAGAAGGAGTTTTTACCGAAGACACCTTTGTGGTCGTCCTAGCAAGAGCAGGTTCTCTGAACCCAACACTGAAAGCTGGCTATGTAAGAGATATGATGAAAGAAGACTTCGGAAAGCAGCCACACGTTTTAATAGTCCCTGGAAAGCTACACATAGTTGAGGCGGAGTATTTGGTAGCCTTTGCCAATGCTCCCAAGCAGATATTAAATGAAGTGTAGCTTTTTTCTTTCTCTGTTTATTGGGGCAATGTAACGCTGGTAAAACTCCCTCAGCTTCCTTGTGTGCTCCTCCACCCATTCTCCACTGACTTTTCTCCTTGCAACCCCATCCTTTACAGCCTGCTCAGCAACTGCCCTCGCTTCCTTGGGATACACATCGGGATGGAACGGGGTGGGGATTATGTAGTCTTCTGACAGCTCTTCATCGCTCACACAGCTCGCTATAGCCTCAGCCGCAGCTATGTTCATGTTCAGGGTGATTTCCCTTGCCCTGACATCCAAAGCCCCTCTAAAAATTCCCGGAAAGCCCAAGACGTTGTTAATCTGGTTTGGGTAATCACTTCTCCCAGTTGCAACTATTCTTGCCCCGGCTTTCTTGGCCTTTTCGGGCGCAATTTCCGGAACCGGATTCGCCATTGCAAAAACCACTGCATCGTCCGCCATCTTTTTGATCATCTCTCCGCTGACGATATTTCCAGTGCTTACGCCTATGAAAACATCAGCCCCCTCAAGCGCCTTTGAAAGGTCGCCCTCAATGTTGTGGATGTTAAACCTTGCAACTTCCCTTTTGTATGGGTTCAGGTCGTCCCTTCCCTCGTGAATTATCCCTTTTCTGTCAACCGTTACTATTTCCCTAACCCCTACGTGGTGCAGAAGCTTCGCTATGGCAATTCCTGCAGCGCCCGCGCCGCTTATGGCGACCTTTATATCACCAAAGTCCTTTCCAACAAGCTTGAGAGCGTTCATTAAACCTGCAAGGGCCACAACGGCCGTGCCGTGCTGGTCATCATGAAAGACCGGGATGTCGAGATCTTTCTTAAGCCTTTCCTCGATTTCAAAGCACCTTGGAGCGGAGATGTCCTCTAAGTTTATGCCCCCAAAGCCCTTTGAAATCAGCTTAATTGTGTTTACAATCTCATCCACGTCATTGCTGTCCACCAGTATTGGGAACGCATCCACACCAGCCAGGGCTTTGAAGAGAACGCATTTGCCTTCCATCACGGGCATGCCCGCTAAAACTCCAATGTTGCCCAAACCAAGTATCGCAGAGCCATCTGTAACCACAGCCACAGTGTTTGGTATGGAGGTATAGTCTTCGTGGCTCTCCCCGTTTGATATAGCCTTACAGGGCTCAGCAACGCCCGGAGTGTATGCAAGGCTTAGATCATAGAAATCCTCAACTTTGACCTTCGGAATAACCTCTATTTTTCCATTTCCCGGAAAGTTGTTTCGATGGTACTCAAGGGCGTCCTTCCCAAGCTTTTTTCTTTGCTCTTCGCTAATCCTCATGAATTCATCCCCTATCTTCTGGAGGGCTATTTCAATTAAACTCTTTCCATGCATTTGTTTGACACTTTTATGTTCAAAATGTTTAAATATGCTGGTTGTTTTATCATTTTCGTATCAATTAGAGGTGGGAGAGATGAGGGCTCTTGAGAGGTATTTCGAGTTTGAGAAGTACAGAACGGATATGAGAACCGAAATTTTAGCAGGAATAACCACTTTCATGACAATGGCTTACATTCTCTTCGTAAACCCCGCAATCTTAAGCGATGCAATGGGAAAAGAGGCCTTTAACTCACTTGTGGCGGTAACGGCACTTGCGGCAGGAATTTCCACAATAATAATGGGTGTCTATGCAAAAAAGCCCTTTGCTCTGGCTCCGGGAATGGGGCTGAACGCTTACTTTGCCTACAGCGTTGTGCTCAGAATGGGTTACGACTGGAGAGTGGCACTTGCAGCCGTTTTTGTTGAGGGAATAATCTTCATACTTCTCACTGTCACCAAAGTTAGGAGTGCAATAATCCATGCAATCCCTCTAAGCCAGAAATACGCTATAGGAGCTGGAATAGGGCTGTTCCTTACATTTATAGGGCTCAACGATGTCGGCCTTCTCACTGCTGTTGCTGGCGAAGATGGTGTGCTTAAGTTCACCGGCCTCAACGCCTCAGCACTCGGGACAAAAGCAGGTGTTTTATTCCTCTTTGGACTGTTCTTAGCTGCAGTTCTCATAAGCCTCCGTGTAAAAGGAGCCCTGTTAATCTCAATCCTCACCACAAGCATTTTAGGGTGGATAAGCGGAGCAGCACCCTGGCCGGAACATCTCTTTTCAACTCCAGACATAAGCTACACCTTCCTAAAACTTGACCTTCAAGGCCTCCTTAACGTAGGGGCAATTGGTGTGGTGTTTGCATTCTTCATGGTAGACTTCTTCGACACCCTTGGAACAGTAACAGGGTTGAGTGCTAAGGCAGGCTTCCTGACAAGAGAAGGCAAAGTGCCAGATGCTGAGAAAGTCCTTTTGACGGATGCAATAGGCACAACACTTGGAGCACTCCTTGGAACTTCAACAGTAACAACGTACATAGAAAGCGCCGCTGGAATTGAAGAGGGCGGAAGAACAGGGATGACAGCCCTGGTGACAGGTCTGCTCTTCCTTGCCATAGGATTGTTCATAGCACCCATTGCGCAAGCAATTCCTGCTTTTGCTACCGCACCGGCTCTCGTTATAGTTGGTTACTACATGCTGAGCGCAATAAGAGGAGTTGACTTCGACGACGCAACCGAAGCTATCCCGGCGTTTCTAGTGCTTATCACAATACCCTACACATATTCAATAGCAGACGGAATAGGAATGGGCTTCATAAGCTACACGATAATAAAGCTGTTCAGCGGAAGAGGAAAAGAGATACACCCACTGATGTACGCTTTGACGCTGATCTTCATGGGCTACTTTGCCTACTTAGGAGGACTCTTTTGAGTTTCCGCTTCTTCTTTTTCCATGTGTTCTTTAAGAAATTGCTTGAGGACATAGGGGCAATGCTCCTGGATATACTGTGCGAACTCTTTCATCCTCTCAGCGGTAATTTCATGAACGTAATGCTCAAACTGGCACGCATCTTCCTCCGCTATTTCTGGAGGAATTCCAAGTATCTCGGTGAAAAACTTCATCAGGAGAACGTGCTTTTGGTAGGTCTCTTTAGCTATTTCAAGCCCTTTTTCGGTTAAAATAATCCTATCGTACTTTTCATAATTTATCAAACCTTTTTCATTTAGCTTTTTCAGTGCATCAACTACACTCGGTGGCCTAACGTTCAGCTTTTTCGAAATATCCTTCACCCTGATTACACCCTTATTCTTTTGAAGTATGTACATAGTCTCAAGGTACTCTTCCTCTCTCTTTGTTATTTCCACAAACCTCACCTGAATTAGTTTAACCTAAATAATTTAAGTGCTTTTTGGTTGCCCAAGAATGAGAAGAGAAGAAGAAATCATCTGGCAAGTTCGATTCCCCTTTCAAATGCTTTAATGTTGATATCCCAAAGCTTTGGCTTTAGTGTTTCCTGAATCCCCTCTATAATGCTCTCTTTCTTTAGTGGAATCAAGCCCTTACCATAAGCGAACCCAAGCATCAGCACTCCCAGAGTGCGTGGGTTTATCTTATCTGCCTCTTTCTGGAAGTTCTCCATTTCAACGGCACATATCTTTGAAAGGGCGTTGCGTATTTCCTCAAGACTCGGATACTTCTCTTTTCCAACCAATGTTGTGGCCGTATGAACGGGATAAGCGTTTACTATTGCATGGCTCTTATGGTTTAGGAACCTTGCATTCCTCAAGGCCTCAGCCGGTTCGAGGGCAAGCATCAAATCCGCTTCCCCTTCTTCGATGAGGGGAGAATAAACTTCCTCTCCAAATCGGAGATAGCTGAGCACACTGCCATAGCGCTGACTCATACCAAGGGTTTCGCCTATTCTAACATTGTACCCCTCTTTCATCGCAGCGTTTCCGATAATTCTTGACAGAGTAAGCCCACCCTGGCCCCCAACTCCCGCGATTATAAGATTGAACTCCACAATCACCACCAATAAAACTAAGGGCAGAAAGGTTAAAAATCTGGCGGAAGGTTTATTTGGTGACCAGTCTTAGTCTTTAACATGGGATTCAAAGAGTACTATCGCAAATTTAAGGCATATACCGACATAGACTCCAAAGAATATCAAAGGAGACTAGAAGAACTTGAACCTCACTTGCTCAGGTTTCTAAAGGAAAAAGGGAAAGTTTTAGACTTAGCATGTGGCGTAGGGGGATTTTCCTTCCTTCTTGAAGAGTACGGCTTTGAGGTTGTGGGAATTGATATAGACGATGAGATGATTAAAAAAGCAAGAGAATACGCAAAAGAAAAAAATTCTAAGGTGGAATTTATTGTTGGGGACGCAAGAAAGCTGCCTTTTGAAGATGAAACGTTTGACTACATTCTCCTTCTTGGAAACACAATTTTGCATTTCTCACCCAGAGAACTCAGCGAAGTCTTTAAAGAAGTTAAGAGAGTCCTCAAAAAAGACGGACTGCTCTTGATAAACTTTATAGACATGAGAGAGCTCCTCTCGAGAGTCCAAATGGGAACTGTTGTTGGAGAGGAGTACTGGATAAGTAGCGTCATGATTGACGACAAAGAAAAAAGCGCCGTAATAGAGTATAAGAGTGAGAAAAATTCATTTAGGATAAAGTTCACGATATGGGGAAAAACTGCCGTAGAGTTGCTTGCAAAACTTTACTTCACTCCCATAGAAAGCGTTAAGCTTGGTGAAATGTCATATCTAAATGTGTATAAAAAATAAAAAAATCAACCTTCAAGCCTAAGCCTCTTTATCACGAATTCCTTATCAAGTGAAGCAAGGAACGGAGCAAGTCTTGGCCCCCTGTCTTTTCCTATGAAGAGGTTGTAGAGAACTTTGAAGTACTTCTTGCTTGGGATGCTCCTCTTCTTGGCGGCGTCAAAGATAATCGAATTAAACTCATCGACGGTGAATTTTTCTCTTTCCTCAAGCCAATCTGCAACTTCTCTGAGAGCATCTTTTATTTCTTCGCTTATCTCAATTTGTGGGAGTTCTTCCTGGAGCTCAAATTTAACATCTTCCGGAGCATATTTTTCGACCCAGTTTTTGGCAAGATATATCCTGAGGCGAATTCTGTTAAGGTCTTCCTCGTCAAGCTGTGCCGGAACGTGACCCTGTTCTTTTAGTATTTCAATTATTTTCTCTTCAGTTAGGTGGGGCATCTGGACGAGCACCACGAGAAATCTAAACGGGGCCTGAGCAACCAGACGGCTCGGCAGGGAAGGCATTGAAAGCTCGTATGTCCTCTTGAGTTCTTCAGCTTCCTCGGGATTTTTGGCCTCCTCCAAGCCAAAGTACAGCCTCTCAACACTATCAAACTCGTCGTAAAGATTCAGCAAGCCCAACCCCAAATCAATCTTGATTTCCTTGTTTGGCCTGTGCCTTGCGTAGATGAACCTTATAACACCCGGCTCAAGAACTTCATAGAGATCGCTTAGTAGGATAACGTTGCCCTTGCTACCGCTCATTTTGCCCTTTTGGCCCTTTATGCCAACGAATTCATACATGAGCGTCATTGGTGCATTCCAGCCAAAGATTTTCTCAACTATCTCCTTTCCGGTATCGTATGAACTTCCCGCTGCGAGGTGGTCTTTTCCAGCAGGTTCAAAATCTACTTTGAAATGCGCCCATCTCATTGGCCAATCAACACGCCAGCGGAGCTTGACGTTGCCCTCCCTTATGTCGGTCTCGCCCTCGGCGCCACAGTGAGAACACCTATAGGCGACCTTCCACTCACCATCCCATTTAACAAACTCCGCTTCTTTTCTGCACTTTGGACAGTAAATCTGTATCGGTTGCCAGTCCTTCGGCAGATGGGGCTGCTTCGCCATATCCCTAAACTTGTTCAAGATTTCCATTATTTCACTTCTCTTTTCCAAGGCAAGTCTAATTTCGTTTGCGTATTCCCCGCTCTTGTAGAGCCTGCTTGCCCTTAGAAAATCAACCTCAATCCCAAGCTTTTCAACTTCTTCTTCAAAGATGCTCATAAAATGATCCGCATAGCTGTCATGACATCCCCACGGGTCTGGAACTTCGCTCACAGGCATGGTTAGGTATTCGCTCCACTCCTTGGGGACATTTTTTGGTACCTTTCTAAAGCGATCGTAATCATCCCACATGTGAATGTGCCTGACCTTCTTCCCTTTGTCCCTTAGTGCATGCCCCACGATGTAAGCCGTAAAAAGCTCTCTAAAGTTCCCTATGTGAACGTAACCACTGGGAGTTATTCCGCTTTCTACCACATACTCCTCTTTGTCTCCTCTCTCTTTGATGATCTTTTCAGCCATATAGTCTGCCCAATGCACCATTCTCCTCACCTGCGGGTAAGTATGAGAGACACTTTTTAAGCTTTGGCCAGTGGAATTCAAAAATTACAAAAGAAATTTGGCAAAAAGTATATTAGTTTCCTCACCATTTAATTTTCTTTGGTGAAATCAATGTTTCCTGAATGGTTGCTCTATGCAGGCATTGCAGCAAGCATTATTATCCTCGCGATAAGACTCACAAAAAAGCTTGGAGGGGAATATGCTTGGATCAATAGAAAGATAATCCACTTCAGCATTACGCCTGCGGCAGTACTCTACTATTTTGAAAAAATTCCAAAAGAGGTCTTTGCCCCTGCAGCTTTTGCCTTTGCAGTGGTTCAGTTAATATTTCATCTAAAGAAGGAAAAGCTTTCTTGGTATCAGCTGGATAAGAACTACGGCGAGGTGTTCTTTGCCTTGTCCGCTTCTTTTGTGGTTGCTTTTCTTCCAAGAGAGTACGCAACAGCGGTGTTGCTTGTTATGGCTATAAGTGATGGTATTACCGGTATTCTGAGATTTTATTATTTCAAAAGAAACGGGCACAATGTGAAACTCAAAAAACACTGGAGCGGCAGCTTGGGATACTTCATAACAGCTCTTTTAATAGCGTTTGCAGTTCTCCCGGAAAGCTCATACGCAATAAAAATAGTATGGAGCGGAATACTAACACTGGCAGAGTATCAAAGGTTTCTAGACGATAACCTAGCCGTCCCCCTCGTGGCCACTTTTCTCTATCCGCTAGTTTAACTATTCGGCCCATCTTACTTTGAGGCTGTCTTTTTTCACTTTAACGAACTCTTCAACCAGGGCCTTTCCGCTCTTTTCCATAAACTCCTGAATATCAAGAATTCCAAGCTCTTCAAGCCCGATTGCATTAACGCCCTCTGGAATTCCTTTTGCCTCAACGTTTATCCCGATGTGTATCTTTATGCTAACCGGTGAAACAGTAGCTATTGAAATGCTAAGCTTCCTGCCATCAACGTAGATGTCATCCCCTTTCCGGGAGGTTTTTATGCCATATTCCCCCAGCAGCTCGCAAAGCTTTGCTATGAAGAGCTTTTGAAGAGCAGAAGCCAGGAGGACATTGGGAAAATCAAAGATTTCTATTATATAGTGAACCATGTCATCGCTTTTAATTTCCTTCTTCTGCCTGAGGTCTTCAATATCAATCATTTCCTCAACTTTTACATCACATTTTCCCCTAAAGACCACAAGAGAATTCCCCAAAATCCCAAAGTTTCTGTAAGCCCAGTGACTTCTTATAGCCGAGCCATCATAGTCTATACGTCTGTCTTTAATCACGAGGAGTTCCACTTCAATCACCTCGCTCAAGAAGTTCTCTTAATTCTTCAAATGACTTTGCATCGACCCACATCTGGATGAACTTAATATCGGGAAAGATAGTCCTAATATCATCGATATGTATAGCTCTATCGTCCACGTAGATTATTTCTTCAAGACTGTAACCTATTGAGGTTAGTTCTTCCACGGTTCGCTTTATCATATCAGCTTTGTTGGGATGCCCTTCAATTTTTGGAAACATGAAGTAATCCCAGAGACCAAAGCCTTCAAGAATTGGTCTAACTCTCTCTTCCAAGTTCCAGCTGGCTATCGTAAGGATAAAGCGTTCGCTGGCCCATTCAAGGAAATCCCTAACGCCTGGAAACAGATGGAGCTCCTTCTTATAGGCATCAATTAGCATATCCCCTTGGAACTTATAAGGTGGAACGAGCTGTGAAGCATCCTCATGATCCCATAGAGTACCATCTAAATCAAGCACTAACAATTTCAATTTTACCACCAGAAAGGACTCGAGAACACAGTTTTTGAATTTATCGATATTTCAGAAAACAGAGAAGGATTATCTTGAGGACCGTGCATAGGTGGATTTGGCCTATCAAATGCCCAGCCCCCTTTCGGGGGTAAGAACCTCGGGCTATTGGGAGCGGCAGACTAAACGGGTCGGTTTCCCTTCCCGCTTACATCCCCGCTCCATCAAACCCGTCTTCTACGGGTGCCCTCGTCCCTGGCAACGGGCCGGTCACCCGACCCCTTGCGCCAGGGAGTGGCCGCCTATTTTCGGGGACCGCTTCGGCCTTAGATGCCTTCAGGCCTTATCGGATACGGCGTAGCTGCCCGGCTATGCCCTGTAGGACAACCGGTAGACCAGAGGCCGCGGCACCCTGTTCCTCTCGTACTAAGGGCGCCTTCCCCTCAGGCGGCCAGCACCCCCGGTAGATAGCATCCGACCTGTCTCACGACGGTCTAAACCCAGCTCACGTTCCCCTTTAATGGGTGAACACCCCCACCCTTGGCCCCTGCTGCAGGGCCAGGATGGGAAGAGCCGACAGCGAGGTAGCAAGCCTCGGGGTCGATATGGGCTCTCGCCCGAGACGACTCTGTTATCCCCAGGGTAGCTTTTCTGTCATCCCTGGCCCCCACCGGGGAGGCACAGGGGTTCGCTAGGCCACGCTTTCGCGGCTGGACCCGCCTCTGTTACGGGTCCAGTCAGGCCGGCTTTTGCCCTTGCACTCTACGGCGGATTCCTGACCCGCCTGAGCCGACCTTAGGGCACCCCCGATACCTTTTCGGGGGTGTGCCGCCCCAGCCAAACTGCCCACCTACCGCTGTCCCCGCTTCCGCGGGTTAGCCATACGGCAAAGGGTGGGCGGTGTCTCATGGACGGCTCCACCCGGCCCGGAGACCGGGCTTCGACGCCTCCCGCCTACGCTGCGCACCCTCCGCCGTATGGCAACGGCAGGCTGCAGTAAAGCTCCATGGGGTCTTCGCTTCCCACCGGGGGTCCCTGGCATGTGCGCCAGGCAGTGGTTTCGCCGGGCCCCAGCCGGGGACAGTGGGGACCTCGTTACGCCATTCATGCAGGTCGGCATTTAACCGACAAGGAATTTCGCTACCTTAAGAGGGTTATAGTTACCCCCGCCGTTTACCGGCGCTTCACCCGGTTGGACCCGGGCTTCACGTACCGGCACTGGGCAGGCGTCGGCCCCAGTACAAACCCTTTCGGGCTAGCTGGGACCTGTGTTTTTATTAAACAGTCGGGCCCCCCTAGTCACTGCGACCTGCGGTTTACACAACCGCAGGCACCCCTTCTCCCGAAGTTACGGGGCCAATTTGCCGAGTTCCCTCGGCTGGGTTTCCCCCGACACGCCTTAGGCTTCTCACCCAGGGGCACCAGTGTCGGTTCTCGGTACGGTCGCGGTGGATCGTTCCCAGAGGGCTTTTCACGGGCCCCAGGGATCGGCGGAACCCCCCTTACGGGAGGCCATTCGCGCTTTCACCCGGTTCTCGCCATTACGGCACTCCCCGGGCTTATACGCTTAGCCGGCCTTGTGGGCCGGTCCGCCTACCCCGAGGCGTCACCCTCTGGGCTTGCGTTGCCGCACCTACCACCGCGGTACGGGAATATAAACCCGTTTCCCTTTCGCCAGCACCGAGTTACGGGCTGGCTTAGGACCGACTAACCCACGGCTGACGAACATTGCCGTGGAACCCTGGCCCCTACGGCGGCCGGGATTCTCACCCGGCTATGCTGCTACTCCCGGCAGGATCCGCAATCCCGACGGGTCCACTGGACCTTACGGCCCAGCTTCTACCCCACCGGGACGCCCGCCTACCCGATCACGGACCAATCGGTCCGTGCGCCGGGGTCTCGGCGGCCGGCTTGAACCCCGTCCATTTTCGGGGCCCCTGACCTCGACGGGTGAGCTGTTACGCACTCTTTAAAGGATGGCTGCTTCTAAGCCTACCTCCCCGCTGTCTAAGGCCAGGGACACCCTTTGGAGTAATACTTAGCCGGCACTTTGGGGCCTTAACCCCGGTCTGGGTTGTTCCCCTCTCGGTGGACGGCTTACACCGCCACCCTACTCCCCCCATCTACGGCGGTAGTGGGTTCGGAGTTTGACAGGGTGCCGGAGGCTTTCGCCCCCTGCACACCCAATCAGTGCTCTACCCCACTACCTACCTCCGGGGAGGCTATCCTACGGGATAATTCGGCGGGAACCAGCTATCTCCGGCCTCGATTGGCCTTTCACCCCTAGCCCGGGGTCACGGGAGCGAATTGCACGTCAGCACCCCTAGCGGGCCTCCATCCCTCTGTTGAGGGACTTCACCCTGCCCCGGGCTAGATCGACCGGTTTCGGGTCTCACGGCCGTGACTCCGGGCGCTTTCACACCCCGTCCCTCGGCGAAGCGCCTGCGGACCTGTCGGTTTCCCTACGGCTCCGGGGATTTCTCCCCTTAACCTCGCCACGGCCGTGAACTCCCTGCCCCGTGTTTCAAGACGGACGGTGCAACCCCGGTCCTCTTCCCTCGTACTCTCCCGTCGCCGGGATTTCCTTCGGGAAGACTCATTCCTTTCGGGCCGCACCCAACTATCGCCGCCTGGTTTCAGGCTCTTTTCACCCCCCTCCCGGGGTGCTTTTCAGCTTTCCCTCACGGTACTAGTTCGCTATCGGTCTCGGGACGTATTTAGGGTTGGGAGCCGATGCCTCCCAGCTTCCCGCCGGATATCCGACCGACGGTACTCAGGAACCCTGCAGGAGCCTTCGGGCTTACGCCTACGGGGCTATCACCCTCTTCGGCGCCGCGTTCCAGCGGACTTCGGCTTCACCCGAGAGGCTCCAGCGCAGGGCCCTACAACACCACATCCCCTGAGTGTTTCCACTCAGGGTTCAGTTTGCCCTGTGCCGTTTTCGGTCGCCCCTACTCACGGCATCGCTTTTGCTTTCTTTTCCTGCGGGTACTAAGATGTTTCAATTCCCCGCGTTCCCCCTCCCTGGTGGGAGTGCGGCAAAGCCGCGGGAAGTCCCATTCGGGAATCCCCGGCTCGACGGCTGCCTGCGCCTCACCGGGGCTTATCGCAGCTTGCCACGCCCTTCGTCGGCGCCCCGAGCCGAGCCATCCACCAGGCGGCTTAGGTTTCTTACCCCCTACTTGGGGGCTGGACATTTTTTGGGCCAAATCCACCTATGCACGGTCCTCATCGTGACCCCTGTTCGGGGCCTAGGACCCTTCCACCCCGAGCGTTGCTCGGGATGTGCACCTGTTCGTGGTGGACCGGCCGGGATTTGAACCCGGGGCCTCCGGCTTGCAAAGCCGGCGCTCTCCCAGGCTGAGCTACCGGCCCACGAAATGGCAGGCCCAACACCCCTTAAGCCCCCCGGATGGGTTTCCGGCGATAGGAGGTGATCGAGCCGTAGGTTCCCCTACGGCTACCTTGTTACGACTTCTCCCCCCTCACGGAGCCTGGACTCGACCCCGCCCAGAGGACGGAGCCTCATCCAGACCCCGCTCGGGTGGAGTGACGGGCGGTGTGTGCAAGGAGCAGGGACGTATTCGCCGCGCGATGATGACACGCGGGTACTAGGGATTCCAGCTTCACGCGGGCGAGTTGCAGCCCGCGATCCGAACTGGGGGCGGGTTTAGGGGATTCCCTTCCCCTTTCGGGGTCGGATCCCATTGTCCCGCCCATTGTAGCGCGCGTGTAGCCCGGGGGTTTCGGGGCATACTGACCTACCGTCGCCCGCTCCTTCCTCCGGCTTATCGCCGGCAGTCCCCCCAGAGTGCCCCCTTCCCAGCGGGAAGGGCTGGCAACTGGGGGCGCGGGTCTCGCTCGTTACCACACTTAAGTGGACGCCTCACGGTACGAGCTGACGGCGGCCATGCACCTCCTCTCGGCGTGTCCGGCAAGACCTTCAGCCTGGCCTTCATCCTGCCGTCGCCCCCGGTGAGGTTCCCGGCGTTGAATCCAATTAAACCGCACGCTCCACCCCTTGTAGTGCTCCCCCGCCAATTCCTTTAAGTTTCAGCCTTGCGGCCGTACTCCCCAGGCGGCGGGCTTAACGGCTTCCCTACGGCACCGGGCGAGCCCGAAGCTCACCCGACACCTAGCCCGCATCCTTTACAGCCAGGACTACCCGGGTATCTAATCCGGTTTGCTCCCCTGGCCTTCGTCCCTCACCGTCGGACCCGTTCCAGCGGGGCGCCTTCGCCACTGGCGGTCCCCCTGGGATTATAGGATTTCACCCCTACCCCAGGGGTACCCCCCGCCTCTCCCGGTCCCAAGGCCCGCAGTATCCCCAGCAAGCCCCACGGTTGAGCCGTGGGATTTCGCCAGGGACTTACGGGCCCGGCTACGGACGCTTTAGGCCCAATAATAGCGGCCACCACTCGGGCCGCCGGTATTACCGCGGCGGCTGCCACCGGCCTTGCCCAGCCCTTATTCCCGGAGCTTTTTACACTCCGGAAAAGCCGTGGCGATGCCACGGCACTCGGGGTCCCCCCGTCGCGGTTTCCCGCATTGCGGAGGTTTCGCGCCTGCTGCGCCCCGTAGGGCCTGGACCCGTGTCTCAGTGTCCATCTCCGGGCTCCTGCTCTCACAGCCCGTACCGATCTTCGGCTTGGTGGGCCGTTACCCCACCAACTACCTAATCGGCCGCCGGCCCATCCTCGGGCGGGCAGAGCCCCTTTCGGCCTGAGGACCTTCCAGTACCTCAGGCCTATGGGGGATTAGCCCCAGTTTCCCGGGGTTATCCCCCTCCCGAGGGTAGGTTACCGACGTGTTACTGAGCCGTCCGCCGGTGGTGTCCCAGAGGGACACCCCCTTGACTCGCATGGCTTAGTCGGACCCCGATAGCAGTGGCCTCCGGCAGGATCAACCGGAATTGCTATTAGGAGTACGGCCGGTGGGACTTCCCTCAAGGGGAAGTACCATAAAACCCATCCGGGGTTTGGTCGGGGTGTTGGGCCTGCCTTACCCCCGAGGGGTCCCCTTTCGGGTTTCCTCGGGAGCGCACCTTTTGTGACCCGGGCTGGAGGGCGGGGTTCATTGTGGGTGCTTTGCACCCTGTCCCCCCGACGCCGCCGTCTTGGCGCCCGGGTTTTGTCGCGCCCTGTTCGGGCGCTCCACCCTATAGGGCGAAACCCCCCCAATGAAAAATTTTTGCAAAGCCTTGAGAGCCCATATTTTTAGCAAAGAAGCTGTTAAAATCGAGTTTCATTATCACGGATTTTAAACATTTAAATGATAAAGAATAAATGACAAAAACAACAAACTATTTCTTAGTCGATTCTTAGTTGAAACCCATATCTGGACTTCACCAAAAACCAAGCATTATACCATGACTCAAGAGAAACCCCCAACCGAAATAAAAAGAAGGCATTAAAAGACATTAAAGTCTCAAAATGTCTTCCACAAGACTTATCCTCGAAACTGGAGTGGGTATAGTATTTGTAACGGCAAGCTCATCAACTGCTTTGCTAACTCTCTCAATAGCCCCTTCAGCAAAGACCCCATGGGTTGCAACAACAAATATTTTTCCAGCGCCCATCTCCCGTAGTATGTTAGCGGCCTTTACCATAGTGCCTCCAGTACTTATGATGTCATCCACTATGAGCACGTTTTTCCCACTCACATCAACTTCCACCGGGGTCATCTGAACTTCAGTTGGAGAGATGCGCTTCTTCTCGAAGTAGCTGAACTCTAAATTGAGAAGCTCCGCAACAGCTTTTGCCCTCGCTAATGCACCTTTATCGGGAGCTAAAACTAACCCTTCACCAAGCTTTTCCCTGAAGTACTCGGCTATAGCCCTGGCAGGGCTTAAGTTAACTGCCCTCCCCGGGAAGTATTCCAGAGTTTTTGGATTGTGAAGGTCAAAGACGTAAAGCTCATCGTAATAGAGACCCAGAGCCTTCATAACTGCTCTAACGCTTATCGGTTCTCCTTCTTTGGTAACTCTGTCCTGCCTTGAATAAGCCAGATATGGTACCACTGCCTTAAGATGCTCAAACCCCCTCTCTCTAAGCGCATCCCCTAGGAGGAGAAGCTCAATAAGGTGCTCATCCTGAGGATTAAAAGTAGACTGAACAACAACAGCTTCTTTTCCATCTCCAAGGACTCTGACGTACTTTTCTCCGTCGGGGAACTTCTTTATCTCAACGTCTAAAACTTCCTTGTTGTATTCGCCTGCCTTCATCTTAACTTCTTCAGCCATGTGATAAGCTCCACTTCCCAGCACTACTTTCATCACAATCACCCCAAAGAAAATAGGTTTAGCGTTTAATACCTTTTTCATACCAGCAAAACCGCAATAACTCCAGCAAGAAAAATGCCATCGAAGGTGCCAGCACCGCCTATGCTGACCATTGGAGCTCCAAGATCTTTAAACTTGTCCCAATTTAACAGATCGGCCCCTATTAAAACGCCAAGTGTGCCGCTGGTATATGCTACCAAAGGCCTGTTCGGGGCACCTATGGTAATTGCAAGGAGGGCAGCAACCAATGGAGGAACAAAAGTTGGGATTGCTATCCCCAGCCCTTTCACAGGTCTTGAAAAGGCTTTGCTAATTATCGCTGAGATAAGAACAGCAACCCCTACTCTAATCAAAAGGTCACTTTGTCCGAGAATTATGAGCCTCAATACCTCATAGAGAACCACACTTAGGGGAACAAGAGCACCCCCAACATTAACACTGACTACTGTTTTTTGCTCACCCCAGTCAATGTAAGGAACAGGGTACGTGATGCCAAAAAAAGACACTTTGGCAACTCTAACAATTGGCCCGTAACTTCTGATCTCCTTAACCGGGATGTTGATGAAGCTTCCTATTAATGAAGCCCAAAACAGCGTAAAGGCAACAGGAAGAGGAAGTCCCAACTTTTGAAATGCTAGTGTTATTGTACCTGCAAAGAGTATGAAAAGAATAGGTAACAAGAAAATCAAGAGAATCAAGAAAGGCAAGGTCAGAGGTAGAAAAAAGTATTTCCTCACTCCCTGAACCCCCTGATATTAACCCATATTTGAGCACCTTTCGGCATTATAACCTCCAAAGGCTTCTCAAACTTTACTGGGTTTTTGAAAACCCACGCGTAAAGTCTCTTACCGTTTGAATAGTCCTTTAGGAACTCATATTCTGCTAGATGCTTTTCTTTATGTTCTTTTAATTCCTCGGGTGTGAAAGGCCCCAGAACATCCACAAGTTCAGCTTTTCCTATTGCAAAACCCTTGTTTATAATGTAGACTTCTCCCCTAATCTTGGTAGAGCTCTTTCTAATTTCCCATATCTTCCTTCCTTCCACAATCCAAGAAGCAAATGGCTCTTTGACTATTAATCCTCTCATATGCCTTCAAATCGAAATAATGATAATCCCTTTATAAAACCAACGTTTGATGGGAAAGATTTAAGTGGAGTTTCAATCTATTATTCTCGGAGGCTACGCCTATGAAGATTATCTGGTATGGTCATGCGTGTTTTTGGGTTGAACTAAATGGTGTGAAAATTCTGATAGACCCCTACGAAGACGTCAACGATGATGACATAGATGGCATTGATTACATACTGGTTACTCATGAACACACAGACCACTATGGCAAAACACCCTTACTGGCAAGACTTAGAGATGCAACCGTCATAGGGCCAAAACCCGTGTACCTAATGGCAATAAGTGATGGGATAACCAAAGTAATGGAGATCGAAGGGGGACAGGAAATAGAGCTCAAGAACGGGGTTAAAGTAAAGGCAGTATTTGTGGAGCACCCTTCAAGCCAGTACCCAGTGGGATACATCATATCCAACGGGCAAAAGACACTCTTCCATCCCGGGGATACATACTACAGTCCAGTCTTCAAGAACTTCAGGGGAGCAATAGACATCCTTTTCGTGCCAATAAGCGGAAGGTCAACTGCGAACCCGAGGGAAGCAGCAAACATAATTGAAGTGATCCGGCCAAAAATAGTAGTACCAATGCACTACGGCGTTTACAGTGAGGGAGATGTCGAAGAGTTCATTAAAGAGCTTAGAGAGAGAAGAATATGGGTTCTGATAAAAGTCCCGGAAGTTGGAAAGCCTCTTGAGGTATAGCGGTGTGTCTAATGCTAACCACCGGCAGTAAAAGCTTAGACGAGCTCTTGGGCGGCGGAATAGGCAGGGGGACATTAACCCAGATATACGGCGCTTTTGCTACTGGAAAGACCACCCTAGCAATGCAGGTGGGTATTTTAAATGAAGGAAAAGTGGGTTATATAGATACTGAGGGAGGATTTTCCCCCGAGAGATTAGCCGCAATGGCCAAGGCAAGGGGGCTGGATGAGGAGAGAGTGCTCCAGAAGTTTCTCGTGTTTGAGCCTTTTGACTTCAAAGAGCAAAAGAGAACTATTTCAGGTCTCAAAAAGATCGTAAATGAAAAATTTTCTCTGATTGTTGTTGATTCAATAACCAACCACTACAGGATAGAGGAAAACAAAAGTGCACTAACTACTGACTTAGGAAAGCAACTTCAGATTCTGCTGTGGCTTGCAAGAAAATACAACCTGGGAGTTATTGTTGTAAATCAGGTTTACCTTGACTCAAAGCATAACACTCTAAAGCCGATAGCAGAGCACACCTTAGGATACAAGTGCAAGGACATCCTCCGATTGGAAAAGCTAAGGGACGGCTTCAGAATTGCAGTTTTAGAAAGACACAGGTTCAGGCCGGAAGGGGGCATCGTTTATTTCAAAATAACGGATAAAGGAATAGAAGATGTGGAAAAAACTAAATCTTTTCAAAGAGCTCCTGAGTCAGTCTTACTATAGCCTTGTACAGCTTCTCACTTATAACGCCATCCTCGTAGTGTCTCTTAAGTTCTTCTTTGTCTATAATCTCTTTCTTTCCGTCAGGCCACTTCACGATATCAACTTCTAAGTCAACGTACCTTGCTTTGTCCGGGTATATCTCAACCGGGGTGCAGATGTTGTAGTATTCTCCCTTTAGGTTGCCATCTCTGTCATAATAGCTGTGCTTAAACCACCATTTTCCTTCCTCAATCTCAGTTATTGCGTAGTCTCCAGCTTCTATTGGTAAGTCCAGGCCGTCATAGAATTTACCGGGCTTTAGGTTTCTCCTCACCTTGAGCCTCAGGGGATTTAGAGAAACCTCAACGACTTCCCCTGGCCCTATTTTGATTATTTGACCATCTGGCTTTACGTGTTCAAATCTGAAAAGCCATCCCTGTTTTGGACCTTTGTTATTGACTACCGCCTCTAAGAAGCCTTCACTAACCTTTTTCCTCTGGGAAGGAATCTTACTTAGGATACCCTCCCCAATTTCAACAGCAAATCCAAACTCGGGATCATATGCCTTAAACTTGTGATGCCCCTCTATTGTTGGAATTACAGTGTTCCTTATGTCATCAAGCTTTGCCTTCGTTGCACCTCCGAATTCCACCTCGTAGATGTCCCTACCCTCAACTATCTGAGCAGGGGCGGAGTATTTTTCTGCCTCTTTCAGCTTTTCAGCGATCTTTGAAAGCTTTATTAGCTCATCCCTAAGGAGGTTCCAATCCTTATATGCGGCTGCCGTTCTCCACAAAACTCCCCATTCACCCAGGTCAACGCTTAATCCGAGTATCCTAAGCCTTTCCCTCTCAGATTGATCCCTTATTTTTCTGGATATTTTTACATGTCTCTGGGTTCCAACGGGCTTTGGAATAAGCACCGCGTAGTCACCGGGTATGGTTAGCAAGACACTCAGATGTGGGAGGAGGTTGTTTTTCTTGACCTGAACAAGCACTTCATCCCCTTCAACTGCATCAGGGAACTCTTCTATTAGTAAGGTCCCAATAGCATTTCCTATGTCCACATAGACGTATCTTTCGTCCTTTTTGATAACGATTCCCTTATATATGCCGTAAAGCTGGTAAGGCATCTTTCTAAAGAAAACATCTAAAAACTTCTCCTCAAAAACTCTTTTGACTTCTTCGACTTTTTCTCCAACCAGTACCACACCATGGGAGTCTTTTTTGTCTTGAATATCTACATCGAACTCGTCGTAGACCTTTTCAATTCCCAGTCTTTCAGCGATCTTCTGGCTTGGCTGGCTTATCTTAAAGCCCTCGTCAAGGAGCAGTTTCGTCAGAGCCGTGCTGTATATCCCTCTAACCCTCACCGAAACCTCTGAGTTTGTAGACATATTCACCACCTCTTTCCCGTTTTTCCACAACACCAATGAGCGTTAATCCTTCCAGGATTTTAGCAACATGCTCTCTCTCAACACCGCTGTTATTTTCTACATTTCTCACTTCAACCCACATGAGGCCCTTTGAATGCCAGTCTCTCAGAGCTTCCTCAACTTTATGCACCCATGACGGCCTGGTGTAGAGATAATATATGAACGAGATTAAGAGCTCAAGTTTTTTATCAAGATTCTCTATCTTTTTTATCTTGTCAGCAATGTTAGCTGGTGGTAGTTTCCCCTCCTCACTTATAAATATAAGCCCCTCAATGTCTCCAGTTAGCTTTTGAATTGCCCGGGTAATCGAGTAGTCATACACCCGATAAAACTGTAACAGCCTTTGGAGAGATGCGTTTATTTTGGCTTTTTCAGTAAAGCTCATTTTTGGAGTCTCGACTAAAAGAAGAAGCTCCTCCAGTAAAAACTTCATCTGATGTTCATTTTTTTGGAGCTCTTTTACGAACCCTTCAAAGTCCCCTCCCAGAAGAGAAGATGCCTTCCCTATTTGAGATGCAACATCAAATTTTTTATCAATGATACCATAAAGTTCGGACAATACCTCTCTCAACTCCCCAAAATCGCCTGATGAAGAAAGTGAATAAACGCGAAGAAAGCCTTTCTGAAACTCCTTGTGGAGAGCTTGAGCTTCTTTAACAAGGTCGCGAATTTTATTTATATCCACATTTATTCACCCAAGAGTATATACTCCCTCATTGTTCTTTTACTTTTCGCAGCTTGTATCGTTAACATAACTGTTTACCCAAAATCTTTTTTTAAAGTAGTGGTGTTTTAATTAGTAGAGGGAAGTACATGGTTTTAGTTGATCGCTTTGGAAGACCGGTGACAAACCTGAGAATTTCTCTTACAAACGAGTGCAACCTAAACTGTTTCTACTGCCATAGAGAGGGCCAAACTCTAAATTTCGAGGATATGAAGCCAGAAGAAATAGAAAGAATAGTTAGAATAGCGTCCCAGCTCGGTATAAAAAAGGTCAAGCTAACTGGTGGAGAACCCACTATTAGGAAGGACATAGTGGAAATAGTGAGAAGAATACGGCCCTACGTTGAAGACCTCTCCATGACCACAAATGGGACAACACTAAAGCTACTGGCGGAGCCCCTAAAAGAAGCCGGACTGGATAGAGTAAATATAAGCCTCGATACCCTTGATAGAGAAAAGTATAAAGCTATTACCGGGTTTGACGTTCTTCCTCAGGTTCTAGAGGGTATTGATAAGGCTGTCAAACTCTTCCATCCGGTCAAGCTCAACATGGTTGTCATGAAAGGTCTCAACGACGAAGAAATATGGGATATGATAGACTACGCTGCCCAGAAAAACGCCATTCTTCAGCTAATTGAAATCGAAGTCCCAAGGGAGATGGAGGACTCATGGTTTTTCAAAAAGTACTTTTATCCGCTAAAACCTCTGGAAGAGAAATTTGGGGAGATCGCTGTAGAGATAAAGGAAAGGCAGATGCACAGGAGAAAGAAGTACTTTATTCCAACGGATTACGGCATTGCGGAAGTTGAGGTCGTTAGGTCAATGCACAATACAATTTTCTGCGCAAACTGTACAAGAATAAGGCTCACTTCAACGGGCCATTTAAAGACCTGCCTCTTGAGAAGAGACGACCTTGTAGATATTATAACCCCCTTAATGAGCGGCGCTTCCGATGAGGAACTTATTAGAATTTTTAAAAAGGCCGTTCTCATGCGGGAGCCCTACTGGAGATAAAAGCATTTAAATACTATAGTTGGGATAGTTAGGGAGAGAACCATGCCAGCAGTGAAAGTAAAGAAGAGCGAGGCAGAGCAGGCAAAGAAGGTTCTTAAGCGGGCCGGAATTTATGATGGAAAGCGAAGACCTAAAAGAGACGGGGAAGATATTCTCCTGCCCATAACAGACCCAGAGAAAGCCAAAAATCTTGGATTTGAGGTTGTGGATATTGAGCTCCCTCTCAGACCAGAAAGGCAGATTTACAAAAACCTTGAGAGCATCTTGAAGGATAAATTTACGAAAGAGGAGCTGGAGTTTCTCAGGCGCTACGACGTCATAGGAGACATAGCCATAATTCAAATCCCGCCAGAAATAGAGCACAGAGAAAAAGAGATAGTTGATGCCCTCCTCAAAGTACATCCTTTTCTCAAGGTGATAGCAAAAAAGGGATTCCACAAAGGTGTTTTCAGAGTAAGGGACTACACGATCATATGGGGAGAGAACAGGCTGACAACTGTGCACAAAGAGAACGGCGTGGAGATTAAGGTCGATCTAAGCAAAGTGTTTTTCAACCCCAGAATGAAGGGGGAAAGGTACAGGTTGGCTCAGCTTGTAAAAGATGGAGAAAGAATCCTCCTAATGTTTGCCGGGATTCTGCCGTATGCCCTTGTAATTGCCAGATACAAAGCTGCGGAAATAACCGCTGTGGAGCTAAACAAAGATGCCGTGAGGCTAGGCCTTGAAAACATAGAACTCAACAAAAAAAATCTCAAAGGCAGCATAAGGGTCATACAGGGAGATGTATTTGATGCCGTACCTAAACTTGGGACTTTTGACAGAGTTATAAGCCCTACTCCGAAAGGCGTTGATGCCCTCCGCTTGGCACTTGAAAAAGCCGAAAAGTGGGTTCATTACTACGATTTCGTTCACGAGGACAAAATAGAGGAGTTTAAGAGAAGAATTATCTCCGAGTGCAGAGAGCTCGGAAAAGAATGCAATGTGAAAATAAAGAAAGTTTCAGACTTTAAGCCGCATGTTTTCAAAGTCTGTGCAGACATCGAGCTCCTTTAAGTCTTCTTCAAGAAATCAAATAGGGTAGCCTGCTTGGCTTTCTTCTCCTTTTCTTTCTTTGCTGGCTGTTCTTCCTTCTCATCAACTTCTTTAATTCCAACTTCCTCTAGCTCTTCTTCAGACTCCTCGGGTATTTCCTCCTCTTCCTCCTCAATTGCCTTTTCTTCAACTTCTTCTTCCTTAATGGTCTCAATTCTCACTTCAAGTTCACTTTTAGTTTCTTTCAGCTTTCTGTGAATAGCCAGCATCTTACCTTTGATCTTTGCAGCTTTCTCCTTGTCCTCTGTAAGGAACTCAATCTCCTTATCGCCCAAGTCAAGGAAAACCGCTATATGGGCTGCAACGTCCGGGTTGTTGGCAAATATTGCCTTGAAGATCTGCATTGTTTCAATTGCCTCAAGTTTGCTCATGTGCATTTCCTTCATTATCTTCTTCACTATGGAGTCCCTAATAGAGCGCTCCTCCTTGGTATCCTTGAGCATTTTAAGAGTTTTTGGTGGATAGAAGCGCAAGAAGCCTTTTTTCTTTACCCCTGAAACAGCGACTCCGGCGGTCATCATGTCAATTGCATACTTCCACAAACCGTAGTTCCCTGTTCTTGTTGCCCTTCCGAGGTATATATCAGCCCTGCTTATGGCATCGTAAGCCTTCGCAATATCTTCCGGCTTATAGTATACGTATGGAATGTTTTCTTCAATCCAGAGGAGAACCTCATCCGGAGTATTGTCGACGTTCATGAGAGCCATTCTTGCCCTTTTTGCATTATCTGTAGCAAATATCGTGCCCAGAGCTTCAAAAATCGACTTTTCAACGTCCCTGTATGCCAGAACAAGCTCGGCATCCTCAATGCCACCGCTTACAAGATTTTGAAGGTCATTTATCGCCGCTCTTAAATCTCCTCTGGCCCTTTTTGCAATCTCCTCAAGCACTTCCTTGGGGACAAATATGCCTTCTGCTTTTACAATCCTTAGGAGGGCTTTCAAAATGTCCCTCTGAGTTAGACGCTTATACTCCACTATCTCCGCCTTCCCCCTTATCTCTGCCGGCACTTCCCAGTATTTGTTGGCTGACATTATTATGGGGTTCTTTGCCCTGTCTATGAGCTTCGCTATCTCCTTTGCCCCAGAAGGTTCTATGTTATCAGCTTCATCAAGAAAAATCAGCTTCCTCTTCTTTCCAAAGATATCCATCGTATAAGCTGCATTAAGATAGCGCTCTATTTTGCCAAAAGTTCTTTCATCACTTGCGTTAAGCTCAATTACTTCAAACTTATACTCATTAGCCAAAGCATAAACGGTCGTGGTTTTTCCACTACCCGGAGGACCAGCAAGGAGGAGGGCTTTTTTCTTAGGGGCCCCATGGAGCCAGCTTTCAATCCATGCTTTAACCTTTTCCAATGCTTTTTCTTGATTTACTATATCCGCGAGCCTTCTTGGCCTATACTTTTCAACCCACGGCAGCATTTGGGCTCACCTAATCCTTGCCGAGCAGTGTAAACTGGGCTAAGAGGGCTTCAAGCTGAATCATTTCATTGGCCCCCTCAACAAGCCTGAAGTCGTATTCACCAATTTTATCTGCCAAGGCAACCTTCTTCGGTTCACTTATTGGAAGATTGAACACCTCTTTGTGCATCTGAATCAAAACGTCTTCTCCGCTCAAACCCTGCTTTAGGAGTATCTCTCTGAGCTTGTCCCTAGCTTTGAGGAAGTTGCCCTCCAGAGCTAAAAGCATCATTTCCCTGACATCCTCCGGCCTTGCCCTGCTTGCAACCAAAAATACGTTTTCATCGGTTATCTTTGTGTCAAGAGCAGCAGCGGCCTGTAGAACGTTTATAGCCCTTCTCAGGTCGCCTTCGGCAACGTAGAGTATTGCCTGAAGACCTTCCTCAGTCAGCTCAAGCCCCTCGTTCTCGGCTATATACTTTAGTCTCTTTGCGATATCCTCATCCCTTAATGGCCTAAAGCGGAAGATAGCACATCTGGACTGTATGGGCTCGATGATCTTGGATGAGTAATTGCAGCTCAGGATAAATCTAACGTTGCTTGAAAACATCTCCATCGTTCTTCTCAAAGCCTGTTGAGCGTCTTGAGTCAAAGCATCAGCTTCGTCAAGGAAGATTATCTTGAAGCTCGCTCCTCCAATGGGCTTTGTCCTTGCAAACTCCTTTACCTTCTCCCTAATGACGTTTATGCCGCGCTCGTCCGAGTTGTGGAGGAGAACCGGTATCTCACCAGCGAAGAACATCTCGTTGCCCGGAACACTTACATCATATACGAAGTCGTTGTACTCAACAAGCTCGACCTTTTTAACCACCAATGCGTGGAGGTCAGTGCCCGCTAACTTCTTCAGCGTTTCAAGGACTTTCTTGCCTCTGGTGTCAAGCCTTGTCTCATCCACCATTGGGAGGATTTTCTTCAGGGTCTCCTTTCTCACGCGCTTCTTGCCCTCGTAGAGCTGGTGCCTCAGTTCATAGCGCCAGTTTCCGTCTATGGCGTGCTCTATGGACTTTAGCATCTTAACTACCGGCTCAGCTGGGAGGAGCTCTGCCTTGCTCCACTTCATGCCACCCTTCCAGATAAGCCTCGCCTCTCTGTCAAAGACGCTCGCCTCAATTCCGGAAATCCTCGCCAGCCAGACCGTGTCTATGAGCAAATCCCTTGAAACCGAGGAGATCCTTACAACTCCGCCCCACTCCCCGGTTCCGTCGCCGTCGGCGAGTCCCCTGAGGAAGGCTATCCTCTCGTGAACCGGGAACTCAAACACAAAGCCGGGAATCCTCTTGTTCTCTGCCCTCCTTCCGTTGCCATCGTAGAAGTTCTCGTCAAAGAACTTGGCCAGCTGGGTGCTCAGGAACCTGATCTGGTATGCGCTCTTCTTTGAGCGGTCAAAGCCTGAGGAGGTGTAGTTCTCGTAGAGGCTGACGCCCAGCCCCTCGGCGAACTCCCTGACGCGGTTTATCAGCTCCCTCTCGTGGCTCCCGAGGGTGTAGATGATCTGACCTGAAGTGTTCCCCTTAAAGCCAACTGCCCCCTCGGCCGCGTATAGGCCGAGCATGTAGGATAGCTCCTCACCAACCGGAAGCGCCTCAAAGGTTCTCGTTCTCGCGCTCTCCTTGATTCCATATTCTCTCATGTCTAGGACGTCGAGGAAGCCCTCCAAGTTCGCCGTGAAGCTTAGAACGATAGACCCCTCGCTCAGCTCGCTTGCCTTCACCGTTTCAAGCCCGTTCTCCGTGAGCACCATAACCGAGTGGTTGCCGGTCAGTTCAAGCTTTCCACCGCCCTCAAGGTGGACGCGAAGTATGACCGGAACGCGGTGGCGGATTATTTTCCTAACCTTCGCCCATCTGACACGGTAGCTCTCGTCAACGGTGAGTACTTCGAGGTTCGAGGCATCTTTGTAGGAGACATCGCCGTCGCTTTCGTCGAAGTAAAGCCTGTCCAGCTCGGCAAAAGTGGTCCTGAGGATTCTTCCGTTGATTCTCACCAGTATCGGCGTGTCTTTGGAGACGGAGGCATTTAGCTCGAGGAAATTATGCCTCCAGTGCTCCCCAAATAACTCTCTGGCTAAACAAAGAGCACTTGTCGTTTTTCCCGTTCCGGGTGGGCCCGCAAATAAGAGGTGGGGCATTGAACCTGTCTTAACGTAGTGTTTTAACCTTTTCACTATGTGATCTTGCCCTACAATGTCGTCAAGCCTCTCAGGCCTATACTTTTCAACCCACGGTTTTTCGAGAATTTTAACTTCCTTAACCACTTTTACTTCCTCAACCATTGCAATCACCTGTAATCGTGACCTAAACACTCTATAATCACCAGAATATTTAAACTCTTTGGAATCTCTCAAAGAATTCCCAAAACTTCCCCACCTCTCAAGGAAACTTGCTCTCTGTTGTTCATTTAAATTCATGAAAAACTTTTATAGGACAAAAATGTGAATATTATATTCGGTGTTGTCTATGGCAAAGCTTGATTGGATTACTGAAGAACTTAATGAACTTAAAGAAAAAGGCCTTTACGTCAGAATTAGAGTTCTCCAGAGTGCCCAGGGCCCTTGGGTGATTGTTGATGGGAAGAAAGTTCTAAACATGTGCTCAAACAACTATCTTGGCTTAGCAGCACATCCGAAAATTAAAGAAGCCGCTATAAGGGCCATTCTCGACTACGGTGTTGGAGCTGGAGCCGTTAGAACCATAGCCGGAACAATGGAGCTTCACGTCGAGCTTGAGGAAAAACTTGCCAAGTTCAAGAAGAGAGAAGCCGCCATTCTCTTCCAGAGCGGATATAATGCAAATCTCGGAGCTATCAGTGCTCTCATAAAGAAGGGAGAAGATGGTGTTTTTGTTAGCGAGGAATTAAACCACGCGAGCATTATCGATGGCATGAGGTTAAGCGGGGCCGAGAAAGTTATTTACAAGCACCTCGACATGGAAGACCTCAAAAAGAGGCTCGAAGAAGTGAAAGACAAGAAAAAGAAGCTTATTGTCACTGATGGTGTATTCAGCATGGACGGTGACCTTGCCCCACTCCCGGAGATCGTCGAGCTTGCAGAGCAGTACGATGCGATGGTTTATGTTGATGATGCCCACGGTGAAGGTGTTCTGGGAGAGCACGGGAGGGGTATAGTGGATCACTTCAAACTGCACGACAGAGTGGACTTTGAAATGGGAACTCTGAGCAAGGCATTTGGTGTCATTGGTGGCTACGTTGCGGGGCCGGAGGAAGCAATAGAATATTTAAAGCAGAGAGGAAGACCATTCCTGTTCTCATCCGCCTTGAATCCGCCCGACGTTGCTGCCGCTATTGCCGCGGTTGAGATACTCCAGAAGAGTGATGAGCTCGTTAAGAAGCTCTGGGACAACACCCACTTCCTCCAGAAGGGACTAAGAGACATCGGCTACGACCTTGGCAACACCAAACATCCGATTACACCCGTAATGCTCTATGACGAAAAGCTGGCTCAGGAGTTCTCAAGGAGGCTCTACGATGAATACAACATCTTCGCCCAGGCAATAGTTTATCCGACAGTCCCATTGGGCACGGCGAGAATAAGGCTTGAGCCTTCAGCGGCCCACAGCAAGGAAGACCTGCAGTACGTAATAGATGCGTTCGAAGACCTCGGAAAAAAGACGGGCTTTTTGAAGTGATTTTTCTAATCTTCTTTCAAATTTTTGTCGGAATAAGTTAATATTGCCACAGTTAATTGAAAAAACCAAAAATAAATTCAGAACTTCACCCACTCAATCTTGTAGTAAACGATATGGTTGTCCTCGTCAACAACGGCCATGATCATGTTCTTCCTCACGCCGTGGGCAACCCTAACTCTTGCCGTTATGTCGTTGGGGCTGAAGCGCAGGTTTTCCGGAACAACCCATATGAGCCACTGCGAGTGCTCCTCCATTCCCCTGCGGTACACTCTAAAATGAGAGCCGTATTTAAGGGCTGTCTTTACGGTGTAGCCCCTGTCCCTAAGGTCTTTGTAAACCAAAAACTTTAGATCAAAGTGCTCATCTTTTTTTCTTCCAATTTCGAAAAGCTCCTGAATGCCAAGCTCTTTTTCACCGTCAAAAACTTTAATCCACCCTTTATCCAGTAGATAAGCGGCTTCAATGAGAGAGAGGAAAAGCTTGCCGTTTACGACTTCCCCGTAATGCCTTTTGTTGTAGAGCTTGTTTATCGCACTTTCCATCATGCTGAAAACCCTATCTCCGCTGAGGTAAAATTTGAACTCACTCAACTTCTGCCCCCCCAAGCGTCTGGTGTTAGAACCATGTAATAGGCATCCTCACCATCGGAGTAGTAGCCTTTTATAATTTTCATCTTCTTAAAGCCCAGCTTTTCGTAGAGCCTAATTGCCCTCTCGTTGCTGACCCTGACTTCAAGTCCTATATACCTAGCTCCCTTCCTCAGCAGCCTGTCTATCACAACTTCCATAAGGGCCTTACCGATTCCATTTCCTCTGTAAAGCGGATCAACGGCTATGCTCATTATATGTCCTTCCAGATCTGGTCTTAGATATCCCATTACGTATCCTACTATCCGCCCGTTGTATTCTGCAACGAGAAACGTGTCCGGATTTGCCTCCAGAAACATAAGAAACAGGCCCCTCGGGTATTGCTCCCTAAAAGACTGCCTCTCAATGCGCATAATCTCACTTAAGTCAAAAAGAGTGGCGGGTCTTATCGTAACAAGGCTTAGGGGAATTTTTCTGGGGATGGAAGTATCTCTTGAAGAGAGGCTCATAGTTGAAATATTCGCCCAGTGGTTTTTAATCTTATTGATTTAAAAAGAATATCAAAGAGAGATTATTATCGGCTCAAAAGGCACCTCTATCTTCCCATCTTTGCTTTCAACCTTTCTACCTGTCAGAAGGTCTATTCCCTTAACTTCAATCTCTATCTCTCCGATTTTGCCCTCCAAGTTGAAGATTCCAACCGCATTTTTGCACTCTACAACCGCAACTCCTTCCTTTGTCAAATACACCCTTTGACTGTTGCAGTCAATTGACTTTTTAATCTCGATTAGTTTCTTGATAAAAGCTGAAAACTCCTCGTTCCCCTCTTCCCAGGGAATAGGGTCCTTTTCAAAGAGGCTCGGCTGCTTTTCGATGGCATACTCCTGACCTGCATATATTAGCATAGCCCCCTTTAGCATGAACATGAAGGCCGTCCAATTCTTCAGGCGAAGTTCATCCCCAAATATCTTTGCTGCCCTCGGCAAATCGTGGTTCTCCAGAAACCTGAGCTTAACGTAATCCGCAGGATACAGCGTATCCTGAACGTAGAGGTAGTCTACATAGCTCGATAGGGTTCTTTCTCCCTGAAGGTATCCCTCCAGCACTTCCCTCCCATCGTAGTCGTAGGTGATTTCAAATACCCGATGCATCTCAACATCCGAGTGAACCCTAAACCCCCTCTCCCGCAGCCACCTAACAAAAGAAGGATGTACCGTCTCAGCCAGCCAGATGAGGTTGGGATTAACCTCAGCAACTTCTTTTTTGGCTGTCTCCCAGAATTCCAATGGAACAAGAGGAGCAACATCGCATCTAAACCCATCTACATACCTGGCCCAGAACTTCAGGGTTTCTATTTGATATTTCCAGAGCTCTTTGTTGGAGTAATCAAGGTCGTAAACATCACTCCAGTCCGGAACCTTTCTTGAAGGCTTGCCATCAACTGTATAGAACCATTCGGGGTGCTCTTCCAAAAGCTTTGAATCTCGCGAGGTGTGGTTGTATACAATGTCTATCATGACCTTAAGCCCAAGCTTATGAGCTTTCTCAACGAATTCTTTAAAATCTTCAAGCGTTCCCAGCTCGGGATTTATTGATCTATAATCTTTTATGGCATAGGGAGAGCCAAGAGAACCCTTCCTGCCTTCTTCCCCTATTGGATATATGGGCATCAGCCAAACAAAGTCCACACCGAGGGATTTTATCCTCTCCAAATCTTCAGCTAACGCCCTTAGGGTTCCCTCTTCAGTGTGGTTTCTCGGGAAGACCTCATATATAACGAGCCTTCTCAACTTTTTAGCCTGCACCTGTATCACCAAGAGTGATTATGCTGAGGAACTAAAATAATTTTTGGAGGGCGTGTTTATAGTAACCTTTATTAGGGTTTTTGCTGAATTCTTTCAGGTGG
>ERZ1673961.1-NODE-1-length-160105-cov-7.221737_pt1 | contig 160105 bp, 128 predicted proteins | sample MGYA00580189_ERZ1673961 | MGnify/ENA primary metagenome ERZ1673961 (study PRJEB41334, sample SAMN05608105) | rock metagenome | biome: terrestrial subsurface; feature: shale formation; material: shale | place: USA: Pennsylvania ... | reverse complement strand
GGCTCAAGATGCTCTTGACATGATGTACATGGAAGAAGAGCAAATGAACTGGGCCATGAAGGGTATGTCTGCTGATGATAAAACGGTTGACTGTAACGGCACTGAACTTAAAAAAGGTGACGATGTAACAGTAATTAAAGATCTACCAGTTAAAGGCACAAACCAGGTAATCAAACAAGGTACAGTTATCCGTGGTATCAGTCTTGGCGATGATCCAAAATTGGTTTCTGGTAAGGCAAACGGTGGTCAGTCGATGTATGTGATCGCAGAGTTCTGTCGTAAGAAGTAATAGACGTTACTTTTATCTAAAAACAGGGTTCCAGTCGGAGCCCTGTTTTTGTTTCAGCTCGCTATAGAAGTGGCTAGTCATACCGCCTTGTGGTGACCCTGAAATAAATACAAAAAAGCCAGCGATTAAGCTGGCTTTGTTCATTACTGTCTTCAGATTAACGATACATACCGATGTCTTTCTGAATATGAGCTGACAAATCTTCTGCGTAGTAACCACGTGGTGTTGAGTTATCTACAAAAAGAATGTCTAGTAAGTGTGCAATCAATCCTTTGAAGTTGACCGAGTAGGTCTTCTTATCCATAGAGGTTGGTAAAGCTACATTTGTCATTTGCATTGCTTGTGCCATGATTGCCTCTCTTTAAAGCAGTAATAGGTTTTGTTGGGTGTATAATAGTCACATCGTTTCAGTTTAAAAAGTGACAAAAACTACCCTTTCGGATTACTTTTTCTAATAAAACAAACCCATAACAAACACTGGATATACTAATACTCGCCAGACGAATATTTATTCAAATTAGCCCAATAATGCTTGAATAACTTTAAGTTACCTCATATTTCAACCCGAATTAGCAACATTTTATTAACCAAATAATATTCGATATCAAATTAACACACCAAACACGTCAATATTTTTGATTAGTAATATTAACTCTGGATACTGCATCTTCTTTGTTCTTATAAACCGAAGCGACTACGGCCGAGGTCATCACCAGGATTAGGAATGTGAGAGACCAAATCGTCGGTATTTCATAGTCCGTGCCAACCAAAAACATTTTCACACCAATAAACATCATGATCACAGACAAAGCTGGCTTCAAGTAAACGAACTTATCTAACATTGCTTGTAATACAAAATACAGTGAGCGAAGCCCAAGTAACGCAAATACGTTCGCTGCAAGCACCAAGAAGGGCTCGCGTGTGACTGCAAAAATCGCGGGAATTGAGTCCAATGCAAACATCACATCCATTACCGCGATCACCGCTACGACGATAAACATCGGTGTCGCCAACCACTTACCCGTCTGCTTCACTATCATGTGGTTATTGTGGTAACCATCAGTTACTGGAATGAGTTTACGGATAAACTTCTCTGGATACGGGTTAACCTCTTCGTTTTCATCACTCCCTTGCGCGAGTTTAATACCGGTCCAAATCAGAAATGCCGCGAATAAGTACAATACCCAGTGATATTGAGCCAATAGCTGCGCCCCGACAGCAATCATGACGGCACGAAGTAACAGCGCACCAATCACACCCCAAAGCAATGCTCTCGGTCGTAAATATTCAGGCACGTTGTACTGAGCAAAAATGATTGCGAAAACAAACAGGTTATCAACACTGAGTGATTTCTCCAGCAGATACCCGGTAAGGAACGAAACTGCCGCTTTTGTATTGGTATAGTGGCTATGAGGCGCATAAAAATCCCAGAACAGATAGATAGAACCCGCAAACACAAAGGCCAACAAAAACCAAAAGATGCTCCAAGTAATGGCTTTTTTCATCGACACAACGCCACCGCGCGTTTGGTAAATATCAAGCGCGACTAAAACGAGTGTAAATAGCCCGAAAACGGCATACATATTGAGAGATTCTTGAAGCAGAACCGATTGACTAACTTGGGTGGTATTTTCAATAAGAGACATGATTCCTCCTACGCGGAAGAACCACTAGTTTGTGACCTTCCGCATACAATATAAACCAACAGCCACATTAATCATGTGTCTGCCAATTGTTGAATGCGTTGGTCTCGTTGAAGTGCCAAATTAAATGAATCAATGACACCTTTACTTACCGGATAAGCATACGCTTAACGAGATGACGATAAGTAAACTTGCGCTAACTACTCCCCAAACGGGGCCATCATACGCCTGTCATTTTAATTTTCCAACAAAGAATAGCTATCGATAAGGCAGAGATACTTTATGACATTCAAAGCATTACATTAATGAATGTGATGCCCATAAAAAAGGAAGCACGACTGTGCTCCCTTTTCTTAATATTTTGCTCAGCTCAATATCCCATCACAGGCATAACATGTGCTAGTAATGACCAAGCGGCAACCCAAGCAACAACTACCGCAACATCACTCCAGTCTTTATTCCACATCCGTTTTACCTTCACCCCATTTATCATGGAAAGACAAGCAAGATGGGTACCCAAAATGGCTAACTACGCTGCTGAGTATAGAATTTGTGATTTTGGTTCAAGCAGTTAGGGTCATCAGTGAGCAGTTCAATGAAACAATCCGCCATAGACAGATTGCTGACACTTCCCTCACCTTCCATATCCAATAAGGCTTCGTAACCTTCTTTGCCTTTCATTGTATATGCCGATGAGGTACCACGATACCAAACCTCATCTTGCACCTTGATCCAGCGATTCTCGTTGAAAATCTCTAATACGGTAATGCGTTTCCCTTTGGGAAGATGGGCTTTGTACTCAAAGTTCAGGTTGTATGTGTACGGATAACTACCAGATCCGGTGCCTTCGACACCATTGTTCAACGCGTTATTAATTGCGCCTTCTAAAGCTCGGCGAATCACACTTCCCTGCACGTTATAAAAACCAATAGGAACGGCAAATGGCAATAAACGTCCGGCAACATCGGCAATCGTAAGTTTACCCGGGTTAAGTGACGTTCTTACGCCACCAGCGTTGTGAATGGCGAACTGAATTTCATGTCCACGTTGATTTAAGCTGTGCAAGAATGAATGCGCCACCGCGGAAGCGAGTTCGCTACCGCCAAATTCATCAGGGATACGTACGTGGCGTTTTTTATTTTCGACATTCGCGATAACCTGCGATTGAAGTGCGCGTACGCGTGGTATGTACTTGTCCGTTAAAATCGCCTGTGTCTCAGGGTGTTTTTTACACACGACAACATTTGGCTGACCATGAATAAAGTCACACGCTGTTTCAAATACGCCCTGGTCCAGTTGTTGGTTGAGTGAAGAATCCCAAAATATACGACGGCCAAGTAAAAGCTCATTTTGACCATTTAACATCGTCGCTCTGCCATCTTCATCAAACTCGAGTACACAGTGTCCAATCGTCAGTGCATGGAAACCAGCTTGAACCACATACGTCCCGTTAACGTTCACCCCGTATTGGTCGTCTTTACCTAAGCCTATCGATGAGAAATCGCCTTGCAGACGATGACTATGGCCCCCAACGATGATCCCAATGCCGTCCACCTGTTCTGCGAGTTCTAAGTCACCTTCGTAACCCAGATGGCTAAGCAATATGATGTTTTTGATTCCAGCCGCGTGAATTTGCTCGACCGTCGCTTTAGCTGTATCAATCGCTGCCACGAAAGGTGTATCTGCGTCGGGATTCGCAATATCACTCATTTTATCGATCGACAGACCAAAAATGGCCACTGGTACGCCATCAAACTCTTTCACCATATATTGCGCGCTTTGAGTTTGGTGCTGATAACTCAGCACATTGCCACAATCACTCACTCGATGAGTTTTAGAAACTGATTCGTTGGACAGATCCCAGTTACCTGCAAGTAATGGAAAATTGGTACGCTGACAGAACTGCGCTACGGGTTCATTCCCCATATCTAATTCATGGTTGCCTAATGCCATCGCGTCGATTTGTAGCGCGTTTAGCAGATCAGCATTGGCTTTGCCTTTAAATAAAGAAAAGTACAGAGTGCCCTGGAAGCAATCACCGGCATGTAAAAATAACATTCCGTGCCCTTGGCGATTAGCATCATCGCGGAGTTGTTCGACGCGTGTGGCAATGCGAGAAAAACCACCTGCACTCACGTAAGGCTCTAGCGTAACTTCTTTGTTGATTTGTAATTTTAGCTGTAATGACGTTGGCTCAAAGTAGGAATGAGTGTCATTGATGTGTGCCAGTTTTATTCTTACCGGCTTATGATTTTTATTCATTTTCATCTTCTCTCTTTTCATTCCTTATAATAATAAGGAGTGGATCATGACAGAATCATGAATTTTATGAAACAGCGAATTTCCATTTCATTTTTCCGTGACCATGCATAGGTGAACTCACATTTCATAAACGCATCGATCCACTTCCTATGCAGGCTCTCGTAAATTTGTGAACTGAGCTTATAGCAACATTTAAGAATTACTATATGCTTAAAGACAGCAAGATAATTCTCTATAATTCAAATAATTGCAAGGAGGATTGAGATGAGACTAGAACGCATCGAAATCTCCGGGTTTAGAGGCATTAAACGCCTTTCACTCTCTTTTGATGAACTCACCACGCTCATTGGTGAGAATACATGGGGTAAGTCTTCATTACTTGATGCCCTATCCATTGCACTACCAACAGACGGGAATCTATATGAGTTTGACCTGAAAGATTTTCACGTTGATTACTCTATCTCCCACCCTCAATCTCAGCATATCGAGATTATTCTTTGCTTTAAAGCACAAGATAGGCAAGAGGTAAAAGCGGGCCGTTACCGTAGGATTAAGCCTGCTTGGTGTACCAAAGACAATGGAGAGCATGTAATCTACTACAGAATCAGTGGCTCTCGTGTCGATCATGACATCACGACTCAGTATACGTTTCTCGATAATGAAGGGAAAACAATAAAGATCCATCATTCTGAAAAACTTGCTATTGAATTAATGACGCTACATCCTGTCATTCGCTTAAGAGACTCCCGTCGTTTCCCTCACCCATCTCATATCAACGGGGACAATAGAAATTCCCGGATTGAAAAGCGCATCGACAACACTTGTAGACGACTATTAGCCATGCCAGGTCAAGTCAACAAGGGGGAAATTCGCAGTAGCCTTTCTTCTATGCAAACGTTGATCGATCACTATTTCGCGTTCCGAAGTACCAGCAGAGGGAACCCACGGAAGCCTAGAGACGGACTGTTTTATAATAGCCATCCTTCCGATAAGGGCCTGAGCCAATATTTAAAAGAAACTAACGATAAGCAGAGTCGCTTACTTTTAATGGGCTTACTTAACACTTACCTGCAAGCGAAAGGACCAACCGAGCTAAGGCGTTGTGCACGGCCAATCTTAATCATTGAAGATCCTGAAGGTCGCTTACACCCTACTCATTTAGCGAGAGCCTGGTCCTTGCTGCAACTACTGCCGATGCAAAAAATTCTGACAACAAACAGTGGGAGTTTGCTCGGATCCGTTCCGCTTTATTCGATACGGCGTCTGTACCGCCTGTCTGATCGCACCATCGCGAAGAGCCTTAATCCATCTAAATTCGGACGAGATGAACTAAGGCGTATTGGTTTCCACATACGCTTTCACCGAGCAGGTGCGCTTTTTGCTCGTTGCTGGTTGTTAGTGGAAGGTGAAACCGAAGTCTGGCTTTTTAATGAGTTAGCGCGTCAATGTGGTTATGATTTAGCGGCTGAAGGTGTTCAGATAGTCGAGTTTGCCCAGTCTGGCTTGCGATCAATAATTAAAGTCGCAAAAGAATTTGGTATTGACTGGCACGTAGTAACCGACGGCGATGCCGCTGGTAAAAAGTACGCTCATACGGTTCGTTCACAATTAGAGCATGACCAGGAGCGCCACCGTTTAACCGAGTTGCCTGATCGAGATATTGAGCATTTCCTTTACAACCATGGTTTTGAAGTTTTCTTTAAAGACATGATAAAGGTTCCTCACGATCATCAAATTCCCGCGAAAAAAGTGGTCAACCGAGTGCTAAAAAAACATGCCAAGCCTGATTTAGCCCTAGCGATTGTTTCCCATTGTGAAGAGAACGGCGTGGAATGTATCCCTGTTCTATTGCGCTGGACCCTAAAACGTATCGTTACAATGGCAAGTGGTAATACTTAGGGCGAAAAAAGTAAAAAAAAGCACACTATTAAAGTGTGCTTGTATCAAATATCAATAACTTTGATGAATAGCATTGAGAAGAAAAGTACTCTCAGTGCTCAGTGGATACCAATTAGATCGGGGGTCACTACTGCACTTGCTCTGCGAGCGAAGAAGTTGAAGTAGTATTTGATTTCGAGTGTAACCAAAGACCAGTCGCTTTCATTAGATAACCAAATACACCACCTAATACCAGCGACGGTACAACAAGTTGCCAGTTACCATCCGCTGCAAAGGTTGCACATGAGCCGATAAAGGTACCAGGAATGTAAGATAACCAAGCTTGCTTAGCTTGAATACACATAAAGAAAGCCACAATTGCCGTTATTACATAGCCCAGAATTTCTAACCCTACGTAGGTTGAACCATAGATAATGACCATAGCCCAGAACACGCCGGTTAAATTTGTAATAAGGCTGGTTGCCAATCCTTTCAGGCCACTTGTCGGGGAGGCAAAGTAACTAGTACAACCTAAAAACCCCGCCCAGGATAGTAGGCCTAAAGAGATAGCTATCCATCCCCAAACGCCGGACAAAATCCCAGTAGTAATAGAAATCGCTAATAGTGTCGTCATGGTATTCGTACCTGCTTAGCTAGTATCAGACCCTTCTGGTTTGATAACTGGCTTTAAACATTGAAATCAAGAACCGATACTAGAAGTATTCCCTCAGCTTATCGGTGATATCGATCACAAATAACTCACTTTTGTTTCATCTATTGCACTATAAATTTGACGTAAACGATAAATCAACAGATTTGGTAAATAACAAATACCGTCATTCATGCGATATTACCAAGCGCTATAGAATCGTCGGCTTGCCTTTCATCATGCGTAAGCCTTCGCGCTTAATGCAGTCTACTAATGGGTTTTCTGCCATATCCGCTCGCCAGATGAATGAAAGCGTGCGCTCCATTTTGAGTTCTGGAACATCTAAGGCAACCAGCAGACCAGCTTGGATATACCGCTCAACATCCAAATAAGGTAAGCAGGTTAAGTACTGGCCATTAGCCACTAAGCTGCGAAGTACTGGCACATGTTCGTATTCACGCCAAACATCAAGATCCTCGATAAGTTTACTGATCGAACTATCGAAGGTTTTGCGTGTACCAGAACCATCTTCACGCAATACCCACTTTGCTTGTTCTAACTGGGCTAAACTTACGGTTTGGCGCTTGGCAAAAGGATGATGTGAAGCCGCGACAACCGTCAGATGATCGCGACACCAGACTTCCTGGTGCAAACGGTTGTCATCGCAACGGCCTTCAATGATTCCCAAGTCGTACTTGTAATCCAATACGCCTTCAAGGACGCTTCTGGTACTTTTCACATTCAAAGAGATGCGCATCTCAGGAAAGTCATTATCAATAATACTGATAAGATCAGGGACTAAGTGTTCTGCAGGCGTTTGACTCGCACAAATGCGAACCTCCCCACTCAATAAATGTTGCTCGTAAAAACCCATTTCAATCTGTAAAGCATCTTGCAGCAAGCGTTTTGCTTTGGGCCTCAGCCACACTCCCCAATGGGTCAACGCCATTTGCTTGCCCTGCCTTTCAAATAATGGCCGACCAAGCATTTTTTCCAATTGTGAGAGCGACATACTTGTCGCCGATTGTGTCAGAGCCAGCTTGTCTGCAGCCTGGCTTACACTTCCAGAATCGGCAACTGCATTAAAAACCGCTAATTGCTTTAGTGAATAGCGCAATGTGTCCTCCTTTACGAGCGAGTATTCCCATACCCTCACCTGATTAAAAACATAAGCAACGGCATTCATTTTACTCATCTTAGATTAGTTATCAATTGAATTGATGTGAACCTTAAACAATATCAATTTTCCCTGTCGGAATTTTCCTATTAGCCTGATTGTGCGGTTCAGGAATACCGCTGTTCTAAATACAAAAACAATAGTTATGAGTTTATAAATCAAGGAGTTTTTATGGCATCAAAAACTAAGGAGTCAGTATGGCGGTGATCAACTCTGGCAATCACCAGTATTTTTCTCCGAAAGAAATGATGGCTGAAGCAGAGAAGTTTGCACTGAGCAAAGCCCAAAAAACGAGCTCGATGACACTCAGTCTTGCCGCAATGGCTGGCGCATTTATCGGTTTGGCATTCTTGTTCTATATCACTGTGACAACGGGTAGCGTAGGTGCAGGTTGGGGATTGAGTCGTCTTGCAGGCGGAATAGCTTTCAGTATGGGTTTGATCCTGATCGTTATCTGTGGAGGCGAACTGTTCACTAGCTCAGTGCTCTCAAGCATATCCTGGGCGAACAAGCAGATATCTTTTGGAAAAATGCTATCAATTTGGGGCAAGGTCTATGTGGGTAACTTTATTGGAGCAATGCTGTTGCTCGCACTGGTTACAGCGGCAGGCTTATACCAGATGGACGGCGGTCAATGGGGATTGAATGCGCTTAACATCGCACAGCACAAACTGCATCACACGTTAGTTCAGGCGTTTGCACTCGGTATTCTATGTAACCTTTTGGTGTGTCTAGCAATCTGGCTAACCTTTAGTTCTGCAAATGCGATGACAAAAGCGGCAATGACGATTTTACCTGTCGCTATGTTCGTAAGCAGTGGCTTCGAGCACTGTGTCGCCAACATGTTCATGGTCCCGCTTGGCATTGTTATCGCTAATTTTGCGCCAGAGTCGTTCTGGCTGTCTGTCGGCGTTCCTGCATCCCAATACGCAGACCTCAATGTGTTTCACTTTGTCACTGCAAACTTAATCCCGGTAACTCTAGGAAATATAGTAGGCGGCGCTGTATTAGTTGGCTTATCAAACTGGTGTATTTTCCGTCGACCTGAGCTAAAAGCCGCCAACATTCAAACCATCACTAAAACAACATCACTCATGTCAGTTAAGGAATCCAACATGAAAAATAGCTCTTTTGTTAAGGACATTATGAACCCTGCTCCAGTGACTATCAGCGCAGAAACTCCGGTAGTCACAGCACTTGATACCTTACTTGATCATCACTTAACCAGCGCCCCTGTCGTTGATGTTCATAATCGTTTAGTGGGCTTCCTGTCGGCGCACGATATTATGGTCGATCTTTGGTGCGAGGATTACATTCCGGTTAACGGTCAGAAAGTGGTTGATTTGATGAGCCGTGACATTGTCGCTATTGATGCTGGTGACCGTTTAGTCGATGTGGTGGAGTTCATGTGTATCGACAAAGAAAAGCTGTTCCCTACAAGCAATATGGGCATTGCAACACGCTTAACTTCTCTTTCACTGGAAGAACGTGCCAAGAGTATGAACGTCAGTAAACCGCAAGTGCTTCCAGTATTAGAGAATGGACTCTTAGTCGGCGTAGTAACACGTGTCGAAATAATGAATGCATTACGTACCGTTTACGGTGAGCGTTTGAATCTAGTAGAACAAGACGAATTAGAAACCGCATAACAATAAAACACTAACTTTAGTTAGTTGGCACTAAAAAAGCGCTCTTCGTTTGAAGAGCGCTTTAATATTATTATACGAGTGACAATAAATTACTTCTTAACGCCTTCGATATGAAGTTCCATATCCACATAGCTAGAAGAACCCATTACAGGGATATCAAAATCTGCTAGCTCTAGACGAGTAGTACCAACGAAACCAGCACGCTCACCACCCCATGGGTCGTTACCTGCGCCAACGAATTCCGCTTCAATAGTGATAGGCTTGGTTACACCGTGAAGTGTCAAATCACCAGTTACATCAAGTTTGCCGTCGCCTTTATCCGTTACTTTTGTACTAGTAAACGTTGCTTGACCAAATTTACCTGCATCGATGAAATCACCGCTACGGATGTGCTTATCACGCTCTGCATGGTTTGAATCCAGACTTGTAGTATCAACAACAACATTCACTTTAGCGTCAGCAACGTTGTTCTCATCAAAAGAAAAGTCACCAGAAAATGTATTAAAACGACCTTTGATGAAGCTGTAACCCAAGTGACTTACTTTGAAGTTAATCGAAGCGTGAGCCCCTTTCGTATCAATAACGTAGTCTGCTGCTTGCGCACCAAACGGAAGTGCCATAGCGATCGCTAATCCTGTAGCAAATAGTGACTTTTTCATTTTGAAGCTCCTAACATTTTTCTTAATGTGTTGTCTTTATCGATAAAGTGATGTTTAAGTGCAGCAACGGCATGTAAACTAGCAATTAGGACGATAGCCCAAGCTGCGTAAAAGTGAATTTCACCCGCCAGATCAGATTGATTTGGAAACAACTCGCCTGCGCCAGGTACGGTAAACCATTCGAATACTTCGATACCTCGACCATCCGAGGTTGAAATCAGGTAACCCGTTACGAAAATGGTAATAAGTAACAAATACATCGCACCATGCGCTAACTTAGCTGCGATGATTTCATGGTTTTTGCCTTCTGGCTTAGGAGATGCAGTAATGTGCTTCCAAACGAATCGGAATAACGTAACTATCGCAAGCAAGATACCAATAGATCGATGGTAATGAGGTGCCGTACGATACCACTCGCTGTAGTAACTCAAATCGACCATCCATAAGCCGACCGCAAATAAGCCAACAATAACGATGGCTGATAACCAGTGCATCGCGCGGGTCAGAAGGTTGTAGTTTTTTACGGATGTATCCATCTCAATTCCCAAGAATTTTCTGTGTTGATATTGAATAAGAAACAACACATTAACCGATTTACTTTATATGAAACAGATTATTTACCATTATTTACATCTAGCCAATTACAGCACATCTACCAACCTGTTCGAATTTTTTGAATAAGTTAAATGTAAGAATTCATGAATTTTAGAGTTTTACTTCCTGTTCTATCTCATAAAGTTCGTCGGAAACTTCTAGCATACGGCGCTCGAATAAGGCTTTGGCATCTTCAACTCCTTTGTTGTAGTACACTGCCCCAAGCTTTTCAGTGATAAAATCAATGAGAAATTCGCAATCAAACTGACCGATTTCAATACTTAGTTCGTCTTCCATATAATCTTGAATCGCCGTTGATAATGTTTCTTTTTGTGTTCTGTCTAATTTAATCATTTACTGCTCTCTAAATTTCATCATCCAATTATCGACCTCACGACAACCTACTTTATCCAACAATCACTAGGACTATCTAAGATATTGATGGATAGAATTCCTAATTTTGATGTTTAGATCAAGAAGTTGCTGATTCAACTTAGTCTATGCTAAAAAGACTATGCTAATTTTTGCTCATCGTTTTTTATAACCGTTAAGGGATTTTCTTTGCTACTCGACTTAGTAATACAAAGTGTTAATGATTTTCAGGAAGACTGCCTCAAGATCTGCGAAAAGCACTACCCTGCGGTACACAACCAAGGGATGAGTGAACATCATTTAGGTCTCGCGTTTTCAAGACGGATGGAGCATACACTTCGTCACTTCGGCCACAGCAGCGTCATTAAATCACTTGAAGTACTTAATGCTCCCGACCTTCCCCACCATTACCGCATTACTTCAGAGATCGGCACGGTATGGGTTTTGAGCTATCACATGGTCAGTGCGGGTAAACCTTGTCGCGAAAAAATGCTTGCTTCGATAACCGAGTGGCAAAGTGAATATGGCTACGCGTTACAGCCCAACGATTTACTATTCCTGGTTTGTGATCACTGGATAAGTAGAAGTAAAACCAGCAGGGAGCTACTGCATTGGTGGATGGGTGAGTTACCAGACCCAATAAATGAATATACTGAACAAGGTATTACTTTATACACCAGTGAGTCGCAGCTTACGCAATCGCTCAATTCTCGCTTTGATATCAACCCATGCTATATCAAGTTTGGCCACCCATTACGCCGTTCAAACAAACAGCAACTTGTTCGAAAATATCTCCAGCTGTACGCCGTATTGCAGTGGTAGCTTAAAGATGGGAATACGTACCTTATCAATCTATCTATACATTTGTTTGATACCGCTCGATAAATCTTATTAACACTAACTAACGAGCTTGCCTCATCAGGTCGCGCGCGCTTAGATTCTTATAATCAATGAAGCTTGATGTACTCGCATCGATGATAAGCATTAATTTAGGTTGTAATAATGATGAGTATCTCGCAGCTTACTTGCTGCATTTCTAAACAGGCAGATGGACAGTACATCGCAAAATATCAAAATTTAACACTGAAAAGCGTATTTCAGCCCATTTATCAAAAGGATCATTCTATTGTTGGTCTGGAAGCTCTGGTAAGAATCACCGATATTGACGGCTCGATGATCCGCCCTGACTATTTTTTCCAGTCAGAAAGCGTTCCGGTTTCAGACCAATTTAATGTCGAACGTTTAAGTCGCTTGATACACATTAAGAACTTTGGCCAATCGCGCTACCAACATAAGAAGCTCTTCCTTAATGTGCTTCCTAAAGCAGCAGAAATGATGTTACAGGACATGTCATACTGTCAGGCGCTCAAGCAAACCATTAGTCAGTCTCATTTGAAAACAGAGCAGATTGTGCTGGAGTTAATCGAGTTGGATGCGAACGATGAATCCTGTTTTTATCAATCAACGAAAGAACTCAGCAAGTGCGGCTTTAAGCTTGCGATAGACGATTATGGGGTTAATGCATCGACAATAGAGCGAGTTGAATCTGTTCAACCTTACATTATTAAGATGGACCGTTCATTACTGGTTAAATACGAACATGGCGACCTGTCTGCACTGACAAGTGCGCTTTTATTGGCTAAAAACTTACGCGCGAAAACCGTTATCGAAGGAATTGAAACCGAGCATCAACTTAATTTAATGAAGAAACTCGGCTTCGATATGTATCAAGGCTATTACCTTGCACTTCCAGAAACGTTAGCCGTTTATGATCAAGCGAAAACAGCCTAGTTCATTCGACATTTACTAAATGAACCAATTACTTAAGTTTATCAATGAATCTAAGTCATCAATAAACTTAACCCACCAAAAACTAAGTTATCGACGGTTTTTACCACGATTTTTATGGATAGCTAACTTGGCTTTAAGTTTTCGTTTTTCTGCCGATCGACTTTTACGGCCACCACCACCGTGACGTTCAGGCTCGACCTCTTCGATTAAACTAGGTTCAAAACCCGCCAACCATTCTTGTGGCAATCGCTGATCCAGTAAGTTTTCAATCGCATGCAACAGATACTCTTCGTCTCTGCTCATTAAGGATACGGCAAGTCCAGAATTACCCGCTCGTCCTGTACGACCAATACGGTGTACGTAATCTTCAGCTTTAAACGGCATATCAAAGTTAATTACTTGCTCTAGTTCCTGAATATCGAGTCCTCGGGCTGCAACATCAGTCGCAATCAATGCACGTACTTTACCCTGTTTAAATTCATCCAATGCGCGTTGACGAGCACCTTGTGATTTATCACCATTAATAGAGACAGCTTTTATGCCATCTAGCTTTAACTCTTTCGCCAGTTCGTCACTACCCTGTTTTGTTTTGGTAAACACCAGCACTTGTTGCCAGTTTTTTGAACCAATTAAATAGGCGAGCAATTCACGTTTACGCTTCTTGTCGACGGGATAAACTATCTGTGTAACCGTTTCAGCGGTCGTGTTTGGTGGAGTAACTTCAATTTCAACCGGAGAATCCATCAGCTTATAAGCAATGGTTTTAATGCGCTTTTCAAACGTTGCGGAAAATAGCATGATCTGTTTTTCATCTGGCAAGCGGCGTAGGATTCTTTGCAAATCAGGCCAAAATCCCATATCTAACATACGATCGGCTTCATCGAGTACAAGCGTATTCGTCTTTGAGATGTTTACATTGCCGTTAAACAAATGATCCAACAAGCGTCCAGGGGTCGCAATCAGAATGTCCGCGCCATCCTCAAGTTTTTTCTTCTGAACACCAATACTGGTACCACCGTATACACAAACAATGCGTAATGCCGTCTGGGACGCGTACTGAGACAAACTTTCGAAGACTTGTTGAGCGAGTTCACGCGTAGGTACCAAAATTAGAGATTTTGGCGTTCCGTTCAGTTTTTCTTGCTGTACGCTTTGAATAATAGGCAGTCCAAACGCAGCCGTTTTACCAGTACCCGTTTGTGCAGCAGCGAGCAGGTTTTTTCCTTCCAGAACATGGGGAATCGACTTTTCTTGCACCGGTGTCGGAGTCACGATGTTTAACGTGCTCAGAGTTTCCACCAGATTTTGTTCAATGCCAAGGTCAGCAAAATTAACGGACATGATAAACCTCATAATTTTTGGAGCGCAGAGTTTACCAGAGCACTCCAGACCATACTACCTTTACACTCTATGCACTGATTAATTGCTGGTGGAACTCAAAGGCTTGTCGAAGCACATCGCGGTATAGAAGCGGAAATTTAGCCTCTAAGGTCTCATATTGTTCATCTAATACTGCGAAAGTAGTCGTAAGATCTGACATTCTAGGACTTCTTTGGGACATACGGTGCAGAGCAAACTCGATGTTTTCTAAATCCTGATAGGACTGAAGCCATCCACCCGTCCACATCCTGCTATGCAGAACAAGAAAACGCTCTGGCAAATGCTCGCCAACGTCTCTGTCAACGCGCTGGTAGGCAGCATTTACAAATTTATCCAGAGAATGGTGGTGAAACGCAGACCACTGTTTAGCTAAACAGTGATCCCAAAACATATCAAGAGCAATGGGAGCGAAGCGTCGCGAAACACCAGTAAAGTGAGGCTTGCACGCTTCAACAATAGGATGATGGTCTGTTATACGGTCGACAAACCGATGAAGTTTGATGCCATTAGAAATATCAGTTTGATACTGTTTGCTTGGATCCCCTTTCACGAAGTCTCCAAGCAAATTCCCCAATAAATGGCTGTTACAGTGATCTGCGATGTGTAGATGGGCAAGAAAGTTCATTAGACGCCATATTGCCGTTAGGCTTGATGTAACATGAACTTAGTATAACGTCTTGAGCACAACGTTGATAATTAAGTGACACTCTACTCAGATTCGTTTTCTGAGCCAAAGTAATCCGACAAGATGATGCCAATTTCCATTGCATCTAGTAGCTCTAGGTTCTCGTCGTTTTGGTATTGGTCGCTCATTGTGACCTCCTTTGTTTTATTTTGAAGCGTACTTGCTTCTTCCTACTGACAATCTATGTCAGTGAATCCTTTTTATAATCTTTATATGACACATTCATGACAGCGAAAAGTAAAGATTTAATTTCCTATGAGCAACATCAAAGGTAATCGTTTGCATATCGGTAAGCTCTCAGCTCACTGCTTGTTTTTAACGGGCAAATGACTCAAAGCCAATGTCTAGCGCCGCCATACAAGTTGACTTATGTCACATATAATTAAATTAACGTTATAGATATTACATTTTTTAATGATTTGGGTCTCATGTTTTCCTCAACACTGACGATAACGAGATGAAATACCTTATATCTCAAACGGAGTGTTAAATGAGAGAAGTTGAGTTTAGAACTATAGATCGACTCTTTATTAAGATGTCTATAAATGACAAAGTCTGGGTTATCTTCCTACTGTTTCTGCTGGCTCTAACTTCGGTTGCAGGGAGCCGTTACTACAACGAAATCAACCAGTTTGAACATCAAGCAATCATTTCTGCACAGGCGAAACTTTCGGCGATCATCGACGCAAAACCAAGCAATATCTATCAAGTCGATGGCATCACAGAAGCAAATAGCCAACAGCAGAGTCTATTCATAGACGGGTCTGTCACTGTTTATTCACACACTGACAACGGGGAAGTGATTAAATTAACCGAAGATAGAAGTACAGAATATCAACAAGTTAAGTCTAATGCCCTAACCTCGCTGCTGCTTAGCTTTATTTGGGTTCTACCATTTGCCTTGTTTTGTTATTGGGTTGCCACTTTCATCGGAGGTGCACTTTGGGTTCTTTACACTACGACTCAAAAAATTGGTGAAGGTGATCTGACGTCTCGCTTAGGCTTTCATCCGGGCCGAGACGAATTCGGTACCATTGGTTGCGCACTCGACAAATCAATGGATACGCTGACGGAGCTAGTTAATAGTGTTAAAAATAACGCGTACACGTTAAGTGAAACGTCTTCAGCTTTCGAAAAAGACATGCTATTGAGCGAAACTCAGATATCTCATCAGTATCAAACGCTCGATTCTGTCGCGACCGCGATGGAAGAAATGACGGCTTCTGCAAAAGAAGTTTCAAGTATTTCGCAACAAGCGACCTCACAATCCGATCAGGATGCGCACAAAATTGAACAAAGTCGTGGCCGCGTACAAAATGTTATTGGCGAGATAGAAACCTTATCTTCTTTCATTGAGCAAGCAGCGAATTCTGTTACCCATTTAAATGAGAACACAACGCAAATTAATGAGGTAATCACAACCATTAATGCGATTTCTGAACAAACTAATCTACTTGCGCTTAATGCAGCTATCGAAGCCGCTCGAGCGGGTGAACAGGGCCGTGGTTTTGCCGTTGTCGCGGATGAAGTACGCACACTAGCCAGCCGCACGCAGCAAGCTACTGTAGAGATTCAGGCAATGATTGAGAAGCTGCATACTGAAAGCCAAAACATCGCATCTATCACTGAACGTACAGTTAAACAGGCGCGAACCAGTAGCCATCTAATTGATGAAATTGGTCATGACATTGCTTCAATTGCTGATTCAGCGCGTTCATTAATGGACATGAGTATCCAAATTTCTACTTCAGCAGAAGAGCAAAGTGCTGTCGCCAACGACATTGCATCGGAGCTCACAGACATTCGCTCACAATCCAGCACGATTAGAGAAGTGGCGCAACAGTCAACAATTGGGGTTGCGAATTTAACCAAAGCGTCTGTTGATTTGGGAGAGGTACTTCTTCGTTATCGTACCAAGTAATAATGACTGGGCTCCTAAAAAGAGCCCAGTGTGTTTATCTGGCTTATTTTCATTTCGATTTTGTTAACCCAACATTTACAAACTGTCGACCTAATTGAAATATTTGAAGTGAATCGAAAGTTCAATTAGTACCTGATGAAAGAATGTTCATCAAGATTGTGTTCAGCTATGCTTGAACATGTAGATTCCATTTGCTGCTGGAAAAACAATATGAATAATTACAAAGATACAAACAATAACGAAAACGAAAACCTTACCTGTCCACTATGCCAATGCGATGAATATTTAATTTCTGCGGATGGCGAAAAGTTCACTTGCGCGGCTTGCGGTTTTCATACGAAAAGCTTTTCTTCAATCCAATGTTTACATCAAACGCCTTACTTACAATCCAAAGTTAAACACATCCACAGCTTAAGTCGCATATGTCACTAACTACTGGTTTGATTACGATGTATGTCTTATATAGAGCAGCCTAACAACTGCTCTTTTAATTCATCAAAATGCTGAATTTTTATTACGCGTTCGTCGTCGACACGGTTAATGTCTTCACCATTAAATAGATGCACTGTTTTGATACCAGCATTTATTCCAGCTTCTACACCTTTAGGCGTGTCATCTATATAGAGACAATCGCTGGGTAAAAATCCCATATTCATTGCTGAGTACATCAGCAAATCAGGCTCAGGCTTCCAGCTATTTGCATCGAACGCGGAAAACACTTTGCCTTTAAAAGAATCCAATAACCCTGTTAGTTCCAGAGCATATTCTATTTTGTCTTTCGGACCATTAGATGCAACGCAATATTCAATGTTATGCGAATCAAAAAAGCTCAGCAGTTGTTTGGCACCATCCATAGGTTGTAAGTGTCGAACGAAAAGCTTTTGTAGTTCCTGGCGATATTCGGGTTCGAGTACGTCAATCGGCACATTAATATTCATTAACGCTTTGGTATCTCTTAAAATGTCGGCGAGTTTGCCACCTTTGAAGTGAGACACGCATTCATCGATAGTGAGTTCAGCACCGTACTGGTTGAATACATGAACTAAAGCCTGACAACACAAACGCTCACTATCGACCAGTGTTCCATCACAATCAAAAATCACGCACTTAACATTATTAATTGCCATTACCTTCCCCCAAACACGTTAAAAATATTGCTGAGCTTATTTTGTTTTGTAGAACAATAATATTTGAGTTTAGGATTGTTTAAACGATGAACTCTGCATTTCGCAAAAATGAATTCGAAGAATTATCTTTTTTTAAATCAAGATCACCGATTTCTATCTAGCTACCGTTAAAAGTGTGAACTTTTTAATAGGATGTTCGATATATTGCGAGAGCCAATGACCAGAGCTGTAGAGAAGGGGGAAAATGTTCGAACGCAGCAACACGTATAACATTAGAATTTGGCACTTGATTGCAAAGTTTCGTCAGTTATTAAAGGGTTAGCGATGCTGCGTTATAGAGATGGCGATGAATGTGTTAACGCTCGATAATTACTGTCTCACAAAGTTTTGCTTCGTTATCTAATCGCTTCGCTAGATCAGACTCAAATTGGCTTTTCTCTATTACATCGGCAACAGCGACATCTGAAATGAGTGTATTGCCTTCAAAATGGCTAGTGATAGCAGCGCCAATAGGACTTCCGTCTTTAAAACCGACATACAGTTCAAAATCTGGTGTCAAAATGATTTGAGTCAGGTATTCAACCACCATGTCTTTATCGTATTGCTTATCCCAGCGCTGCGATTGAAGAAGTGAAAACATAATGGTCAATCGATGGAAATCTACGAGGAAGATATCGTCAGTTTTGCACTCCGCCTCACCGGCCAACAACGAGTCTTTATCAACGATTTGGTATTGTTGCTGTTTTAGCGTTTGAAAGTAGATGTCTCGCCCTTTCAAACTTTCGGGTGTAGGAAACTCGACTTCGACCAGATCATGCAGCCACGCGTTCTTGCGTTCTATGCTGGCTAACTGTATTTCATTCATTTACATACCTTAACAATCACAGGCTACAAAGTAGTAGCAAGTCAAAAGCGAAAGCAAATTGCGTCTTGTATCGACAACAAAATCCGTGTGGGATACCTCTGAACTTAAAAGTCGTATCGCGTAGCTTCGTTTTGAGGCTGTACCTTAGCATGAAGCCTATAACAAACCTAGCTAAAGTCCTGAGGTAACGCCAAATTTTGTTTTACTCGCTAACGTCTGATAGATTAAATCCACAAACTTTTCTCATGAAGGCCAAAATAATGAAAAAACGCATACTTGCTTTAAGCTTACTAACCCTGCTTGCCGGCTGTGGTAGTGATGAAGTTGGTGATGTATCACTGGGCATGTTTACTATGAAAGACATCAAACTCAATACGCTTGTCGATCCCGAAGTACCGGGGGTTACTTGTCACGTTGCCAGTATTGAAGCGGATTTCAGTCTTGCTGACCCAAGTGATAGCTCTATCTCTTGTCGCCAAACCGGTGAAATCACGCCTGAAATGCTAGCCAGGATTGATAAGAGTAAATCTGGCGATGTCGTCTTTAAGAAGTCAAAGAGTATCTTCTTTAAGTCGATGAAGATTCGACGCATTTATGACCCAGAAAATCAAACGCTAATGTACCTTTCATACTCTACAAAGGAGACGTCAGGGAGCTTCAAACACAGTCTATCAACTGTGCCACTCTGGGGAACAAAAGCTTACGTCGAGCCGACACAAGCAAAAACCAATTAATACCTCCTCAATTATCCTTCGAAAGCCCACCATAATGTGTTGGTGGGCAAGTTTTCTTGCAACAAAACCAGTTTAATTTCATTTTTATGTGATACAATCCCGCCTCTTTTTTCTCACTCAAGAACAAGCATGAAGTTTCCTGGCCAGCGTAAATCTAAACACTACTTTCCAACTCACGCTCGTGATCCAATCGTTAACCAAATTCGACAAACACCAAAGTTATATCGTCCAACGATTGTCGGTGTAGGCCAAACCATCGTCGATATCGAAGCGCGTGTAGACGATGCGTTTTTAGAGAAGTACAACTTAAGTAAAGGACACTCTCTCGTTCTTGAAGAGAATAAAGCCGATGCACTGTACGAAGAGCTGGTTGAACAAGGCCTGATTACGCACCAATATCCTGGAGATACCATTGGTAATACGCTGCACAACTACTCAGTACTTGCAGACAGTAAATCAGTGCTATTGGGTGTCATGTCTAGAAACATTCAAGTAGGTTCATTTGCATACCGATACCTATGTAAGACTTCTTCTCGCATGAACCTTAATCATCTACAAACAGTAGATGGCCCTATTGGTCGTTGCTATACCCTTATTTCTCAAGATGGCGAGCGTACCTTTGCGATAAACGAAGGTCACATGAACCAACTTCTACCAGAAAGTATCCCAGAAGAAGTATTCAGCAAAGCATCAGCGTTGGTCGTCTCTTCTTATCTAATGCGTGGCAAAAAAGAAGATCCAATGCCACAGGCGGTACAGAAAGCGATCGATTTTGCTAAAAAGCATGATGTCCCGGTTGTACTGACGTTAGGGACGAAATACGTGATCGAAGGCAACGCTGAATGGTGGCAGGAATACATTCGTGAAAATGTATCTGTAGTTGCTATGAATGAAGAAGAAGGCGCGGCTCTAACTGGATTAACCGATCCACTAGCAGCAGCCGATAAAACGCTTGATTGGGTCGATCTAGTTCTGTGCACCGCAGGACCAAATGGCTTGTACATGGCAGGCTACACTGACGAGACTGTGAAGCGTGAAACCACGCATGACATTTTGGAAAGCAGCATTGGTGAATTCAACCAATACGAATTTAGCCGAGCAATGCGCAAATCTGACTGTAAAAATGCAATGAAAGTGTACTCTCACATTGGCCCATACTTAGGCGGACCTCTGGAAATTAAGAATACCAATGGTGCTGGCGATGCAGCACTTTCCGCACTTCTGCATGATATGGCGGCAAACTCATTCCACCAGAAAGAAGTGCCAGGTTCAGAAAAGCACGAAGTACGCTGCTTAACATACTCTTCGCTTTCCCAAATTTGTAAATACGCAAACCGAGTGAGCTATGAAGTATTAACACAGCACTCTCCTCGCCTGTCTCGCGCACTTCCTGAACGCGAAGACAGTTTAGAAGAGGCATACTGGGATCGCTAATAGCCTGATTTTCAGTGTAAAATTCACTTAGGTCACCTTTTGGTGGCCTTTTTGTTTTGATCTAGAGCAGTGTTTAGTTGTTTTTGCTAATATGCACCGCAAAGATTCGCATTAAATTCTTTACAGTTGTTTTTTTACCAGTATTATTCTCGCGCAAACGATTGCGTAACAGCAATGCCTTCGCTTTATGCACTACGGTTTAGTCACTTTGGGAGCATCCATGCAGTCCGACATTGAAATTTGCCGAAACACCCCTCTATCCTCAATCGATACTATTGCCGCGAATGCAGGTTTACAGCCTGATGAATATGATACGCACGGCAAACACAAAGCCAAAGTTCATCCAAGATGTTTAAACCGTCTCAAAGAAAACAAAGACGGTAAATTAGTATTAGTCACGGCCATAACACCAACGCCACTCGGCGAAGGTAAGACGGTCACAACTATCGGCCTTGCACAAGGGTTAGCAAAGTTAAACCAATCCGTTATAGCCTGCATCAGACAGCCTTCAATGGGACCAGTATTTGGAATCAAAGGTGGTGCGGCCGGCGGTGGTTATTCTCAAGTCGCACCGATGGAAGAGTTAAACTTACATTTAACTGGCGATATTCACGCCGTTACCGCTGCTCATAACCTTGCATCAGCCGCGCTAGATGCTCGTCTATACCACGAGCAACGTGAAGGCTACGATGCATTTGAAGCTCGTACTGGTTTAAAAGCGTTAAAAATAGATGTCGACAGTATCACGTGGAAGCGCGTGATGGATCATAATGATCGCGCACTACGCATGGTAAAAATTGGTCTAAACGAACCAGGTAAAACCATTAATGGCATCGAAAGAAGCGAAGGTTTCGACATTTCTGCCGCATCAGAACTCATGGCAATCATTGCACTCGCGAAAGATTTAGCAGACCTGCGTAAACGAATCGGACGAATTGTTGTTGCTTATGATTTAGATGGCCATCCGGTGACGACTGAAGACCTTCAAGTCGCGGGTGCTATGGCAGTAACGTTGAAAGAAGCCATTGCGCCTACACTAATGCAGACTTTAGAAGGTGTCCCTACTCTTATTCACGCTGGTCCCTTTGCGAATATTGCTCACGGCAACTCTTCTATCATCGCTGATGAAATTGCACTAAAACTTTCTAGTTACACTGTAACTGAAGCCGGTTTTGGATCGGATATGGGGCTGGAGAAAGCATGTAATATTAAAGCAGCAGCCTCAAACCACGCTCCTGATTGTGTGGTGATTGTTGCCACCTTACGTGGCCTAAAAGCGAATTCGGGGCATTATGATCTTCGTCCGGGCGCTGCTATTCCTGAATCGATATTTAATCCTGATAAGCCAGCGCTAGAAGCCGGATTTGAAAACCTGAAGTGGCATATCAATAACGTTAAGAAATACGGCCTTCCTGCCGTTGTCGCGATCAACCAGTTTCCGCAAGACTGCGAACAGGAACTCTCTGTACTACGTCAGATGATTCGTGACTATGACCCAAGTGTCAATGTGGCCATCAGTACCGCTTTCTCAAACGGTGGTGAAGGTACTGTAGAGCTCGCTCAATTTGTGGTAGAAGCATGTAATACTCAAACGGATTTCCGCCCGCTTTATACAAAAGAACAAAAGCTGGAAGAGAAATTAATGTCGGTTTGTGAAGCTGGGTATGGCGCGTCAAATGTCGAATTGAGTGATCTGAGCATTTCACAGCTTAAGAGGTTTGAAGCTTTAGGTTTTAATGACCTCGCAGTGTGTATTGCAAAAACACCACTTTCTATCACTACCGACTCCAGCGTCAAAGGGGCTCCACGTGGATTTACGGTTCCAATACGTGAATTACGTTTATGCGCTGGCGCAGGGTTCATTTATGCACTATCAGGCAGTGTGATGACGATGCCAGGGCTTCCGGACAAACCTGCATTTATGAACTTGGATTTAGATGAGGAAGGCAACATTATTGGTTTGTCATAACATCACATCCTCCTGTCATTTAAATTAAACTTCATTATAGAGAGCGTATATCGCTCTCTATCTTATTGTTTCAGCATTACTTTACATTGTAAATTCTTCATACTTTTAAACACTCTTCCCAGCGCATCAATATGGTGCATGCCATTTTCACCCTTCCCTAAAATAGGGCATTATTTGTCTGTGTTTAAATTAATCTTATTGATTTATAAAAAATTATTCTATGGCTCGATTCTTGTACTAAAGTTGCATTAGAACATAAACACACTAATACCTGCCATTCAAAATGCCGTTTGCTTGTAACCACCTCTCCCCGGTTCAGCACTATTTTGGGTCATGTATTACAAGGGAAAGGGAACATTATGCAAGACGCACTCGCCGTAATTTTAGCTGGAGGTGTGGGCTCCAGACTTAGCCCACTGACTGATGATCGCGCCAAGCCGGCTGTACCATTTGGTGGTAAATATCGTATCATCGACTTCACTCTAACTAACTGTTTAAATTCAGGTTTAAGAAAAATCTTAGTCCTAACACAATACAAGTCTCATTCGCTACAAAAGCACCTTCGTGATGGTTGGTCGATCTTTAACCCAGAGCTTGGTGAATACATCACCGCCGTCCCTCCTCAAATGCGCAAAGGTGGTGCATGGTATGAAGGTACCGCAGACGCCATCTATCACAACTTGTGGTTGTTGTCCCGAAATGATGCAAAATACGTCGTTGTATTATCTGGCGACCACATCTACCGAATGGATTACGCGGCCATGCTGGAGGAGCACAAAGAAAAAGGCGCTAAACTTACCGTCGCGTGTATGGATGTACCAGTAGAAGAAGCGACGGCGTTTGGCGTGATTGGTACTGCGGAAAATGGACTGGTTAAGTCATTTATAGAAAAGCCATCAAATCCGCCTACTCTGCCTGAAGATCCTTCTAAGAGTCTTGCGTCTATGGGCATTTACATTTTTGATATGGACGTACTTAAAGAAGCGCTTCGCGAAGATGCAAATAACGAAAACTCAAGCCATGACTTTGGTAAAGACATCATTCCGAAATTAATTGATTCAGAATCGGTATACGCTTACAAGTTTTGCGGCAGCAAAGGACGTGTTGATAAGGACTGCTACTGGCGAGATGTTGGTACGATTGACTCGTTCTTTGAAGCCAACATGGATTTATTAGAACCCGTTCCTCCAATGAATTTATACCAGTCTAACTGGGCCATTCGTACTTATGAGCCACAATTTCCACCAGCACGAACCGTATCATCCGCAACAGGTAATGAAGGCATTTTCATCAACTCTATCATTGCCAATGGTGTGGTCAATTCTGGTGGCTCAGTCCAGCACTCCATTATTTCCTCCAACGTTCGCATAAAAGACAGCGCGACCGTCGTAGACAGCATTCTTTTTGATGATGTTGAAGTTGGTGAAGGTTGCCAGCTAGTTAACTGCATCATCGACAAGCACGTTCGAATCCCACCGAACACTCAAATTGGACTAAATAAAGTAGAAGACGCTAAAAGGTTCCGAATTTCAGAGAAAGGGATTGTCGTTGTTCCTGAAAGTTATACGTTTTAATTCATCGACTCTTTCTGCTTAATCAAAAAAAGCGCACGATTGATATCGTGCGCTTTTGTGTTAGTTATTATAAAAAATCTTAGATATTACATACCGTAGACCAGCTACCATCACTACCCGGCAGAGAAGACGTCCACCAGTTTGCTTGGTATACACACCGTCGTAGATCACCTTATCACCTTGATTGGCATGACTTGGATTACCAGCCCAATCCGTTTGAGGAAGGTCTGGATATGTTACCAGACCGGCAGTGTCACAAGTTCCTGGCTCTGTCGTACCGCCATCCCCACCCGTGCCCGAGGTTAAATCACCAATTGGCAAGCCTGGCTGCTCGAATTTAAACGCAAACTCTTTACCGCCGGAAATAACCGTATAGTTCGCTGGCCCCGAAATTGGCAGGTAATAAACCATGTCTAACTCATAGGTTCCGCCTGCAGGAAGTTCTTTCCACGTAGGTAGTGAGAAAGAGACACGATGCATTACGCCATCCAAACCACCAATGTTGTTTGCACGAGTATGGCCAGAAGCGATAACTTTCAAACCACCACCTGACTGGTCTTTCGCATTGTCCGGCGCGGATACAGGAATATCAAACTGGAACTCGGTACCTCCGGGAATAGCTTGGCCAGTATTGTTGGTAAAGGTAATTTTAGGGTTAATTGGGTAGTTTTGGTCACCAACTTTAAAGCCGCCAACGCTCACTGTAATATCGACGGCTTCTGTCGGAAGCGCACCCGTAGCAACTTTATTACCGTATGGTGTTGCAGATTTAAACTTGTCGTAAATGGCTTTTGTCATGGTGTTACCCATGTGATATTCACCATTCCCCGCAGCACACGCCTGCTCGGTTGCATCGACAGAAGTTCGGTTACCGTTTTCATCAATTAGATAACAGTTGTAGTCACCTGCCAGTTCCCAGAACATAATGCCACCGATCTCTTTGTCGATAACGTAGTCCGCTTTAACTTCGATGGATGCTTTATCTTCCGTAGACAGGAATACACTCTTATCTGCATTCCACAACCACGGGGCTACCGCTACGTCATCATAATGACGAGTGTACGTGCCGACGAGTTGGTCGGTAGGATCATTTACAGGATCAAGACCGTATGCCTCAGCGTAAGAACCCCAAATGCCTTTCTCCAAGTTCTTCGCATGCCACATAGGGTTAGAACCGGCCCCCATTTCGTTTCCGGCTGGGTCTAAATCATGCCACATGTTGTCGATACCCATCGCACCATGACCACAATTGTTGCTTTCACCTTCGCCTGTACCTGCCGCACATTCAGACTGGTTAGGTAGCGCAGCACGGCCCCATAAACCATTTTCACCGCCAGTGACGCCTTGCCAGCCACGAGTGTAGTAAGGAACACCAATGTTAATTCGGCCTGCTGGCATAGATCCACGGAAGTAATGGTAAGCCCAATCCGTGTTCAGGTAACCGATGCCACCATAAGCTGCCGTACCATACACATTCCACTGAGCAAGCTCCGAGTCTTTCCCTGTATCAAACAGTGCAGCGTTGTGACCGACATGGTCGTTCCAGGCACCATGTAAGTCATACGACATAATGTTTACGTAGTCCAGATACTTAGTTACGTCGAACGTTTCCATGCCGCGCAGTAAGTAGCCTGATGACGGTGCGGCAATGGTCAACATGTAATGAACACCATCCTGAGCCGAAGCCGCATCTAACTTCTCGCGCAGTACTTTCATCAACTCTTGGTAAGAGGCCCAAAGGTACGCACGTCTTGGCTCCATAAAATCTGTATCATAAGGGTTGCCAGCGCCAGCCATCGATGTTGGGTATTCGTAATCAATATCCAATCCATCGAATTTATACTTACGCATCATTTCCACAGCAGACGACGCAAACTTTTCAATGCCTGCGTGATTAACTGAGCCGTCAGCATTGGTTGTCATAGTGTAGAAACCACCTTCTGCAACACGCTCACCAGTGGTATCAAAATGGCCACCGGTTTCTGCCCAACCACCGATTGAGATTAACGTCTTAACATCATGTTTTTGCTTATAGGTTGCCAGTGCACCAAAGTGACCTTGGAAACCCAAAGTAGGATCGACTTCTACACCAGGCCACGTTTTTCCGGTTGCAGGGTTGGCTGGATCATTGACATCACCCACATTAACCTTGCCATCAGAGCCAATACTGACGAACGCGTAGTTGATATGAGTTAATTGCTCCCATGGAATGTCTTTTACAAGATACGTAGACTGTGGGTCATCACCACTACGCCAACTGGTGAAGTAACCAATCACACGACGAGGATGATCTGCGCCCATCTTCTCACGCCCTTCTTCGTCGTAGATCGTACAATAAGGAACGTCGACATCAGAAGTTTGATATAACCCATCCGGACGACAGTTAGATGCCACTGAGCCACCATCCACATTCAGAGTGAGTAATGAAGAATCTGTAGCGGCACCAGCATCATCTGTCGCTTTTGCATAGACCGCCAGAGAACCCGATTGTGAAGGAGTAACGTCTAAAGAGTATGGTGCACTTGTCGCGGTTCCTGCTAATACGCCTGCAATGTAAAAATCAACTTTAGTCACGGTACCATCGGCATCGGCTGCATTGGCAGTCAACGTTACACTACCACCTAGCTCTATTGAGGATGTTGAAAGCGTGAGATCAACGGTTGGTGCTTCGTTAGTCGCTTGAGAATTTTGAACAGTGAGGGTGACACTGCTTGCTGAACTCACCGCACCAGCATCATCATATGCCAATGTGGAGAAATTATGTTGCCCTTCTGTGGCAGTCCAAGAGGCTGAGAAAGGCGCTGAACTGGACTGTCCAACAATGACACCATCGACAAGAAATTCTACTTTACTTATTGTGCCGTCTGAGTCTGCCGCATCAGCAGACAAAGTTACCACTTCCCCTACGAAAACGGTGTCTGACGCAGAAGGTGAAGTCAAGGCAATCGTTGGGGCGGTGTTTTGTGGTGGTTCAACCTGGTCTGTATTTTCACAAGCCCCCAAGTTTTCCCATTCCCCCCACTCACCAGACTGTGAAGGGTTATTATTCTGTGTCCAATGGCGCGCTTCGTATCCATTACCTTCGAACTTAACCTGCTCACCACCTGTATAAATTGTTGATGACTCCCAAACCTCCAATGGAGAGCAATCAACGGCAGCATAACTGTTGAAAGCCATGAGACAAGAAGCCGTCAGCGTACTAAGCGTAAAAACACTTTTCACTGCTTTCCCGTTTTTAAGGTGCATTTTCCCTTTTCCTTAAGTTATTGTTAAAAAATAAACAAACGTGCTTGTAGCACGCATTTACACTTTTATTTCGAAGTAAAATAACTTAAGTACAGTTTTTAAAAATCACCTCTCACTGTGATCAATTTTCGGTGTCACTTCTCAACAATCCACTACAATGTTGCAAATATGTATCAATCACTTGGCAGCAATCGCTAATTTTTTAGCTCAAATAAATAAGTCCGTCGCAAATTAATAAAACAGGCAAAAAAAGTTATAATTTTTGACTCAAGATCACTAAGACTTTGTTGCTCTTGGCGTTTCATTGAAGTGGCGCTTGTACTCACGACTGAACTGGGACGGACTGCTGTAACCCACCAGTCGAGCCGCATCATTCACCCTCCGTCCTTCTAATTGAATTAAGTCACGAGCTTTATTAAGTCGCACTTTTTTGATGTATTGCAGAGGAGATTCAAGCGTCACACTTCGAAATGCCTGATGAAATGCAGAAATACTCATGTTCGCTTCTTCCGCGAGCGTCTGTACGTTGAGTTGTTCATGGTATGCCTGATGAACACGGGTTAGCGCTTTTGCCACCCTTGCATAGGAGCCCTCCTGATGCGCGAGCTCAAATAACACATACCCTTCCTTGCTGACTAAGGTGCGATACACGATTTCCTCGAGTAGAAGATCACCTAAAATTGCCACGTCCAGCTCATTGCAAAGTGCACTCATCAATCTTTTACACGCATCGAGCATACTCGAGTTCATTTTGACGGATTTAAGTCCACATAGAGAGGTATCTGAGCAGGTATTACTGTAATTTTGAGCTTCTAGTTTTTTGACGAGTTTGTTCAATAGCGCTGGTGAGATGTCAATTGAGATTCCCAACAATGGCTCGTCGTTGGATGCAAACGCTTCACACTCCAATGGCATCGGTACACCAACGACAAGATAGTCATCTGGACCATATTGAACAGGTGTCGAACCTATATGGATGTTTTTGTGTCCTTGGCCTAAAACAATGATCCCAGATTGATAAACAAACGGCTGCCGGTTGTTTCCCTTACTACTGCGATAAAACCATACCCCTTCAATCGCGGTTTGTTTGATCCCTTCCAGTTCATGTAAATCATGCTGATCAACATACTGCTTCATAATTTCTGCTAATGAACTCATCCATCCCCCCCACAAGTAACCATACTTTTCTCATTTTGCGGTGATATTGAGTAATATACACTCACTTAAGCAATATATTCTATCAGGCAACGATTAATTTTGTAGAAATAGGCAAGTTATTTCCAGAAATGAGCCTACTACTTCCCATCACACAGTACTAATATGCACGTATTCAATCTCCTCAACAAAGAAACAAGAGGCCTGTAATGAACTTTTCTTATGTCAACCCGACCAAAATTTACTTTGGTCAGAACCAAATCGCTTCAATTAAAGAAGCCATCCCTGCAGACCAAAAAGTACTGGTCATATACGGTGGTGGTTCTATCAAGAAGAATGGTGTTTATGATCAAGTAGCGGATGCGCTACAAGGCCATGAGTGGTTAGAGTTCTCTGGCGTAGAGCCAAACCCGACCAAAGAAACGTTAGACAAAGCCGTAGAGATTGTGAAAGCACAAAACGTCGACTTTATTCTTGCCGTGGGTGGTGGTTCTGTCATTGACGGTTCGAAGTACGTGGCAGCAGCGTCTAAATATGATGGTGACGGTTGGGATATCCTGATTGGTCAACATCAAGTAGAAGAAGCGCTACCGTTAGCAGCGATTTTAACACTACCTGCAACGGGCTCTGAATCCAACATGGGTGCTGTTATCACTAAAGCAGAAACTCAAGATAAACTTCCGTTCATGTCACCGGCGGTACAACCAAAATTCGCCGTTCTTGACCCAGATGTGATGAAAACACTGCCAGAACGCCAGTTAATCAACGGTATTGTGGATGCTTGGGTACACGTTTGTGAACAGTACTTAACGTTACCAACAGGTGCAATGGTACAAGACGGGTACGCAGAGACCTTGCTAAAAACGCTAAAAGCACTAGGTGAACAATTTGCCGATCGAGATGACGACAAATGGCGAGCAAACCTTATGTGGTCAGCGAATCAGGCGCTGAACGGTCTCATTGGTAGCGGTGTGCCTCACGATTGGGCGACACACATGATCGGTCACGAATTGACTGCAGTTTGGGGTGTCGATCACGCGCGATCACTTGCGATCATTCAACCATCTCTGCTTCGCAACCAAATGAAGTTCAAGCGAGCGAAGCTGGAACAAATGGGCCGAAATGTATTTGCTTTGGAAGCGAGTGATGATCTTGCTGAGCGCACTGTTCAGTTGATTGAAGATTTTTATCACCAACTAGGTGTTGCAACCAAACTCGAAAACTACGGTGATAACCGCCAACAGGCAATTGATACGGTCATCGAGCAATTAGAAAAGCACGGTATGACTGTACTTGGTGAAAACCAAGCCATTGACCTTGCTACTAGCCGCGAAATTCTTGATCTAGCCATCGCGTAAGAGCGTTTTTCAGACCGACTGATATAGCGTTACGGTATTGTGCATACAAAGTCACAATACCGTTTTTTATGCTACGCTTTAAAAATATGAGTTTTGATATCTAGGCTTTTAGGGCTAAATGTAACGTTAATAAAAGCAATACTCCTTAAGAGCTCGAAAATACTAAAAATAATTTAATTTTAAAGCGGCAGCTTAGCGTAAATAAAAATAGGAAAGAGTTTGTGTCTTACTTGGATATCTTGCTCAGAGCGATAGCACCATGCTGCTTAGTTTGTCTATTCAAGAGAACAATCTATGTGGCTAGTCGTTGTCGTATTGGCGTCCTTGCATATTATGAGTATTCGTAACGGTCCGAAGTGGCTGTTTTACGCATCAAAACCGCTCCCGCTTCTCTTAATGATTGGCATTTTGATCACATCCGAAGCCACCCATCTACCCTACACCCAATGGATTTTATTAGGTCTGTCGCTCTCCCTGTTTGGAGACATTATGCTTATGTCACACAGAAACAAGTCACTGCTAGGATTCAGTGCATTCTGCTTAGCCCATTTATCCTACTGTTTTAGTTTTGCACTCATCTCCGCTTGGCATATCACACCCTGGTTACCCATCGCCATCTTTGGTTTAGGTGGTTGTATTTATATGTTTTTTAGACCAAGTCTGGGAAAGCAGAAATTACCCGTAGCAATCTATATACTGGTTCTGATGGCGATGAGTTGGATGGCACTGGAATACTATTTAAGTGGTCAGACTCAATCCTCATCCTTTGCTATATTGGGATGTTTACTCTTCGTTATTTCCGGAATGGTATTGGCGTTCGGACGCTTTGACGGTCAATCCATTTTTTCCCGTCAGGTAGTCATGGTGACCTATTACTCAGCGCAAACTCTTATTACGATGTCGGTTATAGCCATTGTGATTCGTACCCCTTATCTAACCGTTATCAATGCATAATCGGCATTGTTAGACGCAGTGTGTAGAAAGCTCTATCGTTCCATTCTTATTCAAATATGTGTTCACACTAACTGAAATCAAGCTCATGACTTGCTATGTTTAAGTCATCGTTACCCTAAAAGCGTGAACTTTTGAAAGAGACTACTCCCGTCGTTGAGTTTAACAACGTAAACAAGTGGTATGGTGATTACCACGCTCTCAAAGATATCAACTTTTCTGTCCACTCAGGTGAAATCGTTGTTGTGTGTGGACCGTCAGGGTCAGGGAAATCAACGCTTATTCGCTGTATTAACAACTTAGAGTCGATACAAGAGGGTCAGCTTTACGTTTTTGGACAACTCGCACGCAACAAAGGGATCAAGCCAGGAAAAATAGGCATGGTGTTTCAGCACTTTCACCTTTTTCCACATCTGACCGTACTCGAAAACCTTATGCTCGCGCCCATGCGAACACTAAAACTTTCAAAACAACAAGCGGAACAGCGCGCACGTCACTATCTCAAACGTGTCGATATTGAAGAGCAAGCAGAGAAGTACCCAATTCAATTGTCAGGTGGGCAACAACAAAGAGTTGCGATTGCACGCTCCCTTTGTATGGAACCAGACCTGCTATTATTTGATGAGCCAACCTCAGCACTAGATCCCGAAATGATCAACGAGGTGCTTGATGTAATGGTGGAGCTTGCGCAAACCGGCGTGACCATGATTTGTGTGACTCACGAAATGGGATTTGCTAAAAAAGTAGCAAACCGAGTCGTGTTTATGGATGAAGGCGAAATCGTAGAAATCAACTCCCCTGCGGCCTTATTTAATAGCCCTCAGCACCCGAGAACGCGTGCGTTTTTAAACCAAATTTTAAGTTATTGATGATAAGACGAGTATTTAAACCAGCATTACAAGCGCTCATGCAAATGGTGATTCTGTTTGTTGCAATTGTCTGGGTACTCGACTCCGGCGCACAAGCCATGGGTTATCAGTGGCAATGGGATCGCGTGCCGGATTACATCGCGTTTTATGAAGACGGTGAATGGTGGTCTGCAGAGCTGATCAGCGGTTTAATTATCACGCTTAAAATCTCTGCCATCAGTCTGTTTTTCACTTTAGTTTTCGGTTTAGTCACAGCGCTACTCCGGCTAAGTGATTCAAAAATCGGGAATGTCATTGGCAGCGCATACGTTGAGCTGATCCGTAACACACCATTATTAGTTCAAATCTATCTGCTTTACTTTGTGTTTGGCCCGGTTATCGGGCTAGACAGATTTAGCACCGCCGTTTTAGCGCTATCACTTTTTCAAGGCGCTTACACCGCAGAGATCTTCCGTGCGGGTTTAAACAGTATTCCCAAAGGCCAGTTTGAAGCAGCAAAGACGCTCGGCCTTTCATCATTCTATAGTTATAAAGACGTTATCTTGCCTCAGGTACTGCAACGTACATTACCGCCATTAACCAACGAAGTGGTGTCGCTGATAAAAAACTCTTCCATCGTCAGCGTGATGGCTATTTTCGACCTCACAACCGAAGCGAGAAATATTGTCTCAGAGACGGCAATGCCGTTTGAAATTTGGTTTACTGTGGCAGCGATTTACCTTGCTCTCACACTCTCATTATCCGGCCTATCCGCATTGCTGGAACACAAATTAGGAGCCAGTTGGCGCAAATTATAAGGAGATAACATGACGTTATTCAAAGCGACCATCACTGCGATATTGGGGCTTGCTCTCTCTTTACCTTCGTTAGCAAGTGAAGAATCTACAACTGCAAATTTAGATCAAATCAAAGAAAGAGGAACGCTACGCGTTGGCATGTCGACTTTCGTACCTTGGGCAATGCGCAATAAACAAGGGGAGCTCATCGGCTTTGAAATTGACGTTGCAAAACGACTGGCTGCGGATTCTGATTTGAACGTCGAGTTTGTCCCTACCGCCTGGGATGGCATCATCCCCGCACTTCTTGCTAAAAAGTTTGATGTCATTATCGGTGGTATGTCAATCACACCAGAGCGTTCAAAAAGCGTGTTATTTACTGAACCGTATTCCCACTCTGGCGTACAGGTAGCGGCAAACAAAGAGCTCGCGTCTGGTTTTACTCAGCTGTCTGACTTTGACTCGCGCCGAGTCAATATCGCGGTTCGTCGCGGGGCATTTACCGTTCAAGTTGCACGAGAAAATTTCCCTAAAGCAAAGCTTTTGCAGTTTGATGATGATGCACAGGCGTTTCAGGAAGTACTAAATGGTAACGCTCACGCGGTAATCGCCTCAAGCCCTAAACCTGAGCACGAAACCGTTAAGCACAACGACAAGTTATTCCTGCCATTTTCTGAGCGTCTTTCAAAAGGAAACGAAGCCTTTGCTGTCCGCTTAGGTGAAGACGATAAGAAAGCCTTCTTTAATAAATGGATTGAAGCACGTACTCAAGATGGTTGGTTGAAAGAACGTTATGAGTACTGGTTCTCAACACTAGATTGGCAGGATCAAGTCGCACAAGGTCAATAACTTTGCATGGCTGAAACGAGGCTCACTATGAAACGAGCCTCGGTCTAAAAATAAAAAAGAATTGGAGACAATAAATTTGAGCGGACAAACGAGCACTCGACTGGCACCAGGCAAAACTCGATCAGGGTCGATATTGGCACGCTTTCGTTTGCTCGACGTGGTGTTAGTGGTTATTTGTGCAATCGTAGGTTTCTGGCTCTACTATCGCTCAACCATTGGTATCAACTACATTTGGCACTGGTCGGAAGCATTCAATCTACTCTTTACCCCAAGAGCTGATGGCAGTCTCCCTTACTTTTTTCAGGGTTTGATCTCTACACTAAGGCTGAGCCTTTGGGGCCTTACCTTTGCATTAGTGCTGGGAACGCTGCTTGGATGGGCTCGCTTCTCAAATGCTGTTTGGCTACGCACGCCAGCCAACGCGTTTATCCAGCTAGTTAGAAATATTCCACCTTTAGTATTTGTATTTATCTTCTACTTTTTTATTTCTAACCAATTGATCCCGCTGCTTGGTTTAGATTCGCTATTACGCAACTATCAAGGTGAGCCTAATTCACTCCAACACGTTTTATTTGGTCCCGCACAGCTGTGGGAAAATCTCGCATCTGGCGTACTTTGTGTTGGATTACTATCTTCAGCATACATCGCGGAAGTCGTTCGTGCGGGCTTGCAGAGTATCGAACAAGGTCAATGGGAAGCCGCAGACTCTTTGGGCCTGTCACGCTGGATAAAATACCGCTTTGTCATCGCCCCGCAAGTGCTTAAAGCGATCACCCCTGCACTCGCCGGCCAAACCATTTCGTTAGTCAAAGACACCTCGATTGTCTCTCTTATTTCTATCCAGGAGATGACGTTTGTTGGAACTGAGATGGCGAATTCGTCAGGTTATATATTTGAGATTTGGTTGTTCGTAGGTTTCACCTACTTCATCGCCTGCTTTGGTCTTTCGCTGTTTTTTCGCTATGTAGAGAAAAAATCAAAGTCATATTCTTACTAATCAAACACACAACGAAAAAGCGCCGAACGTAATGTCGGCGCTTGTCATCATCATCGAAACCTTATCAGAAGAAATCGATAGAGTTACGTCCGCTTTTCGGATCGCGGCTTGGCTTTGGCTTGTTTTCCGTAGCGGCTTTCTTGCTATTTTTCGGTTTAGTCGCCTTATTGCCTTTATTCTGATTCGATTTATTCGGCTTGCTTGCCGCTTTTGGCTTGTTTGACGAAGGCTGAGGTTTACTTTGCTGCTTTTGCGGAGCTTGCTTAGGCTTTGCTTCTTTCGCTTCAGGTTCCGTGACTGGCGCGTCGCAAACAACAACGTAGTACTCTTGATTGAACTCGAAAAAATCGCCATCGTACATTTTTCGGCGCTTTCTCGTTTCAAGCTCACCGTTGACTGCGACATAACCTTCATCAATGATGTGCTTGGCTTCACCGCCACCACTTACCAAGTTTGCGATTTTGAAAAGCTTATACAACTCGATTGGGTGGGCATCAACTTCGATACCTATCGCTTCGATTTCTATCTCTTCGCCTTCTAGCTCTTCGTTATCTAAATAGGCTTCGCGTTCGTAGTCTTGGGTCATGTCGTTTACTCATTTAACTTGTTGATCGGGAGTTTAAACGGATTGCCGGGAAATAGATACCTCAGCGTAATTTTGCAGGAGTCACAGACTAAATTTTAACGTGCTGTTTGTGTTAACTTCGCGGATTAAACCTGCAACAGACAAAGTCTTATGTATATACTGTCCAGATAATTTCTAAAACGAGAACGTATTTTGTCCAGACCAAGCCAGATAACTTTTGTTACGGCGAACCTATTTAATTTTATTGCTCCACCTAATGCCTATTACGACTTTGAGAACATTTATTCTCATGAACAATGGCAAGGAAAGCTTGCCTGGACGCAAAATCAAATTGAAAAACTCGAACCTGATATCATCGGCTTGCAGGAAGTGTTCAGTATCGAAGAAACGAAGTCATTTTTTAAAAGCATTGGGTACCCCTACTTTGCCACTGTCGATACACCTCAAGTAGAAGACGAATACATTTACACCCATCCGGTAGTCGCGATCGCATCTCGCTTTCCGATAGAACAAGTTCAACCCGTAACGTTTGATCGACGCTCGCTCATCCCATTTGAGATGAATACTTCACCAGAATTCAGCCGTAAGCCAGTTTACGCACAGATTGTGCATCCGACACTTGGCCATATTGCGGTCTACGTTGTTCATTTGAAGTCGCAACGTCCCGCAGATTCAAATAACGCTGAAGACACAAGCCGTGTCCTTGCGCGCTGGTTATCAACACAGCAACGGGGATGGGAAGCTGCCATGCTTCGAGATTCGATGCAGAATCAATACAAAAACGCACCGATGCCGACGGTTTTAATGGGTGATATGAATCAACCCATCACAAACAATGGCGTAAACAGCGTATTAACTGAAACTTTTAGTGACAGCGTCACTGAGTTGCAAATCAAAGATGGCTGGGATTTACAAGTGTCGCCGACGCTCAACGATCGCCCTGCAACCCACTATCATTTTTCTAAAGGCAATGTGCTCGACTACATACTGCTGTCACAAGAGTTTGATGAACATTCTGATGTCTCAGTCGCCGACGTCGTTGACTATCAAGTGTTAGAACAGCATTTGGTTAATCCCTCTTTTGAGAGGGATAAGTACGCCAGCGACCATGCATTTGTCGCACTGACGGTAGAGGTTAAATTGTAGTATTGGCGGACCAATTATTACTGACGCTTCACTATCTTACGAGGAATCAGCTCCACTCCTGGCTTATAACGTTTTGCAGAAGCATTCAATGCGAGTTCCATTGCACTGTCCGCAATGACTTCGAATTGCTGAGGCAAGGAGTTAATTTTTACAGAGAGAAAGTCCAGTAGACGATTATCACCAAACGTCGCTAAACGCACTTTGCTCATTAAATCTGGCTGTTCCAGCATCATGTCTAAAACACCTTCAAGTAAGGTGTAAGACGTGGTGACAATAGCATCAGGAAGGTGATCATCAGCCAACCATTTCTCTAACACCTTTTTACCTTCTTCTCGAGAGAACTGCTGGCCATAGCCGACCTGAACCGTTTTATTTCCTTGCTGGCATGCTGAACGGAAACCTAATTCACGCTCCTTAGAGATTTGTAAATCAGGCAATGCACCGATCAATCCGACAGAATTTATCTCGTTTGACAGTACCGATTCGGTTAGCTCCAGCGCTGCATCAAAATCTTCACTCAGTATGCAGCAAAAATGCTCGTCATCCATGGGACGGTCGAGTGCAATCACTGGTGTCCCTGAGTTTTGCAATTTGAGATAAAACTCGTTGGCGTTTGGCATACCGCTCGCGACAAACAGCGCATCAATCCGACGACTGATCAACGCTTCAGCAACCTTTTGCTCCGTTTCCGGATCATCATCAGAACAGCCGATTAAAATTTGGTACCCCGCTTTACGCGAGTTTTGTTCGATAAGTTTTGCTAAACGAGCGTAACTGGTGTTTTCCAAATCTGGAATGATAAGCCCAAACGAACGTGAGTTACCCGCTCGTAAAGCGGAAGCCGCATGATCTGGCTTGTAGTTGTGTTCATCGACAACCGCCATGACTCGCTTTTGCGTTTTTTCGCTTATTCGGTATTTCTGCGCTTTCCCGTTGATTACATAGCTCGCAGTTGTCTTCGAAACGCCTGCCAGTTTGGCTATTTCATCCAGTGTCATATTGTTAACCTTATTCTGTGCGCGTGATCATATTAATACATCAATGATCCGACGATAAGTTGAATTATATGCTGAACCGATTCAGTATAAAAGCTGAAAGGATTCAGCAAAAACCTAAAAATTGACCTAAATCACCAAAACACGGCAATTATCAGCCACATGGTCTAGGATTATAAGAACGAAAATTAACGATTGATTTAAATGGTTTTGCTGAAGTTCTTAAAAAATTTAACGCACTGCTGAATCGTTTCAGCTAAACATAAAAACAAATAAATTAGACAAGAAATGTTGGGCGCTAACGCCATCATCTTTAAGACGACGTAAAGCAGCACAACCGAAATGAATTTTAAATTGACACCTTAATGCTGGAGAGCACCATGCTTAAGCTAAGTAAGAACGACATTACCCTATCGCAATCTGCAACAGATAAGTTTGAAGCAATCAAAAGCATTGCCCAGAGCCTGACTGAAAAAGGTTTGGTTGAGCAAGGTTATGTAGAAGGCATGCTTAATCGCGAAAACCAAAACTCTACCTTTTTAGGCAATGGCATTGCGATACCGCACGGAACGACCGACACTCGCTCAATGGTTAAAACCACGGGTGTCGCGGTACACCACTTCCCTGAAGGCGTTGAATGGGGAGACGGTAATACCGTATTCGTTGCCATTGGTATCGCGGCCAAGTCAGACGAACACCTTGGTATCCTTAAACAGCTTACAAAAGTTCTGGGTGCTGATGGTGTCGAAGAACGCCTGCGCACAGCAAAAAGCGAAGATGATATTATCGCCCTACTTCATGGTGATGTTCAGCTAGAAGCTGACTTCGACGCGTCACTTATTCAGCTCAATTTCCCTGCTAGCGATATGGTTCAAATGAGCGCAGTCGCTGGCGGACTACTTAAAAACACAGGTTGTGCGGACAAAGAATTTGTTGCGGACCTTGTAACTAAAGCACCAACTCACCTTGGTAATGGCCTATGGCTGGTCGGAAGTAACAAACAAGTAACCCGTACAGGTGTTTCTTTTGTTTCAACGGCGAACGATTGTAACTACGAAGGTCAACCAGTACGAGCATTGGTTGCTTTTGCCGCTTGCAACAACGCTCACCAGCCTATGCTAAATACGCTTTCTCAGCTTGTGTTCAACAAAGAGCACGGCAAACTACTCGACGCATCTGCAGAACAGGTTCTTGCTCTGTTTAAAGGTGAGGAAATGGCGCCTGCTGCTTCCGGAGACGGAAACACAGCAGTGTTCAAAATCAAAAACTCGCATGGTCTACACGCTCGTCCAGGTGCAATGCTGGTTGCAGAAGCTAAAAAATTCGAATCAAAAATTCAGGTGTCTAACCTAGACGGTGACGGTAAAACAGTAAACGCGAAAAGCTTAATGAAAGTTATCGCCTTAGGTGTGAAACACGGCCACCAACTTCAGTTCTCTGCTGAAGGCCCAGATGCCGCTCAAGCACTTGAATCAATCGGTAACGCAATCGCATCTGGCCTTGGTGAAGGTTGAGGGGCGGTTATGACTAGCACAAAAACAAACAAAGTCGTCACGATTACACTGAATCCAGCGCTTGACCTTACAGGCTCGGTTGAGGCGTTAAAAGTGGGCTCAGTAAGCCTAGTGAAACAAAGCAACCTCCATGCTGCCGGTAAAGGTGTGAACGTGGCGAAAGTGCTGAGTGATTTAGGCGCAGACGTAACCGTAACCGGATTCTTGGGTAAAGATAATCCAGAGCTTTTCCACCAGCTATTTGCAGAGATTGACGTTAAAGACGAGTTTATCGAAGTTGAAGGCTCTACCCGAATCAACGTAAAACTCGTTGAATCAAACGGCGAAGTCAGTGACATCAACTTCCCGGGCGTTCAGGTTACAGCTGAAGACATCGCTCGTTTCGAAGATACGCTTTTCCGACTTGCAGAGACGCACGACTACTTTGTGCTCGCAGGTAGCCTTCCGGGTGGCGTGACTCCTGAACTATGCGCCGCTTGGATCGAAAAACTGCACCAACTAGGCAAGAAGGTTTTGTTTGATAGCAGTAAAGCGGCTTTGAGTGCGGGTATTGATGCGCACCCTTGGCTTATCAAGCCTAACGACGAAGAGCTGGGTGACTTTGTTGGTCAGCACCTCGAAACGCCAGAACAATGTCAACAAGCGGCACAATCCCTGGCTGATAAAGGAATTGAAAACATCGTCGTTTCTATGGGAGCGAATGGTGTGATGTGGCTCAATCAAGGTGAGTGGCTACGCGCACAACCACCGAGAATGAATGTGGTCAGTACCGTAGGCGCAGGTGACACACTTGTTGCTGGGCTGTGTTGGGGCCACATGCAAGTCATGCCAAAGAACGAATTATTACGCTTCGCCACAGCACTTTCTGCTTTAGCAGTGAGTCAGGTGGGCGTTGGACTTACCAGTCAGGAAGAACTGGAGAACATTAAGCTACAAACTCAAGTGAGCGAGCTTAACTCTAATACAAACTTAGACAATAACTAAGGAACAGAAGGTTATCAGTATGAATATTGCCATTATTACAGCCTGTCCAAGTGGTGTTGCAAACAGCATCCTGGCAGCAGGACTACTCGATCAAGCAGCGACTAAACTGGGATGGAATGCAAAGATTGAATGTCAATCGAGCATCATCGAACCTAATTTACTTACAGACGCTGACATTGAACAGGCTGAAGCTATCATCATCGCCGCGAATACGCCGGTAGATACTTCTCGTTTCGTAGGCAAAAAAGTCTATCAAGCCGAGATAGGTGCAGTAGCCAAAGATGCCGAGGCATTTCTGCAAACTGCTGTAGAGAGTGCAAGTGTGCTGGAGCAAGCGACAACCGTTTCAGCGCCAGCAGAAAGCACCGCGTCCTCTGTGAAGAAAATTGTCGCTATCACAGCTTGTCCGACAGGCGTTGCTCATACCTTTATGGCAGCAGAAGCGCTGGATGAAGAAGGCAAACGTCGTGGACACCAAATCAAAGTAGAAACTCGTGGCTCTGTCGGTGCTAAAAACCAGCTAACCGCTCAAGAGATCGAAGAAGCGGATTTAGTAATCATCGCAGCAGATATCGAAGTGCCACTAGATCGCTTTAACGGTAAGAAAATGTACCGTACTAAGACTGGTCCAGCACTTAAGAAAACAGCAGAAGAGATGGACAAAGCCTTTGAACAGGCGACGGTTTACCAGCACTCTGGCTCTTCTAGTGAGTCTGCAACGGAAGAGAAAAAAGGCGTATATAAACACCTGATGACGGGTGTATCGCACATGCTACCGGTGGTCGTTGCCGGTGGTTTGATCATTGCCCTATCCTTCGTGTTCGGTATCGAAGCCTTTAAAGAAGAAGGTACGATGGCCGCTGCACTGATGAATATCGGTGGTGGTTCTGCGTTCGCGCTTATGATTCCGGTTCTTGCAGGTTTCATTGCCTTCTCAATTGCAGACCGTCCGGGCCTGGCTCCAGGTTTGGTTGGCGGTATGCTGGCTAGTTCTATCGGTTCAGGTTTCTTAGGCGGTATCGCAGCAGGTTTCATTGCGGGTTACTCGGCGAAGCTACTGGCTGATAAAGTATCACTGCCACAATCTATGGAAGCACTAAAACCGATTCTTATCATTCCTTTCGTTGCTACCCTGTTTACTGGTTTAGTAATGATCTACATCGTTGGTGGTCCGGTTGCAGGGATCATGAACGGTTTGACTGAATTCCTAAACAACATGGGCTCAGACCGCGCAGTTCTGTTAGGTATTATCCTTGGCGCAATGATGTGTTTCGACTTGGGTGGCCCGGTAAACAAAGCAGCTTATGCATTCGGTGTTGGTCTACTGGCTTCTCAAACTTACGCACCAATGGCGGCAATTATGGCTGCTGGTATGGTTCCGGCTCTGGGTATGGGTCTGGCTACATTCCTGGCTAAGAATAAATTTGAAGAGAGTGAGCGCGAAGCTGGTAAAGCATCATTTGTACTGGGCTTATGCTTCATCTCTGAAGGTGCTATTCCGTTCGCAGCAAAAGATCCAATGCGCGTTATCCCTGCTTGTATGGCAGGTGGTGCGTTAACAGGTGCACTTTCTATGCTGTTTGGTGCAAAACTTATGGCACCACACGGTGGCCTGTTTGTACTGCTTATCCCTAACGCAATCACGCCAGTACTAATGTACCTGGTTGCGATTGCTGCAGGTACTGCGGTAACAGGTTTCACATACGCATTCCTAAAAAACAAAGCAGAAGCAAAGCAAGAAGTTACTGCTTAATATTCTTTTAAAGCCCCCCGGCATCTTACGCCTCTCTCATGTTCCGGTTGAGAGAGGCGTTTTTTTATCTGGCTCTGATACAAAAAAAGCCCTGAGAAAATATCTCAGGGCTAGGCAGGAGTCTGACTAAATATTAGTCAGGAGCCTTATGCAGCGGTCGAGTTTATCCTAAAAAGAATTGCAAACATCACTGGCACTACTATCAGTGTCAGTACAGTAGCAAAACCAAGCCCTGCCATAATCGTTATCGCCATTGAGCCAAAGAAGGCATCAAAAACGAGGGGAATCATACCTAAAATGGTCGTCACCGCCGCCATGCTTACCGGGCGTACACGGCTGATCGCACTATCTACAATAGCGAGATAAGGATCTTTTCCTGATGCCAATTCAAGGTTAATTTGGTCAAGCAACACAATACCGTTTTTCAGTATCATCCCGCTCAAACTTAATAAGCCCAAGAAAGCGGTGAAGCTGAAAGGCATATTTGTCGCCAACAAGCCGAATGACACACCAATAATGGATAACGGCACCGTAAACCAAATAACCAGCGGTTTTTTGACCGAGTTAAACAGTAAGATGGTAATGATGAACATCAGCAAATAACCCATCGGCAATGAGCCGAACAAGGCATCTTGTGCATCTTTCGATGACTCGTATTCCCCACCCCATTTAATTTCGTAACCATCAGGCAGATGTAAAGCCATCACTTTAGGTTGTACACGAGCAAACAAACTTGCTGCGGTATCTTCACTCAGCACATCATGGTCAGCCAATACCGTTAGAGTACGTTTGCGGTCACGACGTTGAATCAATGGCTCATTCCAATCTAACTTCACGCCGTCGATGATTTGGTCAACGGGGATGTAAGTTTGCAGTGATGGGCTCCAAATGTTCACATTTTGCAGAGATTCGAAATCCACACGCTCTTCTTCCGGAAGTCGGGTCAGAATTGGTAGAGTGTGTGTTCCGTCTCGTAAATAACCTAATGCGCGGCCACCAAATGCCATCTGTAATGTGCCTGACAGATCTTCTTTCGAAATACCCAATCGGCGCGCCTTCGACTCATTAAATGCCGGAACAAGCTCTTTAGTGCGCTCACGCCAGTCATGACGAATGTTTCTCGCACCAGGGTCGGTATGTAAAATGTCTTCTACTTTGACCGCCAAATCTCTAAGTACCTGTGGATCTGGGCCAGTAATTCTCGCCTCAATTTTAGACGCTGGCGATGGACCAAACTCCATCAACTTAAACTGGAATGTCGGCTCGTTAAACTTCTTGGCTAAGTTGGCATCCAACGTATCCAAAAGCTTGAACATATTCTCGCGATCCGTTGCCCTAACCTGGAACTGAGCATAAGCTTCGTAGCTTCTCTCGGGCTGGTAAGTCAACACAAAGCGCTGCATACCTTGACCAATTGATACCGAGACAAAATCTATATCGTCTTGTTCTTGAATGAAACTTTCAACTATTTCTGCTTTTTTCGTTGTTTCGCGAATATCAGTGCCTTCAGGCATCCACATATCCACGTAAAACATCGGCGTGTTAGATGGCGGGAAGAATTGCTGTTTAACATTGCCAAACGCCACAACTGCACCCACGAGTAATGCCACCATAGCGGCTACGGTCAACCATCTAAAACGCAGAGCAACTTTGAGTAACGCTCCGAATGCGACAAACAACCAACCTTTGTAAGGGTCTTGGTCTTCATCACCGACTTCTTTATCTTCTTCTTTTAATAAAAGGTTGGCTAAAAACGGAGTCAGCGTAATAGCCGTTACCCAGCTCAGGAACAACGAGAAGCAAAGCACCCAAAACAACGAGCCCATGAACTCACCCGTCGCATCTTGCGAAAGCCCGATTGGTGCGAACGCCGTAATGGCGATCACAGTCGCCCCTAACAGCGGCCACTGAGTCTGCTTTACAATATCTACGGCGGACTGAACCTTTGAACGCCCTTTCTTTAGACCAACGAGAATACCTTCAACAACAACAATCGCATTATCAACCAGCATACCCAACGCAATGATCAAAGCACCGAGAGAAATCCGATGAAGCTCGATGTTGTAGTAATTCATAAGGATAAACGTACCAAACACCGTCAATAGAAGTACGGCACCGATGATGACACCGCTACGTAACCCCATGGTAAACAGCAGAACGATGATGACGATCGCAACCGCTTCGGCCAAACTAATGACGAAAGCTTTAACCGACTGATCCACCTCTTGTGCCTGATTGTAGAAGTAGCTCAAATCAATGCCAGCCGGCTTAATGGTCTCTAGATTGCTTAGCTCAGCATCAATACGTTCACCGACTTCGACCACATTGACACCGGACGCAAAAGAGATAGCGATGTTGATCGCTTTCTTCCCGTTAAACAAGATCACGTTGCTTGGTTTTTCCTGAATGCCACGTGAAATCGTCGCGACATCCTTTAAGCGGATCAGGTTGCCAGTATCTCGGCCATGAATGATAAGATTTCCCAGAGCTTCTACGGTATTTAGTGCACCGCTCGGACGGATAATAAGGCTTTCGCCATTAACCATCACCTCACCTGCAGACACCACACTATTTTGTTGGTTCAGCAAGTTCGCGACCACGTTCATATCAATGTTTAAAGACGCAAGGCGATCTAACGAAATCTCGACAAAAAACATCTCCTGTTGGTCGCCACTAATATCAACTTTACCGACCCCTTCGATCAACTCTAATTCACGGGTTAGGTGGTCAGCATAGCGTTTGAGTTCGACATAGTTATAGTCGTCACCCGTTAACATCAGCATCACACCGTACACGTCACCGAAATCATCAATGATCTGAAGAGATTGCACCCCTTGCGGTAAATTTGGTTGCAGATCATTAATCTTACGGCGCATTTCGTCCCAAATTTGTGGCAGCTCGTCTGGACCATAGTCCATCTTCATGCTGACCATTATTTGTGACATGCCATCCGACGATGTTGAGGTAATAAAGTCAATATACGGGAGTTTACGAATCTCTTTTTCCAGCGGATAAGTGAGTTCTTCTTCCACTTCCTTCGATGTAGCCCCTGGATAAGTGGAGATGATCATCGCTTCTTTGATGGTGAACGCCGGATCTTCCAGCCGGCCAAGCTCAAGGAATGAGGTGATGCCACCAATGGCGAGAATAACAATGAACAGCCAAATGATGACTTTATTTTTTATGGAATACTCAGCAATGTTCATTATTGTCCCTTCTCCACCACTTCCACATGTTTGCCTTCACGTAATTTACGTAAGTTTGAGTTAACCAATACATCACCGCTGCTGACGCCGGATGAGACAATGGCTCCTTGACCGTTTACTTGTGAAACAGCAACAGGCACCTTAGTGACGTTGCCATCCTTCATTTTCCAGACAAAAAACTCATTGCTGTGACTGCCTGCTTGCAGCGCCGTAACGGGAATACTGTAACCATCAATCGACGTGATGCCCGCTTCGACCATATCAACCATTACGCTAACGCTTGTACCTGGTAAGATTTCTTTTTCTGGTTGAGGCATCGTGAGATACATTTCATAAGTCTGAGTATTGGCGTTCGGCTCACTCGTGTACTCCAGGTAATCCAACAAGTAAGATTTCGTATCGCCAGAGAATGTCGCACTAGGTTTGTAGTTCACATTCTCAGTGTTCGGATTCACGAGCGCTAAAACGTTGTCTGAGAGTTCTATGCGCACATACACCATGTTGTTTTGATAAAGATTAAGTACCGTTTCTCCCGCACCAACTTGCTCGAAACGTTCTTTATAAACGTCAGATACCTTGCCCGAAAACGGCGCAAAAAGACGCGTGTAGTTCAACTGGTTGGTCGCACTATAGAAATTGGCTTCTGCTAATTCTTTATTCGCGGTCAGTTCGTCCAGTTCCGCTTTTGAAATCATTTGGCGATCATATAAATCTGTACCACGCTTCAATTGGCGAATGGCCAACGTGTATTGAGCTTCCGCATCGTTGATTGCTTGTTTTTCTTGACTGTCATCAAGCTTGGCGAGCATTTGGCCTTGTTTAACCACATCACCCGCTTTTACGAGAACATGCTGAATTTCACCCGCGAGCCGGAACGCGATTGGAGTCTGTTCAGCCGGAACCACAATCCCTTTAAAAGCTCTGAATTGGCTTTTCACTGGCGCACCGACTGATACGGATGAAACATACAGTGAATGTTCAGAAGCCTTTTGGGTATCGCCTTGGCAACCAGTTAGGACCGCAAGCGCGATAGCAGAAACCGTAAACAACTTACCTTTCATTAAATACCTCCCTCCCGAACCCAAGCTTTAACTACCTGACCTTCGACTAAGTGTTCAACACCAGCAATAACAACGTAATCATCACTTTTTAGTCCGGATTCAACGCTACCACTGTCGCCAAGTGACAATGTCACCTTTCTTACTTGTTGTGTTTCACCGTCCATTACCCAAACCTCACCTTGGTCAATGCCCTTACTCACCCATGCTGACTGAGGTAATATCACTGAGTCAGAGACATTCTGTTTCGCGATATGCACTTGGCCTGTCATACCTGTAAGCAAGTTGCGCTCAGAAGGACGAGCGATGGTCACAATCGCTTCATAGCTATTGGTATCGGAATTAGGTTGCGTTGAAATTTCTTTGAATTTACCCGGAATGCGTTTGTTCGGTTCGCTATCCATCGTCACCCACATGTGTGCTTCCTTTAAAGAAGCAAGCGATACAGACTCTGCGTAAGTTACCGGTAATGTAAAAGAGACATCCAAGGTACTGTTGTCAATCAGATTCAGAATTTCCTGTTTCTCACCTACAACCTGAAAAGGTTTCACATACGTATAAGAGACAACTCCATCAAACGGTGCATGGATCTTTGTGTAGCTTAAATCGGTTTTTGCCTGTTCGAAGTTCGCTAAAGCCGCTTTATATTGCGTTTCTTTTTGGTCGTACTCGTCAGTACTGATCAGCTTTTTCTTGTATAGACTCTTAGCTCGTTGCCACTGCGTTTGTACAAGTGAGAATTGTGCTTGGGCGGAATTGAGCGCCAATTGAAGGTCTTTCGGATCCAACGTTGCTAACACGTCGCCTTTTTTGACATCGTGACCCATTCTGACTAGCAACTGTTCAACTTCACCACCGACCTGAAACGACAGCTGTGCTCGATGTGTTGCATCAATTTGAGCGAGAAAAGCATCGGAATCAGCCACAGTCAAATCCTTAACCGCGAGCAACTTCACGGGTTTAATCAAAGGTTCTGACGGCTCTGATATGGCTTTATTGCATCCAGTCAGCAGTCCAGAAAGACTTATAGTCATTACTGCGCCAACCAAAATGCGTTTTAGATATTGTTTACGCACCCGTTATCTCCAAATTCAAATTTACTACACAGCTGTGCAGTATATTCTCATTTGGATATAGATCAACATATTTTCCATTTGTGCAGTAAATAAATTAGTCAAATAGGCAAGTTTCTGGTAAAAGTAACGCGTTGATTATTATTCGGGAAATGTCGAACTATGAATGAGAGAAAGCAAGGCAGACGAAGTGCTGAAGCAGCGGAACACACGAAATGTGTCATTCTGAAGGTTGCTGCAGATATGTTTTGCGAACTTGGTTACTCGCGAGTTTCGCTAAGAAACATCAGTGAAAAAGCGGGGGTCTCACATAGCTTGATCCGACATCATTTCGGCAGTAAAGAAAAAATCTGGCAAGCAGTTAGTGATGCGATGGATGAGTACTTGCAAGACTACATGGCCGAACTGCTCAACCAAATGCCCGAAGATACGCCTTCTAACAAAAAGATTTACCTATTTACGGTGCGTATGTTGGCGTTTACGTTAGTCAACCCACATCCTATACAAATGATCGCAGATGCTATCCGTCAAGATGACAATGCGCTGTTTGATTATTTCTTACGATCAAAAGAAGAGTTTGGCGCGATTTTCTCTGGCATTTTTGAAGAGTACAACCGCGAATACCCTGACGCGCAGGTCGATCACTGGGAATCTAAATGGCAAATGCTCTTGTTTGCTCATGGTGCAACTTCACTAGCACCAATGATGCAGCAAACATGGCCAGAAATTGCTGATGACAGAGAAAAAATGGTGTTAAAGCACTGGGAACTATTCAACACGATCATCGCAAGCCAGTTCAGCATTAAGAAAGAAGACATGCTTCACCCGACTAGATTGGAAGATATCGTTATCGACATGTGTTGTAACATTGATGAAGCCGCGAGCGAAACAATTTGCTGACGGATAAGAATGAATTCAGCCCTGGCTGGCGATTAAACTCAAACCTTCGTTAATAGTAAAAAAAATGCCGGACTAAACAGCCCGGCATTTTTTTATCTAATCTAATTAGCCACGGTAGTAACGCTGAGGAACAAACGGCATTTTTTCTACCGTCATTGGTAGCATTTTGCCACGAACTTCAGCGAACAACTCTGTACCAATAGCAGATAAATCTGCACGCACATAGCCCATTGAAACTGGTTTACCCGCGTTAGGGCCTGCTGTACCGCTTGTCACTACACCGATTTGATTTCCATCAGCATCAAATAGCTCCGCGCCTTCACGAACTGGTGCTTTAGTTTGACCAACTAGGCCAACACGTTTGCGCGCGACATCTTTGGTCTCAATTTGTTTAAGAATGATGTCTGCGCCAGGGAAACCACCTTCACGTTCACCACCAGTGCGACGAACTTTTTGAATACCCCAAAGTAGGCTTGCTTCTACAGGAGTTGTCGTTGTATCTAGGTCGTGACCGTACAGGCATAGACCACATTCCAAACGCAGTGAATCACGAGCGCCAAGACCAATCCACTCAACTTCAGCTTCCGCTGTAAGTTTACGAGCTAGCTCTTCAGCGTGAGAGTTTGGTACTGAGATTTCATAACCATCTTCGCCCGTGTAACCACTACGGCTTACGATACATTCAACGCCAAGGATTTCGAGTTTCTTCACATCCATAAACAGCATATCTGCAACTTCAGCATTAAAGCGTTTAAGTACTTCAGCCGCTTTTGGACCTTGAAGTGCTAGTAGAGCGCGATCTTCGATGATTTCAAGTTCAACATCAGCAGGAAGGTGAGCTTTAAGGTGAGCAATATCTTGCTCTTTACAAGCAGCGTTAACCACAACGAACAGATGATCACCTTGGTTTGCTACCATTAGGTCATCCATGATTCCGCCTTGCTCGTTGGTAAAGAAAGCATAGCGTTGGTTACCTTGCGGCAAGTCAATGATATCTACAGGAACCAATGTCTCTAGGAATGCTGCTGCACCCTCACCAATCAAACGAAGTTGTCCCATGTGAGAAACATCAAACAGACCCGCGGCATCACGCGTATGTAAGTGTTCCTTCTTAACGCCTAGTGGGTACTGGACAGGCATATCGTAACCCGCGAACGGGACCATTTTTGCGCCAACTTCAATATGAAGTGCATGCAGTGGTGTTTTCAGAAGTTCTTGAGTCATTTTCGTCTCCATTTAGATAGACCCGAGAATGCTGTCAGCATTCGCTTTCTATGTTTCCAATAATAAACACGCTTGATCCAATTTTGCACGAACAAGACGACTGTTGGCTTTCAAAAGTGTGACTTTTAACATTTTAATCACAACAAAAGGCTAAAAAAGGCGCTCAATTGAGTGATAGATCATCAACTGAGCGCCATTTTAACGAATTTACAACCGATAGCAATCGTTTGCTTTCACTATAGGAAATTTACAATTTTTTATCACTACTTAGCGGTGACCCACAATATTTGTGCATCTTCTTCACTAACACTGGTCAACATGTGTCCCATGTTCGCATCATAGTAAACACTGTCGCCTTCACACAGAACCACAGGTTCATAGAACTCAGAGTAGAACTTTACTTCGCCAGATAAGATAAGCAGGAACTCTTCACCGTCATGACGAACCCAGTCTTTGTACTCATCAAAGTGTCGGGCGCGGATCTGGCTTTTGAAGGGCATCATTTTCTTATTGGAAAGTTGAGTAGCAAGTAGTTCGTGCTCATAGGTTTGAGTCGGGTGAGGTTTACCTTCATTCTTACGAGTAACATCCCTACGCCCTGTTGCGACTTTTTTTCTTGGTGGTTCAAACAGTTGAGGCATATCTATTTGCAAACCAAGCGCCAATTTTTGCATCGCCTGAAAGGTAGGAGAAATCTGCTCGTTCTCTATTTTACTAAGTGTAGAACGTGCCAGACCGGTTCTTTGGCTCGCCTCTTCAAGTGTAATACCCAGCTTAGAGCGAATATCTTTAATACGCTGCCCAAGCTTTAAAGGCTCGATACTCTCATCATGATTGTCTTTCGCAAGCGTCATCGATGGGTACTCATCATAAATACTTCCTGCCATAATTCCCTCTGTAATTGTTCTTATCTCTCTCCCTATATGCATTGTGCATGAACCGTATAATGGATAAAAGTCCACCAGGTTAATTAAAGTGTGCTCTCGTTAACAAAAATCGCAAACGTGTTTCCTATAGGAAATTTTTTGTTGATTGTTCCCGCCCCAAGCGTTATGTTACAGCCTTGTTAGATGTAGAGATGCACTTTTCCGTAAACGATTAGGCGTGAGAGATTGGATTAGTAACGCACGATTCGACGGAGTTTTTGCCCACTTTTAGGGCTGGATGTTCGCTCTGTTCTGCTATGCAGTTCAGCTGTTTTGAGGACAAATGAACCTAACCGCAAACCAATAATTCAATCTATGCGGGTTCATTTTCAGATTTGGAAGGTCAACTACCATGAATAAGAGTTACCCTAACCACAGCTTGGAACAAATCGAACTTATCGCTTCTGAGAACATTGTGTCTAAAGCGGTAATGCAAGCTCAAGGCACTTGCCTAACAAATAAATACGCTGAAGGTTACCCTGGCCGTCGTTACTACGGTGGTTGTGAACACGTTGATACGGTTGAGGCAATCGCTATCGAACGTGCGAAAAAACTTTTTAGTTGCGAATACGCAAACGTTCAACCTCACTCAGGTGCTCAGGCGAACGGCGCAGTAAAACTGGCTCTTCTTCAGCCAGGCGACACCATTTTAGGTATGTCATTAGACGCGGGTGGCCACCTTACTCACGGCGCACGCCCTGCTCTATCAGGTAAATGGTTCAATGCCGTTCAGTACGGTGTTGACCGCGAAACACTAGAAATTAATTACGAAGATGTTCGTGCTCTTGCGCTTGAGCACAAACCAAAAATGATCATCGCTGGTGGCAGTGCTATTCCACGTACTATCGACTTCGCTAAGTTCCGCGAAATTGCAGACGAAGTTGAAGCTATTCTAATGGTTGATATGGCGCACATCGCAGGTCTTATCGCGACTGGTGCTCACCCAAGTCCACTACCACACGCACACGTTGTAACGACAACAACGCACAAAACATTGCGTGGTCCACGTGGCGGCATGATCTTAACCAACCACGAAGACATCATTAAGAAAATCAACTCAGCGGTATTCCCTGGCCTTCAAGGTGGCCCGCTAATGCACGTTATTGCTGCAAAAGCCGTCGCATTTGGTGAAGCGCTTGGCCCTGAGTTCAAAACTTATATCAATTCAGTGATCAATAACGCAAAAGTATTAGCTGAAGTATTGCAGACTCGCGGTTGCGACATTGTGACTGGCGGAACCGATACTCACCTAATGCTGGTTGACCTTCGTCCTAAGGGTTTGAAAGGTAACAAAGCAGAAGAAGCTCTCGAGCGTGCGGGAATCACATGTAATAAAAATGGCATCCCATTTGACTCAGAGAAGCCTATGATTACATCGGGTATCCGTTTGGGTACACCAGCTGGCACAAGCCGCGGCTTTGGCGCAGAAGAATTCAAGCTCATCGGTAATTGGATTGGCGATGTATTGGATGGGTTAGTAGAAAGCCCTGAAGGTAACGCAGAAGTAGAACAGCGCGTTCGCAAAGAAGTGAAAGCACTGTGCGGCCGATTCCCTCTTTACCAATAAACAATTTAAACGCAGTTATTTTTTGGAGATTAAGCAATGGACAACACATTGAAGTTTGCAGATAGCCACGAGTGGGTACGTGATAATGGCGATGGCACAGTAACTATCGGTATTTCTGAGCACGCACAAGAAATGCTTGGTGACGTAGTATTCGTTGACCTACCAGACGTGGAAGACGAAATTGAAGCTGGCGATAGCTTCTCTCTTGTTGAGTCTGTAAAAGCAGCTTCAGATATCTACGCACCTATCAGCGGTGAAGTTGTAGAAATCAACGAAGAGCTTGAAGATAGCCCAGAGCTAATCAACGAAGAACCATATGAAGGCGGCTGGATTGTTAAAGTTAAGATGTCTGACCCATCAGAACTAGACAACCTAAAAGACGCAGAAGAATACCTAAACTCAATTGAAGAAGAGTAATTAGGAAGATTTGCAAAGCTGCCCCCGCCTGGAAGGCAGCTTTTTTTCAATGTTCGGACCATATCAGTAACGACCCGATACGTTACCCGAACGATGGAGTAGGTAAAGGACAATGACTGAATTACTTCAAAGCCTCAGCACACAAAATGAGTTCGTTGCTCGCCACAACGGCCCAAACAAATCTGACCAACAAAAAATGTTGGATGCGATCAATGTTGCTAACCTTGACGCACTTATCGAAGAAACGGTTCCAGCACAAATTCGCCTAGAAAAGCCACTAGCACTAGCAGAAGCGAAAAGCGAAGCAGACATGCTGGTTGCGATGCGTAAATTCGCTGACCAAAACCAAATTAAACGTACGTTCATCGGCCAAGGTTACTACAACACCTTCACGCCAAATGTCATTCTACGTAACGTACTAGAAAACCCAGGCTGGTACACAGCTTACACTCCTTACCAACCAGAGATCTCTCAAGGTCGTCTGGAAGCGCTTCTTAACTACCAACAAATGGTCATGGACCTAACTGGTATGGAAATCGCGAACGCTTCTCTTCTTGACGAAGCAACAGCAGCAGCTGAAGCGATGACGCTATGTAAGCGTGCGGGTAAGAGCAAAAGTAACGTATTCTTCGTGGCTGACGATGTTCACCCACAAACTCTAGAAGTTGTAAAAACTCGTGCTAAATACATTGGCTTTGAAGTACTCGTTGGTTCACTTGAATCACTACCAGAACAAGACGTATTTGGCGCACTTGTTCAATACCCAGGCACAACGGGTGAAGTACGTGATCTAACGGACATCATCGCGAAAGCACAAGCTAACAAAACATTAGTAACGGTTGCTACTGACCTACTTGCTTCTACTCTGCTGAAACCTGCAGGTGAAATGGGTGCAGACGTGGTTATTGGTTCAGCTCAGCGTTTCGGCGTACCTATGGGTTACGGCGGTCCACACGCAGCATTCATGGCAACTCGTGATAAGCATAAGCGTACAATGCCTGGTCGTGTAATCGGTGTTTCTATCGATGTAAACGGCAACCAAGCACTGCGTATGGCGATGCAAACGCGTGAACAGCACATCCGCCGTGAAAAAGCGACATCAAACATCTGTACTGCGCAAGCACTACTAGCGAACATGGCATCTTTCTACGCGGTATTCCACGGTGCAGAAGGTCTACGCACTATCGCTCGTCGCACTCACCACATGACTGCGATTCTGGCTGCTGGTCTGACTAAGTCTGGCTACGAGCTTGCTCACAATAGCTTCTTTGACACCATCACGATCAACACAGATGGCAAAACTGAAGAGCTTTACGCGAAAGCACAAGCTGCAGACATCAACCTGCGTAAGCTAAATGGCAAGCTAGGTATCAGCTTCGACGAAACAACAACTACTGACGACATCAACGCTCTATTTGAAGTGTTTGGTGTTCAACAAGATGTTAACGCTCTGTCTTCTGAAATCGCAACCAACGAGTTTGCTGCTATTCCTGAAGCGCTACGTCGTACGTCTAAGTTCCTGACTCACCCAGTATTCAACACGCACCACAGCGAAACGCAAATGATGCGTTACCTGAAACAGCTAGAGAACAAAGATTTCTCACTGACTCACGGTATGATCCCGCTGGGCAGCTGTACGATGAAACTGAACGCAGCAGCAGAGATGATCCCTGTTACTTGGCCTGAGTTTGGTTCTATTCACCCATTCGCTCCTCTAGAGCAAGCGGCAGGTTACTCTGCGCTAGCTAAAGATCTGAAAGAGAAGCTATGTGAAATCACTGGTTACGATGATTTCTCTCTACAACCAAACTCAGGTGCATCTGGTGAATACGCGGGCCTTATCGCGATTCAACGCTACCACGACAGCCGTGGTGAAGGTCACCGTAACGTATGTTTGATCCCAAGCTCTGCGCACGGTACTAACCCAGCGACAGCGTCAATGGTATCAATGAAAGTGGTTGTGGTTAAATGTGATGAAGATGGCAACATCGACATGACTGACCTAGCAGCGAAAATTGAGAAACACAAAGACAACCTATCAAGCATCATGATCACTTACCCTTCTACGCACGGCGTATACGAAGAGCACGTGAAAGAAGTATGTGAAATGGTTCATGCAGCAGGTGGTCAGGTTTACCTGGACGGCGCTAACATGAACGCACAGGTTGCCCTAACCTCTCCAGGTTTCATCGGCTCTGACGTTTCTCACTTGAACCTACACAAAACCTTCTGTATCCCTCACGGTGGTGGTGGTCCAGGTATGGGTCCTATCGGTGTTAAATCTCACCTGGCACCTTTCCTACCAGGCCACATCGAGAACGGTGTTGAAGGTAAAGAGCTAGCGGTTTCTGCAGCAGATATGGGTAGCGCATCTATCCTGCCTATCTCATGGGCTTACATCGCGATGATGGGTGAAGCTGGCCTACAAGAAGCGACTAAAGTTGCGATTCTTAACGCCAACTACGTGATGGAGCGTTTGCGTCCACACTACCCAATTCTTTACCGTGGTAAAAATGGCCGCGTAGCGCACGAATGTATCGTTGATATTCGTCCGCTTAAAGAAGAAACAGGTATCAGCGAAGAAGACATCGCGAAGCGTCTAATGGACTACGGTTTCCACGCGCCAACGATGTCATTCCCAGTTGCAGGTACACTGATGGTTGAACCAACTGAATCAGAAGATTTGGAAGAGCTAGACCGCTTCTGTGAGGCAATGATCGCAATCCGCGAAGAGATGACAAAAGTGAAAAACGGTGAGTGGCCACTAGAGAACAACCCTCTAGTTAACGCTCCACACACTCAAGTTGATCTTTCAGCAGCAGAATGGGATCGCCCTTACTCTCGTGAGCTAGGCTGTTTCCCATCGAAAGCGACTAAGTCTTGGAAATACTGGCCAACAGTGAACCGCGTAGATAACGTTTACGGCGACCGTAACCTAATCTGCTCGTGCCCAAGCATTGAGAACTACGAAGACTAATTTCGTTGTATCTCTGAGTTAAAACTTGGAAAAAACTACAAAATAGACAAACTTCGGTTTGTCTATTTTTTTGTGTTTCGAAATCACGTTACTCTTCGAAATGCTTAAAAAGCGCTTAGACTAATCTTTCTGATCTACGCCTTCCACCCAATTTAACGACCGACGACTTATCACCTCAAATCTGCTTGTTGCGTCGAATATTCAAACCAAATCTAGAATTTTCTATTAGATCACATTAAGCAACTACGCTTAACCATACGAAAGACCTTAAAGTTTGGGCGATATCTTGTTTTACCCTTGCCACCTTGAATTTATCTATTCGCGTTACTAGTTTAAAAGTAATACTCTGCAAGGAAAACGTACATTGACTGAGGGTGAAGTCGCACTTGATGAGATGAATGTGTTAGTCGTTGATCAATGTTTAACGACTTCAATTTTGATGGTTAACCAACTCATCCCATTAGGTGGAAAGGCATCAAATCCAACTTGTGAAATAAGTGCACAAGGGAGCTTCGTTTTCTTCACTTTTCATCTCGACTCTGCATTACCCTGTTTATACCGTATTTTCTTTCAATCTTCTGACGCTAAGATACTTAAACACCCCACAGTTAAGCTGGCTCAAAGCATTCCACAACAACAATCATCATCGTGGAAGCGGCGTCAGAAACTTCTTTTTTCTCTGAAAAAGCACATATATTCAGTTGGGAAAACACCCAAACTGAGTTCAATTGATACTGCCGAAGTAACAAACGCATCAAACGATCATAGAGTCAAACACTTAGTACAACGAGCACTGTTCTTATTGGTTAGAAAGCTATCTCGCGGATTTTTACACCAGTCGACTGCCTGCATCATAGAACCAACGTATTCTTTACAGGGATTAATAAATGATCAATTTTGACGTGTTAAACAAAGCTATGGATAACGATGTAGAGATCATTATCACCGTGTTTTCAACCTACTTAGAAGAACACGTTAATGGGTTGGAACGCATTAATGAGTTATATGCCAATGAAAATTGGCCGGAACTACACTTGTTAGCGCAAAGCTTAAAAGGAGTACTAGAAAGCTTCGGCGAAGACACCGCCGTCACAGCATTACAAGAAATTGAAGAGGATACACGCAACAATATTGCACCAGATGTGTCAGATATCACTATAGTTAATAGGGAGCTATTAACGATTAATCAGCAGATTTTTGCTTACTTAGACAATATGAATGGCGAATCTGTATAGGCTTAAAGCGGGGGGATATATGGCAATGAACAGCAGCAACTTTAGAGAGCTAATTGATTCGCTCAAAGATTTAACGCCAACTCAGAAAAGGTACCTCATTAGCCGAACAAAAATGTCGTTAGATGACGAAAACGGTATGTTCAGAACTGATGATTTACTTACGCAAGAAGAGTTGGCAGCTTTGCTTACTCCAACACAAACAACAGAATCAAAATAGTGACAGCTCGTCAGCGCTAGGAACCAGGTAGAGCAGAAACGCTTTACTTGGTTTTTAGATTTTTTATCAGGTTAGACATGTTTGTGAGAAACAATAGAACGAGTTAAGTGTTATACGCTCCCACAGCAATCCAAAGTGATTCCCCTTCCCCTCAATAGAACCTTTGGTTTACTGACTTAACACGTTACTCATTGATTGCTCATCTCTATAGCGATTGTAATCTTCTGCTAATAATTGATGCTGGTAACGCGTATACGATAACGCTTCGTTAGAGACAACTATCTGATTTTCTTTCTCTATCAGTTGACCACGCAGCTGTTCAATCTCCTGATTCTGTTGGGTATTGTTGTTATACATTGCAATCAATCCGAAGATAGAAATCATCAACATTGCAATCAGGACATTATTGATGGTTTTAGGTTGAATATGCATAAACCTCTCCTTGTCTCTATCGCACTTTACCAATTAAAGCCCATGCTCAACGCCCCCTGAACAAGGGATTCTATACGTTCAGAAAGCGAATCTAGCAGTGACACATTTAATTATAGGTGAGTGACTACAAAAGAAGAGAAATACTCAACAATTTGAAAGTGTTTCATACCATAGAAGTCAAAAGCAGCAAGATTCACTTTATCCTTACTGCTTTCTATGACCCGATGAAGATCAGCGTATTTTAGCTTTGAAAGGCTTCTCGAGCTGAGATTTTCTCAAACCAACGAGCGATATTTGGAGCCGTTGAAAGCACATCAATCTGAAGTGCATTAATTGCAAATCCAACGAACAGGTAACCAGTAATATCTACAATAGTAAATCGATCAGTCGCGATAAACTCACTTTCCGCTAAACGTTTATCCAAAACCGGTAAAAATTCCAATACGCGAGATTTTGACTCCTCGCCCCACTCTTTTACGCAGTTTTCGCGATCCTTATAGATAGCGCTGATGTTACGGAATGCCTGAAATGCTGCGTATAGCCCCTGAAACTCAACAACACGATGCCACATTTCAACCTGAGCACGTTCACGTTGATTTCCACCAAATAAGTTGAGATCGTTACTGAACTCTTCATCGAAATAGCGACAAATAGCCACACTTTCACAAATTGTGGTGCCGTCATCGAACTCTAAAACCGGAACTTTTCCATTCACACTCTTTTGTTTGAAAGAATCCGTAAGGTTATCGCCGTCACGTACATTTATTGCGACTCGTTCGACATCTCCACCGATTTCTTTAAGAAAAATGTTAACGCGCTTGCAACTTGGCGTCATCGCGGTTTCATATAGCTTCATGTAACACCCTATTCCTTTATCTAACTGTTCGGTTAGGTTATACTGTAGCCAGTTTATAAACGATCAGTCAAGAATATAATTACTCGTCACTTCATAAGATTGAAAAATCTATCAAAGCAACGATTTTTAAGTGGGTACCTATATGGCAAGAAAAGCTAACTTTGACCGAGATGAGAAGCTCTTGGTCGCCATGAACCTGTTCTGGCGCAAAGGTTTTTCAAATACCTCTATCTCCGATCTCACAGACGAGCTGAACATTAACCGTTTCAGCCTTTACAATACCTATGGCGACAAACAGCAGCTTTATTACGAGGCGTTAGACGCATACCTGAAAAAAGTCTCGTTACCCTCTCTGGAGAATTTGAGTAAAGATGACGCTTCCCTGCGTGAAATAGAAGCGTTTTTGACGTCTTTTGCCAAACTACAGCGCAAAAGTAGCTACGGATGTTTTGTTCAAAATGCGTTGGTAGAACACGCTGGTGAAGATAACGATGTATTACGTATGGGGCACTTTTTGTTTGACCATCTCATCGAAATCATGACTGAAGCAATAAAAAACGCACAAAGGGAAACATTAATTCCTAAAACGCTCAAACCAAAGGAACTAGCCTGTTTTATTCTCAACAATATGCAAGGTATGCGGGTACTCGGTAAGGCCAAGCGGTATGACGATTTAGACACAGCGTTATCGTGTTTACTCACCTTAATAAGGAAATAATATGCTATTAAACGTCATCGTAGTTAGGCTAACCAAAGGCATGGATCTTAAACAAAGCCTCGCGCAGATTGTGCTGGAGCATGGCATTACAGCAGGCTCAATCGCTTCTTGCGTCGGCTGTGTGTCACAACTTCAGCTTCGTCTCGCGGGTGCCAAATCTACTTTAATCAAACAAGAACCTTTAGAAATTGTATCGGTAATGGGGACGTTGACACCCGAGCATCAACATGTACACATTTCGCTTTCCGATGAGCACGGGCACGTTTGGGGTGGACACTTAATGGAAGGCACAATCATTGATACGACAGCCGAGTTAATCATCCATAGTTACCCTAAACTCACCTTTAGCCGTGAGATGGATGAAAGCACCGGATATACAGAATTACAGGTAAACACTACTTCAACTAATTAAGTAATATACCTGACAAAGTAAGTGTAATTGGGCGATAATATTTATTTTAATAATTTCATCGCCCAATCAATAAGTTGCCGATTTGATTTATTTAATTAAAACTTCCTCAGAAATCCCTTTGCAATCTCGGATATTTCATGAGCTCTATCAGAGCCATTAATACACCGTCTTGCACCAATAAAGTCCGTATTATTATCATTAATATAATCAGATATTCTTCTACCAGTGAAGGTGCCGGTTTTAAAACCATGAATAAGAACAAATAAAGCAATATTAGGCTGCATGGCAATATCCGGTTGATTAGTCATATCTATATCCAGTAACTGTGAATACTTCTCGTAGTTATTCTTCCAAGTAAGTTGTACAAATCCCCTACCGTAAAACGGAAAATATCTGAGATTTTTCTTTCGCCAGTTTTCGCTAAGCCAATAGGCTTCACGAACAGGCATGAACGTTTGATTGGTTTCCCACTGAGTTGTCGCGAGTACGTATGCTTTCTGTGTGTCGAGTACTAAGCCTTGCTCTACACATTCATGTTTGATTGCGTCTATCACGCCTTCTCTACAAGTAAAGTCATAAGTATCATTTGCGGTAATACCATCTAACCTCACTTGTAAACGCTCAATCGACTCCTTGCCGATTAGACCAGGGTTTCCTGGTAGTTCATCGGTTTTGAACTCGGCCCATGCGTTGCGAGTTTTAGGCCCTATGAGTCCATCGACTGTACCTACCGGGTAACCGAGAATACATAGCGCCTTTTGTAACTCTTCTACTTGTTTTTCAACTAATTCACTGACGGGAAGTGGCGTTTTAATGGTTAACAACTCTGTAATTTTCATTGTATTAACCCTCTAGTACCTAACTAGAAATGTATTTAAAAGTAAACAGCTTAAATATATTTAACTAAGTAATAAGGAAATGGTATCTACTATTCTAGACCACTTGTTGATATTTATATAAATAAAAATGCATATAAATAACGCATTGACCAATGATGGTTAATTACTCATTTAAGAAAAATGCCTGACCTGGTAGTACACATTGTTAATTGTGCGTCTATGTAATTACCATGAAATAAGCAACAACATACTGATAAATAAAGAGGGATGAAACATTTAAAAAATTAATGTTAATGTTAACTGTTCAAACTTGAATACTTTGATCTAAAAAATCAGCAATAGGGCTCATTTACCACCAATCAAATATAAACAACTGAGCCCTATAGCGTTTTCGCGTATAAATTCAGATAATTTATTTAATTCTTTCTATTCGAACTCGAAGGCTGCCACTGTTATTGCCGTACTTAAACTTCAGATCGTTTGCAAAGAACTGCAACTCCCCTGTTTTGGTAACTCGATAAACGCCCCTTTGTCCAACCGCTCTTGCGCTATCGTCATCACTATCAACCACTGCACAAAGCGTAAACCAGTCAGAACTCGGCACTCTACGTAACCCTTTCATCGCTCGAATCGGCAGCTCAGCTAATCCCTGTTGTACATGGTTTAAGTTCCAACCATCTCCGTCACAACTGATCTCTTTTCCATCATGCCAGCTATCTCCTTCTCGAACCGAAATCTCGTACTCCTCTCCTTGTTTAACCACTATGCCGGTAAAGTTGTAAAATCGGTCAGCGTCGATCATACGCTCAACGGATTTGGATACGCTCAACTCTTCCCAGTTCACCGCTGCATAATGAATGTGCTGTGTATAGCTAGGACAGTCCACAGGTGGATTGATAAAGTCATACCAAAGATAATGGCGTTTATTCATTAGAGACTTAGGACGGTAGTCATCATCCCGATGTAAGCGCTCCGCCACAGCGTAATGAACGACAGGATACAAATCATCATTGATTTTATCTCTATCGATCACGCAACAACGTCTATCATCTAAGGTCACCCAATCAATGATTGGCCACCTATCTTGCTGGTGGTTTTTTCCTAAAGAATTTGGATTTCGCTGTAAATCATCAAGGCCGATCATCCCTTTTAATCTCTTTGGACAAGCTCTGTCGATATCGGCCTGGCTTGGAAATTTAAACTGAATTGCAGGGAGAGAATGATATCTGGTCATATACTCAAGCCATTTCATCGCGTGACTTAGCGTAATGTCCGACAGACCGTCGCGGTAATAGCCGCCACCAACGTCCGAATGCGCACCAGCAAACCAAATTTCATGGATCCTGTTCGGATCGTGGTTCATTAAAGTTGGCTGAAATGCCCGACGTTTATCATCCAGGCTAACCATATGGATCGCTTGTTTGACGATGTGTGATAAGGTGCATCCATATTCAAATACAACATCATAGTCAGGTCTGCTTGCGGTACTCAAGTTGGGTAACCCAATGCTTGCGACCGTATCAAACACGCAGAGAAAAACGAATGGTTTGGTGTTATCGGTCACGCTAGGATGCTCTTTCGCTATCAGACCAACGAAACGGCGTGCCAATGCCGCCCCGCGAGAAAACCCTGTGGCTAGCACAATATCGCCTTGTTTATAGTGTTTATTAAAATCGGCTTTGGCTTTGTTAAGTATCGAAGCCACATCGCAGCTCTCCAACGCTAACCCTTGATTTATTGCGCGTTTGACCCAACTACCATTTGTACCAACACCCTGATAATAAAAGCAATGATCGACGGTGTTTTGATCACATTGTCCATATTGCTCTCCGCTCAGGAAAAGATTACCTCCCATCATCAAATGAAGCTTGAGAACATTACTGATGTTGTCATCTTCTTGTTTCGCTTTATATTTTACCTCTTGCTTCGCATCTTCCGGTTCATTGCCTGTTCCGTCGAAATTAAAAATGAGAAACGATCCCATAAGCCTTCTCCTTACTTTTTATAGGGGAACCGACTTAACTATAGATCTATTAATAAGCTTATCTTGCGACGAGGAATTCAATCACTCAAAAATCACCTGAATGGGTGATAAGGAAGCAATACCAGAGTATGAATATTGGGTGGTTCAGCTTTGATTAACCCGAGATCGAGGTAATTTAATATCTATCCGTATCGCATGCGACATTCTGCTTGCTGTTATCACATTTTCCATTCATCATGGTTTTACAAACTAACTTTGTGCGATACAGATAACATTCTGATTGAAACTATCTTTATGCTAATTTATGCCACTCTGCTCTAAGTCTTAGCACTCCAGAACGCATACAATCGTTACTTGTTTGTTAACGCACAAAGTTGAAAAACATATAATGCAAACACGCATATTGAACAAGGCAGAGCTATCTGCTTGATAATTTGAATAAGAAAGGAGTCATAATGGCGGCTTTTGGTACTGAGTTTATGCCTAGGATGGCATTAGCAACATTTGAAAATAATCAATGGTCTGACACACAGATCGTTACATCAGACAGTATTTCACTTCATCCCGGCGCTCACGTATTGCATTACTCAAGCACTTGCTTTGAAGGTCTGAAAGCATTCCGTCACGAAGATGGCAGCGTACACGTTTTTCGAATGGATCAAAACGTCGAGCGTTTTGCTCAAAGTAGTCAGCTACTCTCGCTACCTGAGATTGATAAAGAACAAGTATCAAAAATGATTGTTGATATTGTGTCTGAGTTCTCATCTGAAGTGCCTTTGCCTCCAGGCTCAATGTACATTCGTCCAACTCACATTGGTACAGAGGCAGCCGTTGGTAAAGCGGCAGCACCTTCAATCTCATCAATGCTATATATCCTACTTTCTCCAGTAGGTGACTATTTCTCTGGCGGTGCTCACGCCTTGCGTCTACTGCTAGACGAAACCGGCCAACGTTGTGCGCCACACATGGGTATGATCAAAAGTGGTGGTAACTACGCGAGTGCATTAGCACCAACTTTAGAAGCAAAATCAAAATACCAGGCAGACCAAGTACTTTTCTGTCCAAACGGCTACATTACAGAAACAGGTGCTGCAAACTTCCTGTTGGTTGATGGTAACGAGATCATTACTAAAGCCCTAGATTCAAGCTTCTTACACGGTGTAACACGCTCTAGTATCCTAACGATTGCTAAAGATCTAGGTATGACCGTTACAGAACGCGAAGTCTCTGTGGAAGAGCTACTTGAGCGCGCCGCTAAACCGGGCGTTGAAGCAATGCTTTCAGGCACTGCAGCGGTACTAACTTCTGTCGGTACGCTTATCCACAACGGTCAAGATTTTAAAGTTGGTACTGGCGAAGCTGGCCCAGCGGCGAAAAAATTGCGCCAAGCACTGAACGATATCCAATGGGGTAAAGCGCCAGATACTCATAACTGGTTAACTAAGATTGCCTGATGGTAGATTTGCTATAAGCCAATAACGCAATAATGAAAATGCGCTATGAAAATAGCGCATTTTTGTATCTGCTTAATCTATCCGGCAAAACGTTATCCGTTACGCTTGTTGAACATAACTCTCCCACATCGAAAATGCTCGTTCGTAAGCTTTTTCTCGGTCTTGCATTTCAGCAAATAGTACGACCGCCATTGTTGCAATCACCGTATTTGCCATTTGTGTTAAATCTTGCTCTGATGTCTCAAACAGGCAAGAAGATGGCAGAGGCACTTCAGAAATCATTTGCTCAGTCCAGTAGTGCGAAGTGACGCCACTGGTTTGGCTCAACCAAACGGTTTGGCTGACTTTAGGGTTATATTCCGATTCACCAGATTGACCTTTGAACGACACAACTGCATGACGTGTCTGTCCAATTTCATGCTCGACTTCTGCATGAAGCTGCTGAAACCCAGGGTGGAAACTGCCGCGAATTCCAATTGTCGCTTGACCAGGGTTTAATGCGCGAACAACCGTGTTAATCGGCGTTCTCAATCCATAACGATTTTTCCAGCCAATCATCTTTTCAGCTCGAGGCGCAAAGACGCTTAAAGGAAGGTAGACAATATTTTCTGTCTCCAGGATTCGTTTCGCTTCTTCCGTTGATTGCGCTTTTTGAATGTTAAGCTTGTTTAGGTAATCTTCTGCATGACGACGTCCAGACTGGCGATCATGATAGCCATGCATCAAAACTTTATAGCCGTTATTTGAAAGGATTTTTGCTGATAGAAGGTGCCATGGCTGCCCTGCTGCTTGACGTTTGCCTGCATAGCAAGGCCAATCAATATCTGCGCCTATTGCAGGCATACGAGACTGAAATGCTTTCACAAAGCCTGCGATTTCTTGCTGAGTTTCGTTTTGTACTCGGATGAGCATTAAAAGCATCGCCATCTGGTCATCGTCAAACTCACCATTTAAGTATTCATCCATTACTTGGAAGGCCTGATCAAAGTTCAGAGGTTTTCTGCCTCGCTCTCCGCGTCCTACCGTGCGGATACATTCCAAAATACTGCTCATATTCCCTCTTATTATCGGCTTTTAATGTCTTAAAAATAATAAACGTAGTTGTACCACGTTTCTCATTACAATCAATGCTAGACGTATACCTCAGGGTTTGTTGACCTTTCGAGCTGACTCAGCAACTTCGCCAAATATATGATTGTTTCACTCACAAATTAGATGCGGATAACAATGTCAGCAATGATACCGAACGATGCGATAAGCAAAAAAAAACCTCTCTCGAATCGAGAGAGGCTGCACTGCCTTAAACGCTGTTAGTACATTTAACAAAAGTAATACCCTATCCCGCATCTCCGCCTGCTAAGGAGAGCGGTGCATCGAGTTAACGATGAACATTTATAGTATTGCAATCTAAGTGCCAACTTTTAAAAACCTTAAATAACAACACGTTGAAGATTTTCTTATAAGTATCCTTTAAATTACTGCGCACTGATTGAGTGCAAATGGCACTCATTATCGTGCAGAATTGCTCATACGCTCACAACCTGGTCTACTTCTCGGGTTTTAGACGGATGTGCTGTTGTAGATTAGCCGTCACGCTCATCCTCTAAATGAAGGCATTACCACAGATCATTCCTTGATGTTCAAAATTAAAGCACAAAATCAAATTCCAAAAAAACGAACAAAAAAGGTATTTACAACTAATTATAAAACCCATAACCTACATAAAAAACTGCTTTTTTGAAATATTCATGGTTTGAAAATTTATGAATTTGCCTTTTTTACAGTATGATTCACCACCTTTCCAATGTGATAACAATCACTAAAAAATATACCATCTGCCACATTATTATTTATACGAAGGCAATTCCTCAGTGAAAGAGTCTAAAAAAACCTTAGGTTATAGTGAGTTAAACACTACATCATGGTCTAAACACGATACACATTGGGTGCTTAGCCTATTTGGCACTGCGGTCGGTGCTGGTATTTTATTCCTTCCAATCAACTTAGGTATTGGTGGCTTTTGGCCTCTAGTAAGTATGGCGATACTCGCCTTTCCTATGACTTATCTTGCCCATCGAGGGTTGGCTCGATTTGTCTTATCTTCAAAAATTAAAAATGCCGACTTTACGGATGTGGTAGAAGAGCACTTTGGCGCAAAAGCGGGACGTGCGATTTCATTGCTGTATTTTCTGTCTATTTTTCCAATTCTACTGATCTATGGCGTAGGCATTACCAATACCGTTGATAGTTTTATGGTGAATCAGGCTGGCATGGCGTCCATTCCCCGTCCTCTTCTTTCTGGTGTTCTCGTTTTTGGCTTGATTGCGATTATGATGGCTGGAGAGAAAGTAATGTTGCGTGCATTTGCGGTTATGGTTTACCCGTTAGTCGCTATCCTTGCTTTCCTATCATTCTATTTGATGCCCAACTGGACGATGCCAGTGTTAAATGCGCCAGAAATGGGATCGTTTGCAAACACCATGTGGTTAGCCGTACCTGTGGTCATTTTCTCTTTTAGCCACGCAGCAGCGATATCAAGCTTTGCCAACGTGCAACGACGCCACTACGGAAAAGACGCCGACTTCAAATCCGAGCTCATTCTCCGCCGCACAAGCGTCATGCTGATCGCGTTTGTACTGCTGTTTGTCTTCTCATGCGTTTTGTCCCTTTCTCCACAACTATTGACGGAAGCGAAAGCGCAAAACGTATCCGTGTTGTCTTATTTGGCCAATGCGACTGATAACCCATTCATTGCAACGCTGGGGCCTTTGGTCGCTTTTGTTGCGATCACTTCCTCTTTCCTAGGCCATTTTTTGGGCGCAAGAGAAAGCCTGAACGGATTACTGACGAAAAATTCAAACCTACCTCAACGCCGAGCAGATAAGGTTAGTGTGGTTGTGCTGTTTATTTCGATTTGGATAGCAGCGATCATGAACCCGAGCATTCTTGGTATGATGGAAGCCCTTTCCGGCCCAGTTATCGCAATGATTTTATTCATTATGCCAATGATGGCTGTGTATAAGATTGAATCATTAAAGAATTATCGCGGTAAGCTATCTACTTACTTTGTCTTAGTGACAGGTATTGTCGCGGTGAGTGCTTTGATTTTTAGCTTGGTGGGCTAACAGAAGTTGAGCTAGGTGGGAGTTCAGGGGAATACCTTGTAAACATCTAAGGTAATTCCCTGAATTTTGCGTCGTTTTCTATGTAGAAGTTTAGAATCTACAGCTCTGTTAAAGAAGAGTGAAAACACCTGCAATCATGATGATTGAGGCAATGCAAGTACGGCCGATAATGCCGAAGTGTGAAGGTTGAATCATTTCGTTGTGCATAGGCAAGCTCCTTTTTGCGGTTTAAAGCCGTTTCTTAACGACTTAATAACACTATGTCTAAACTAAAGTTTTTTTACAACTCATACCTATATTAAATATTTATTACAGTAAGTTGTAACTTTGGTAATAGAGTCTTTCTTTGTGCTCTGGATCACATTAAACAACGAAGCAAACATTGCCTACGGATAACAATAAAAGACATCTTCACTCTATCTATCAAAGTGTTACTAAAACCTCACCTTTCGAAAAGTATCACCTCAGTTCTTAAATTCGCTTGCTCAACCTCATCAGGGCTATTTAAGTAACGCTCGATTCCAAGGGGTTTACTTTTCACTTTAACCCCGCTGCTGCGCGTTAAGTTCATTGCCATCGCCCAGGCATTACCCAGTAGTCGATATTCTCCCCAGTGCTCAACGACAAAAGTATCACACTCTGGAATTGTCCCTGAAACAAACCCTTCTGGTACTGAAGTTGGACTGTCGACAGGTAAACAGGTGACAAACTCGAATCGGCCAAGCTTCATATCCATGGAGAGGTAATAACAAAACATGGCACCATTCACGGACACATTTTCAACGGCGACCATTTCTTTCAATCGACTCATGTGATCGCTGATGATTTCGCCCAACTCGAGGATCGTTCCAGAACCTGACATGCCAACGTAATGAATGGCTGGTTGTTTGCGATTAGCTATTTCAACAAGTTCTGACAACACTTTCCCAGTTTCTAATTGGCTTTTGAGCATTTTTAGCCCGCGGTCAAAATCCATTTCGAGCATCGACTTAAATACACTTTTGAGGAAAAATCGATTCCACGGAGTTGAAGAATGCAATTGCCATTCAACCAAACACCCTTTTTGTGACGGCGTCACTATCAGAGTGACCTTACCGTGACTTTTCATCGGTCGGAAAAAGTGCAACTCCATATCCAATCGGTGCTCTTGGGTACTTTCTAACACAATAGAGCCAGAACCTATGCGCTGCCCATTCCACTCGTACGCCGCTCCTACATGCCCTTGGTCCCCAAGATAAGTGAGTTCACAGCTCGGTTCGAGAATGACCCACGGAGACCATTCTGGCCAGTTCTTAAAATCCTTCAGATAGTCGATAATTTCCTTTTGAGACTTTTCGATTTCAATACTTCTACTGACCAAATATGAAAGCATACTGACTCCTTGAGTTTCTATTTCGCTCTATTCAGTCTACTTCAAATTCTGGTTTTTACTGGTTTCACTGCATGTTAGACGCATAACGATTTTCCAGACTAACAAACTCACATAACTCAATTACACTTTAAGTATGTTTAACCCCTACGGTGACAATGATGAAGAAATGTAATTTAGCTCTGCTGATCCTTCTGTTCGGTTCAACAGCGACCTATGCGGGTGTTCTTGACCCAGATTGTGACGCTGGTAAGGCAGCAAAAGCCGCAGCGACGAAAGCAGTGGTTGGTGTTGGTGGGCGCTGTACACCTAAAGAAGCATTAAAAGATACAGCAGCTGATAAGGTTCCGGATGACGGGATTGCAGGCAAAGCCGTTGATGCGGTCACACCTGAAAAAGAAAAGACAACGGTAAAAGACGTGACTAAAAAGTTGACGAAAGATTAGTTTTCTCGAGTATAGAGTTTTCTCGAGTATAGATAGCAAAAGAGCGTCAATTGACGCTCTTTTTTACCATTCAGATTGCGCGCTATGCCGCTTCTTTTTCACCAATCCAGTGGTAATGGTGATTCGCTTTTTTACCGACAAGCCCCTGCTCTGCAAGCGTTTCAAACACCTTGTCTACTTCTTCAGCAGAAAGCCTAAATTCCTTAGCCACCGCTTTTTTAGTGCAAGTAATCTGATGCGATCGGAGCGCATCACTCACTTGTTCTATCAAAGGCTTAGGCTCCTCTGGTGCTTTTGGCTCTTCAACCTTTTCTTCTTGCACCACTGGCTCTTGTTCTTCTTTAATGTGAGGAAGGTAGCCCGCAGGCTCTGGTTCGATATCTCGAATACGTTCTAGCCTAATCCCATCGTAACGACGGTAGAAGTAACGAAAACGTTGTTCTTCACCAATTAAGCCTACAAAGAACGCGGCAAAAAAGTCGAGAAGGATGGATAAGAATACGACCAACCCAAGCTGAGCATGCTGAGAGCTCGTACCAAACGCTTTCGCAAGACTGTCGATCAATCCGATGACTGAACCTTGAGTTACTGGCGGTAAGCTGTCACGCTCCATAGCCAGTTTTTGCTGCTCTTCGCGCAGTGTTTTGTTTTGCTCCTGAATTCGCGTAACACCTGTGGCAATACGTTCCATCTCGATATATTTCTGAGCAGCAATATTGTTAAGCTCGATCTGTTTGTCGATAGCTTCAATCTGTCGGTTGAAGGCGTCTACTTTTGCTTGTTCAACTGATATATGACTTTGTGCACTATTGGTCGCACTGTTTATGCCACCGACACTGCCGCCAATAGAGATAGCAGCGAGCACAGAGTAAAACACCAATGCGGTAATCGCACCGGGATAGTTTCTGTGAGCGCGACGTTCACCGTACTCATACCAGGCATAGAACTTACCGGCTTCGAATATGATAGCCAGACCACCAAACAAGGTCTGCATCATCGGGTTTTCGTCTATAGACAAAAACAGCAAAAGAGAAAAAATGGTCGATGCTAATATCGCCGCTCCCGTGAATGCGTAAACACTCACCATGGCAAAACGACCTTTAGGGTATCGAAACTCGATCTGTTGTTCGTATTTCATTGGAGAAATTTCTTAAGATTGCGCGGCCAATAATTAACTAAGACACGCTCAGGGATATAACAAAGGTGGGAGAGAATACCGTATCCTGTATTAAATTACTGTCATATTTGCGTTAATGGCAAACAAGTGCAGAATAGATGCTCATTTTGAATTGATATCCCGCAAATCCAGCACGCTAATTCACCAACCAATTATCGCAAGCCCTGTACTGACAAAGGATTAAATACAGATTTAGGCTAATGGTAACGCTTATTCACACCCTCGCCCCACCAGCGAGACACAAATAAAATACAGTTGAATCACCTTTTATCTATCTTACCATTACATTTTCAGGGATATTTGTTAGTATCCTGCGCCAAAAGACAACAATTAAAAAAGCCACATGGAAATGACTCAGACATCGCAGAGAACGCAACGCGTAGCCGCTTTGACGGTCATCTTCGCTGTGCTGTTTCAACTCTATCTCGCTTCGACTGCGGTACTTAACCCAAGAAATGTGCATAACACAAACTGGTTAAGCGAAGTTCAAAACGAAAAAGTACTGCTTTGTACTGCGGACGGTTTTAAATGGGTCGACATCGACACGCTGATTGCGGCTAATAACCAAGACGCTTCACCAGTTATCCATGACCTTAACTTACACGAAGGTTTTCAGTTTGAGTGTCCTTTACTTCAAGCCGTGCAGTTTTTCATGCTGTGTGCGATTGGGCTTTACTTAGGCACTAACCATTGGTTCCGACGCGTTAAACACGCGCTGATTCCTTACCATTTTACGCATTCCGGAAGATTGGTTTACAAGCATCTAGCCCCAAAACAATCCCCACCTTGTATTTTTCCAGCCTGAATTCCTAAAAAGTAATCAGGTTAAAAACAACAAAATCCCTCACCTTACGTTTGGTCAGGGCAGTCATTATATTCAAAAGGAAAAATACCCATGCTTAAACAAATTAAAACCCTTGCTATTACTTTTGCAGCTCTCGTTATGAGCCCAGTCAGCCTTGCTCACGAATATGAAGCGGGTCAGATTCATATTGATCACCCATGGAGCCGTGAAGCGCCACCTAATGCTCCTGTTATTGGCGGGTTCTTACAACTCAACAACCACGGTGAAAAAGAAGACGCATTGATCGCGGCAGAAAGCCCAATTGCGGCGCGCATCGAACTTCATAACCACATTATGGAAGATGGCGTGATGAAGATGGTGAAGGTTAGCGAGATTAGCGTACCAGCAAAAGGTACGGTCGCACTGGAACCAGGAAGCTTCCACCTGATGATTTTTAACCCGAATCAGACGCTAAAAGAAGGTGACCGCTTCCCGATGACGTTAACGTTTAAAAACGCAGGTAAAGTAGACGTAGAGATAGCTGTCGAAAATAAAGGTCATATGGAAAAGCATATGAACCATTAATCGCTAACTGGTTTATAAATACAAAGAGCCCGACCAATTGGTCGGGCTTTTTTTCGGATTGTCGATTACTTAAAGCACACTTCGGCCCAACGAGCCAGACCAGCAGTGACCGAACCAAAGTAATTACCACTAACCACTGGAATATTCGGCAGTACCGACTGCACGGCATCGCGTAAAATAGGTGAACGTGCAGAACCACCCGTCATAAAGATCGCGTCCGGTTTAACACCAGCTTGCTCGACGGCTTCGGTGACCAATGCGGTCATCTTATTTTTTGGTGACTGAATAGCATCAATCATTTCTTCACGTTTTACGTCCACTTCGATAAGCTCGGACAACAAGTTAATACCTGCGCGATACGAAGCATCATCAGAAAGCGCGACTTTCGCCTCTTCTGCACGACGAACAATGTTATAGCCCAAAGACTCATGATAAACCTCAAGCAGACGCTTAAGTTTTTCCGGTTCCTGCGCCTGCTTATGAAGCAGCTTTAACGCCCCAAGGTTGTCACGGGAATAAAAGTCATTCTGCGCTTCCACGTTATTTATCGCGATTGGGTTCCAGAACTGAGTCGTCGGCATTACGATGCCCGATTCCATTTTGCTTTCCATGCCAAACGGGAACATCAGTTGCTTAAACGCAATCGCAATATCCAAATCATTACCGCCAACACGCTGACCGCTGTGTGCCAGTAAGCTCGCGGTTCTGTCTGCTTTACCAGACCATGACGGACCCATTTGAATCAGTGAACAGTCGGTGGTACCACCACCGATATCGACCACTAGGATCGTCTTATCTTCGGTAAGTGTCGCTTCGTATTCTAAGCCCGCTGCGACAGGCTCAAATTGAAACTCTACGTTGTTAAATCCAGCACGTTTCGCTGCCTTTAAAAGAATGCCTTCCGCCTGGGTATTGGCCTTTTCACCGCCACGGCCATGAAAGTTAATCGGACGGCCAATCACTGCATCCGTAATCGTTTGTTGAGCGTCATTTTCTGCCTGCGATTTGATGTTATCCATCATGGCGCAAACCAAGTCTTCAAAGAAGGCAAGTTGCACGTCGCGTAGACCTGACGCTCCAAGGAATGACTTTGGCGATTTAACATAGTAAATGTCACGAGGATCTTCTAAATAGCGATTCAGTGCCGCTTGGCCAAAATCGATATCTTCGGGTTCCAGTTCAATGCTCTCTTCGCGATTTAAGTTGATTGCGCGGCGAAGTACTTGCTCTCCGACCTGGTCGAACGGTTTAATATTTCGATGTCGAAATAGATGCTCAGAGACCGATTCACGCGTCGGAGCCGCTAGCGTGGAAGGAATGAAATAATTACTCTCTTCAAGCTTGAGCAATACTGGCTCACCTGATTCCATTTTTGCCACTGAACAGTTTGCAGTGCCATAGTCAAAGCCGATAAACATGGATCCTCCCACTGACTAAAAAAGGTCGGCAATGCTAACTCAACACTGAATGAATTGCTACTGTACAGCGTGTTATTGTTTTTGTTCAGGATCTTTTTTCGCAGATGGCAGAGCGACAACGACAATGAAAGCTAACAATAAGAAGACCGGAGTCAGCTTTAACCCATGCCAAATGGAATAGCTATCATGGAAAAGCCAAAAAATGCCCACGGTGAGCAGATAAGCAAAGTAGCTACAGAACACCAAACTTACCGCCACAAAGCGGGCTCGATTGATGATCAGAATACGAACCAGGTATTGGCTGAGAATACCTGCGCAATGCATCGCAAGTTGCCAGTTAATCACAAAGACGGCCAGCGCCACAAACCCAGCCACCAGTAACGAGTCATAGGTATTAATAGCAAAGTAGCTACCAAATCGGCTGATGATGAAGGGGTATTCCCCCTCATAAACGGTGGACCAGGAAATCGCGTTAGCCGCTGCAACGAAGTTAGCGAAATAGGCGATAGCGTAAAAGGAGGTTTGGGAGCTGAATGGTTGGAATACTTCGTTACGGTAACCTTGCCACTCTTCGTCGTTGTCTGTCGGGCCAACCCAACTTCGCTCTCTGACAGGAACTGGCTCGTCAAATGCAGGGCCATTACGAAACAATAACCAAAAAATATACAGTGCAAGTGCGACCAGGAGTATTGTCAGCATACCCTTCCCCTTTTCATTTTGTCGATTTCACTGCCTTTGGCGTTGGAACGTAAACTGCACTTCCTATTATTATTTACTCATCAATGAACAACAGTTTGCTTAGTCACTATTGATTCAATTTTTCTTCGAATACACCTAACTCTCGACCAAGCCAAATAGCATGCTCCGTGTAATCGAGCAGCTCTCGCTCACTCACCGGACGGATCAGTACAGAGAAATCACCCCGAATCACATCTAGCCAAGCGATAAATTCTTCGCTCAGCGTTTCTAGGTGTATCTCGAACATCGGCATTTTATGTGGGCCTTGTAATCGACCGACTAAAGGACAAACTCTGAGAACATCCTGACGTTCCTGGCGAATGATCTCATTTAACGCTTGAGCTTTATCTTGCTGTCGCAATGGAAAATAAACGTGGGCGCGATACATAACTTCTCCATGATGCACTCTACCTTAAGTTTAGGTAATGCTGTCTTAGTAATCGTCTCACTTACTTACGCAAGTGGTTGGAATAGAAACGGCTTCAATGTGCCGCAACACTACCTTGATTCCATTCTATAGGGAAGAAATTATCTTTTTCCCATCATCTTACCCGTCGAGATTCAATAATAATGGCCCAGTTTGTTAAATTTTACAGCCTAATTTTGTTGCAAATAGTTCCCAATAACTAGTGATTAGATTCAAGTTTCGACGTTACAGAACGAAAAAACCAGCATATTACTCTACATATCAGGGGTGTAAGCAAAACTTTACTGTTGAATAATTGTTAAAATAAAGCATTTTTTAACAATTTGTTTACACTTATGGTGTCTGGTTATACCAAGATGAATTACCAAACCCAGTGATTAGACAATTACTCGGATTGGTATGACTAAAAGGGTTAGGCGTTACGTAGCAGTATTAACAATGCCTTGTGTTTTACCCAAACACGACATTGTTAATCAATAAATGACTGAAAGGATTATAACGGTCATAAACAAACGCAGCCTGAGGCATAACCTTTTACGCTGATGCCAAAGTTTGAGTACCCATACAAACTTTGGTTTGATAATGAACAGCTGCAGTCCAAAAGACCCGCAGCGTCAAAAGGAGCTTGAGATGAACGTTCAGGCATTACCCATGCATCGGTTTATCGACCATCATGGGAACCTAGTCGGCCAACTACCCAACTGGGCTGACGTAGAAACATTGGTCGGTTTTTACCGTGATATGGTATTAACGCGTACCTATGATAATAAAGCTGTTGCTTTGCAACGCACAGGGAAATTAGGGACCTACCCTTCGCATCTTGGCTCTGAAGCTATTGGGATCGCTGTCGGTCGTGCACTAAAAGCCGATGACGTCTTCGTACCTTACTATCGCGACATGCCTGCTATGTGGTGCCGTGGTATTGGTATGGAAAAGAACCTGCAATACTGGGGCGGTGATGAACGCGGTAGCGATTTCGCACCAGAAGGTAGCCCGATACCAAGTCGGGACCTGCCATTTTGTGTCCCAATTGCTACACAGTGTACCCACGCCGTTGGGGTCGCTTCAGCTCTGAAAATTCAGGGCAACCATGAGGCAGCGCTTGTCATGTGTGGTGACGGTGGTACTTCCAAAGGCGATTTCCTTGAGTCAATTAACTGTGCTGGTGCTTGGAACATTCCTCTCGTGTTTGTTGTTAACAATAACCAATGGGCGATTTCCGTACCTCGCAGCCTTCAATGTGCCGCTGAGTTTTTATCTGAAAAAGCAAAAGGGGCTGGTATTCCGGGCATTACCGTCGATGGTAATGACGTAGTCGCAGTCTTCGACGCTACTATGACCGCGCTAGAAAGAGCCCGCAAAGGTAAAGGTGCAACACTCATAGAAGCAGTGAGCTATCGCCTCAGCGACCATACAACCGCCGACGATGCTACCCGCTATCGTAACGAAGATGATGTTCAGACTGCATGGCAATTTGAGCCCGTTCGTCGACTCAAAGCTTTCTTGATCAACCAAGATGCCTGGAGCGAAGAACAAGATAAACAATGGCTCGAAGAGTGCAAACAACAAGTTGAATTAGCAGTGAAACGTTACCTGAATATGCCTAGTCAAGCGCCTGAATCAGGGTTTGATTACCTTTATGAGTATCTTCCTCAAGAACTTCATACTCAAAGAGATGAACTCATCAATAAAGCAATGCGCATGCAGGGAGGCAAACATGGCTGAATTAACTTTAGTTGAAGCAGTAAACCTCGCGCTGCATCATGAAATGGAACATGATCCAAACGTGGTCGTGCTGGGAGAAGACGTCGGTGAAAACGGCGGCGTATTCCGAGCTACGGTAAACCTCAAACAGAAATTCGGTTTGAAGCGTGTGATTGATACGCCATTAGCCGAAGCCTTGATTGGTGGCGTTGCAGTCGGGATGGCAACACAAGGGTTGCGCCCGGTCGCAGAGTTTCAGTTCCAGGGATTTGTCTTCCCGGCGATGGAACATTTAATGTGCCATGCCGCTCGAATGAGAAACCGAACTCGCGGTCGACTCACCTGCCCAGCCGTATTCCGTGCCCCATTTGGTGGTGGTATTCACGCGCCAGAGCATCACTCAGAAAGCGTGGAAGCATTGTTTGCCCACACACCTGGGCTGAAAGTCATCGTCCCATCATCACCTCAGCGCGCCTACGGATTATTACTTGCTGCTATCCGCAGTAATGATCCGGTTATGTTCTTTGAACCAAAAAGAATCTACCGCACCGTAAAATCGGAAGTGGTCGATAATGGTGAAGCATTACCTCTGGACACTTGTTTTACGTTACGCAAAGGTCGAGACATCACCTTAGTCACGTGGGGCGCTTGTGTTGTTGAGTCATTGCAAGCAGCTCAGACATTGTCGAAACAGGGTATTGAAGTCGAAGTACTGGATTTAGCCAGCATCAAACCAATTGATACCACTACCATCTTCCGCTCATTGGAGAAAACCGGTCGCCTGCTTGTGGTCCACGAAGCAAGTAAAACTTGTGGTGTTGGTTCTGAGCTTTTAGCTCGCACCGCCGAACACGCCATGTGCTTATTAAAAGCGCCACCGAAACGGGTTACCGGAATGGATACCATCATGCCTTACTATCGTAACGAAGATTATTTTATGGTTCAGGAAGAAGACATTGTGAACGCAGCGCGTGAACTCGTGGAGGATTGGAAATGAAGACGTTTAACTTACCCGATCTCGGCGAGGGCCTCGCTGAGTCAGAAATTGTAAAATGGCACGTGAATGTGGGTGACATGGTCGAAGTTGATCAGGTGATCCTTACTGTCGAAACAGCCAAAGCGACGGTCGATGTCCCGGCGCCTTATTCCGGCAGAGTGGTCAGTCGCCATGGCGAAGAAGGCGATATCGTCAACATTGGTGCCTTACTTCTCGAAATCGATGAGAGCGGTGCAGAGCATCATGTCTCCGCTGAGAAAAGGCAAACTGCAGATGCGGCTACTGTGGTGGGTAATGTGTCGCACCAAACTCAAAACGTGAATGTCGATGACTTTTGGGTAGGCAGTAGCGACGGTACATCTAATAACAATTTGATCACCGCCCTGCCTTCAGCTCGACTATTAGCGAAGAAACTCGGTGTGGATTTAAACGCGGTTTCTGGCAGTGGTCCAAACGGCTTGATAATCGATTCTGATATCTACGATGAAGCTGGCAAGCAACGTCCGGGCACCGAGGTGCTGAAAGGCGCGCGCCGAACCATGGTTTCCGCCATGGCAGAGTCACACAAAAATGTTGCAGCCGTTACTATCACCGAAGAAGCCTTGTTAGAAAACTGGGCTTCAGGTGAAGACATCAGTATTCGTCTTGTTCAGGCTATCGTTCATGCTTGCCAGGAAGAGCCAGCCCTAAACGCTTGGTTCGACGAAGAAACCATGACGCGTTGTGTTCATACAACCGTAAACCTCGGCGTTGCTGTAGATAGTCGCCATGGCCTGTACGTACCCGTTCTTCGTCATGCCGATGAGTATGAGTCAAAAGACGTCCGTCGCTGGCTCGACCAAACTGTAGAAGGCATTCGGGAAAGAAAGATCAATCGTGAAGATTTACAACACGCCACGATTACTTTGTCTAACTTTGGCGCAATCGGCGGTATTTTTGCTACGCCAGTCGTTTCTCCGCCACAAGTCGCGATTGTCGGCGCAGGCCGTATCATTGAGCGCGTAGTGATAAGAGACGGAAAAGCGGTCGCGGTTAAAGTTATGCCGTTATCCATCACTTTTGACCACCGTGCATGTACTGGTGGTGAAGCGGCAAGGTTTACCAAAGTACTTGCGGAGCATTTGCAAAGGCCAAGTGGAAACTAGCTTTGATATGATCTCAAAGGCTTCCTTGATGGAAGCCTTTTTTGTTTTTGCTTTTGATAAACACCTCACTAACCCGCCCGCGGTCTTTCCTGTCACGTTCGTTCTGACATAAGCAAACACGTTCAATCACGTTTACGTTAACTGAGCTATAGTTCTTTATATGACAATAACATAGTTCAGCTTGATCAAAGGACAGAGAGATATGGAACGAGAAATTATGGAGTTTGACGTCGTGATCGTAGGTGCCGGTCCTGCTGGTTTAAGTACCGCTTGTCGTTTGGCTCAGATGAATCAGCAGCGCCAAGACAATCCGCTATCTATTTGTGTGGTAGAAAAAGGATCCGAAGTTGGAGCCCATATTCTCTCAGGGGCCGTATTTGAAACTCGTGCTCTGGATGAACTTTTTCCTGATTGGCAAACTATGGAAGCGCCACTATCCACGCCCGTGACAAGTGATGATTTTCTCTATCTAACGACATCACTTAACCATGTCAAAGTACCTAATGCTCTTACTCCCAAGCCGATGCACAACGATGAAAACAACTACATTATTAGCCTCGGAAACCTTTGCCGTTGGTTGGCAAAACAGGCTGAAGAGCTTGGGGTTGAGATTTTTCCGGGTTTTGCAGCAGCGAGCATCAATTACGACCAATCCGGTGCTGTTACAGGCATTACGACTGGTGATATGGGACTGGATAAAAACGGGAAACAAAAAGCTAACTTTGAAGCGGGCATCGAATTAAAAGCAAAATACACAGTGTTCTCCGAAGGCTGCCGTGGACATTTAGGTAAAGAGCTCATCAGTCGGTTTGGCTTGGACTCAGGAAAACAGCCACAGCATTACGCGTTGGGTATAAAGGAAATTTGGCAATTACCTGATGGCGATGCGGAACGAGCAGGGAAAGTTATTCACTCCGTTGGCTGGCCGTTGAGTGAAACGAAAACGACCGGTGGCGGATTTGTTTACCACATGGAAGACAATCAAATTGCTGTTGGACTGATCGTTGACCTTAACTATGACAATACCTACTTAAGTCCATTTGATGAGTTCCAGCGCTTTAAACACCATCCAGCGATTAAAAAGCACCTCAAAGATGCTCAGCGTGTTGCCTACGGAGCCAGAGCACTGGCGAAAGGCGGCTTTTCTTCACTTCCTAAACAACAGTTTCCCGGCGGACTTTTGATTGGCTGTGATGCTGGTACATTGAACGTCGCCAAGATCAAAGGCAGTCATACGGCGATGAAATCTGGCTTGTTGGCAGCAGAAGCAATCGACAAAGCGATACCAAAGGCTTCAGTTGAGCCTGATTACCAAACGCTATTTGAAGGGTCATGGTTGTATGATGAGCTTGTCGAGACACGCAACTTCGGCGCAAATATTCACAAGTTTGGCAGTCTGCTCGGAGGTGCGCTTTCTACCTTTGAGCATAATGTTTGGCGACCACTGTTTAACAAGCCATTGCCATGGAAAGTTCGAGATAATTCACATGATCACGAACAACTCAAGCCAACCAGTGAATGTCATCCGATTCACTACCCTAAACCGGACGGAAAAATCAGTTTTGATAAGCCCTCTTCCGTTTTTTTGTCGGGGACGCAACACGAAGAAAATCAACCATGTCATCTCGTTCTCACATTCCCACACATTCCGATAGATGTGAACCTTGGGATGTTTGATGAACCAAGTCAGCGATACTGTCCCGCTGGGGTTTACGAAGTGATTGAAGTCGATGGAAAAACCACATTTCAGATCAACTCGTCAAACTGTGTTCACTGTAAAACCTGCGATATTAAGGATCCATTCCAAAATATTGCCTGGAAAACGCCAGAAGGCGGAGGCGGCCCGAATTATCAGAATATGTAACCTCATCTGATGAGTGGTCTAAGCTTTAAGCACGGAAAACGTTTATAACAGAGTAAAACGAGCAGCACTCTTCTTCGATCAGGAAGCTTCAGCATGTCTGACCAAAATGACACTACAAGTAGAGACTCTGAAAACATCGCGCAAACTGTGTTAGAGATCGTTCGGGACCTAAAACTTGAACTAGACCCCGAAGGTCTCTCATCCGTTTCTATTCACTTAAAAAGTGACCTCGACCATGACCTTTGTTTGGATAGCCTAACGCGTGCTGAGCTAATCACACGCATAGAAAGTCGTTTCGACGTGTCACTTCCGGATCACGCATTGTCCAGCATATCGACACCAGAAGATATTATCGGCGAGATTTTAACGGCAGGATCATCAAATAAAACAGCCTACTTAGATGAGTCGGCGAAAGCGATCAAACTCGACTCAGTCCATCAGTTACCAACTGAGGTCAAAACGCTACAAGCGCTACTCGACTGGCATGTGGAACATCACCCGGATCGCCCTCATCTTTACGTTTATCAAAACGCTGATGAAGTGGTAGAAGTCAGCTATAAACAACTAAAACAACAAGCTCTCAAAATCTCCGCTGGGCTAATTGACGCGGGAGTTGAAGCTGGGGACTGCGTCGCAATCATGTTGCCAACCTGTACTGACTACTTCTACAGCTTTTTTGCGATACTTTATGCCAGAGCGGTGCCAGTACCCATTTATCCACCAGCCCGAATTGAGCATGTCGAAGATCATTTGAATCGTCACGCCAGTATTCTCAACAATGCTCAGGCAAAACTATTGATTACGGTGCCAGAAGCAAAACCTGTTGCCCACTTACTTAAATTACAAGTACCGTCTGTTGATGCCGTCGTTACCGCGAGTGATTTGCAAAAAGACACCAGCTTCCCCGATATGGGTGAAGCTAAAACCGACGATATTGCTTTTTTGCAATACACATCCGGAAGTACGGGTGTACCTAAGGGCGTGACCCTTACCCATGCGAACTTACTCGCTAATATCCGCGCAATGGGTAAAGTCATTAACGCCAAGTCGGACGATGTGTTTGTGAGTTGGCTGCCTGTCTACCACGATATGGGACTCATTGGAGCATGGCTTGGTAGCTTGTATCATGCGATCCCACTGGTGATCATGTCGCCCTTGCTCTTCTTAACTAAACCTCAGCGATGGCTATGGGCGATTCATCATCATCGAGGCACCCTTTCTCCCGCACCAAACTTCGCCTATGAGCTTTGTGTTTCTCGAGTGAAGGAAAGCGATCTTGAAGGGCTCGATTTAAGCAGTTGGCGGCTTTCCTGGAACGGCGCAGAGCCCGTGAGTCCACAATCGATCCAAAACTTCTCTGAAAAATACGCCAAGTATGGATTTAAGCCAGAAACCATGTCGCCTGTGTATGGGCTAGCGGAATCCTCGGTCGGGCTGACATTCCCAGTGACCGTCCGCGAACCGCGTATTGAGTATTTCCAAAGAGCATCGTTAAGCCAGTTTGGTCGTGCTGTACTCGCCCAACAGGAAGATGAAGATACCATTCCGTTTATTGGCTTAGGCTACCCACTTCCCGAGCATCAAATTCGTATCGTTGATGATCTGGGCAAAGAATTACCCGATGGAGAAGAAGGCGCACTTGAGTTTCAGGGCCCGTCCGCCACCCAGGGTTACTATCGAAACCCAGAAAAAACCAAAGCGCTATATCATGATGGTTGGCTGGTAACAGGGGATCGCGCGTTTACATTAGGCGGCGAGCTTTTTATCACCGGACGTAGCAAAGATATCATTATCAAAGCCGGACGTAATATCTATCCTCATGAGCTGGAACAAGCGGTAGGGAGTATTGATGGTATTCGCAAAGGTTGTGTGGCCGCGTTTGGTAGCCACGACGCGCACTCCGGTACGGAGAAACTGATCGTGTTGGCGGAAAGCCGAGAAACCAGTAAAGACAAAGTCAAACAGCTAAAGCGTAAAATTAACAAACTCTCTCTAAAACTACTTGGTAACCCCGTCGATGATGTCATTATCGGCCCGCCTCACTCCATACCAAAAACGTCCAGTGGGAAAATTCGTCGCAGTGCGTGTAAAGATCTGCATGAACGTGGATCCTTTGCGAAGCAGCATCGGGCTTTGTGGTTACAAACCCTGAATCTCGCCTTAGCGGGCATCATGCCGCAACTGCGTAAATACATGCGAATCCTTTTAGACATCGGGTACGCGGCCTATTCGTGGTTAGTGTTGGGAATACTTGCTCCTATCGTCTGGTTACTTGTTGCCGTCTTACCCAATAAGGCCATGTGCTGGAAAATAGCCCAGTTTGGTGCCAAAGCGCTCATGGGACTTACTGGCACAAAGTGCACCATCGAAGGAAAGGAACACTTACCAGTAGGAAATGCCCCCTGTATTTTTGTCGCGAATCATTGCAGTTATCTTGATGGGCTGGTGATTGTTGCCGTTTCAGAATTGCCTTGCCGTTTTGTGGCAAAAAGTGAGTTACTCAATAATCCATTTACCCGAATCTTCTTAAGCAAACTCGGTACGGAGTTTGTTGACCGGTTTGATGTAGAAAAAAGCGTGGTGGACGCTAAGAGGCTGGCTTTTGAAGCCGATGACTGTCAGCCAATGGTCGTATTTCCTGAAGGAACATTATATCGAATGTCTGGCCTTCATCCGTTTCATATGGGCGCCTTTATTGCTGCCGCAAGCTCACAAGTGCCAGTCAGCCCGATTACCTTACGTGGTACGCGCTCTAAACTCAGAGGTAACTCTCTTTTCCCACGTAGAGGCGACATCAGTGTAACCATTGGTGAACCACTCTTCCCCAATGGTAATGACTGGAACGCAGCGCTTGAACTTCGCGATAAAGCCCGATCAGAGATCCTCACCCACTGTGGTGAGCCAGATATGGCACGCAGTTAGCCAATACACGCAGAAAAAGTCGTGAATTGCTACGTGCCTGAGCAGGCTCACTGATTGCCTTAAGCTGCTCTAACTGATTGTTTTTTTTTAAAACTAGAGAGTAACGGATTGAGATTCTGATTCTATATCCAGCACTATAAGTTCGACATCGTGGTCTTGCATTTTCTTCGCAATATTCTCAGGAGGTCGACGATTGGTCACGACAAAGTCGATATCTGACCACAAACAGGATTGGAACATCAGTTGGGTATTGAACTTACTGTCTTCCGCAATACAGATAACCTGAGTAGATTGATCTGCCATCGCCAGCTTTAGGTTGGCATCCGTCTCTAAGTCGGTTGTGATTCCCGATTCAGATAAAGCACTCACACCAATAAACGCTTTGTTTGCCTGATATTTTCTGATCTGTTGAATGGTCATATCGCCAAGTATGGCGTGAGAAAAGTCATCAAACGTTCCACCAAGCACACACTTTTTGATACCAGCCTTATCCTGAAGTTCACTAAGCGCCTCAAGTGAATTTGTTATCACACTGCAAGGCTCATTGAGATGATACGCCAGCGCAGCACAAGTGGTGCCAGCGTCTAAAAATACGATGTCATGCTCTTTGATAAGTGATGCTCCAAATGCAGCCAGATTTTGTTTAATCGGGTTGGATTTCGATCTCTGATTAAAGGAAATCGTCACCTTTTTATCATCCAAAATTGCGCCGCCTCTGATGCGCAATATTCCCGGATGGTCAGCGAGTTTAACCAGATCTCTTCGGGCTGAATCGTAAGAAATGTCATACTTAAGGCAAATCTCGTCTATCGTGACTTTACCTGTGCTTTTTATATGAGCTTCTATCTCTATCAAACGTTCTTCTTGCGTCATTTACAATCACACTTTGCTTAGTTTTGTATGAGTGTAACGTATTCACGCGAAGTTAAACACTTGAATACGCGTAAAATCACTTACATTTATACGTGGTTCCATGCGATTGATACGCAGGACATCGCTTTTAACGCTTGAATATGCGTAAGTAAACGTGCAGTATTTGTGTTTTACATACGCGTTTTACATACGCATTGATACGTGAATATAAGCATTAGCGCGTAGTGTACATGTGATGTTGTAGCCAAAGGTAGATAGATCATCCGAGTGATGTAATTCCGAATAAACGGCTCGGACGTCATGTAATCCACCAATTGAGAGTTTGAATTTATGACTTTATTACCAATCAAAACCGCGGTTATCGGCTACGGATTTTCAGCCAAAACTTTCCATATCCCATTTGTGAGCGCGTTAGCTGAATTCGATCTCGTTGCCATCAGTACTAGTAATGGCGAGGTGGTAGCCAAAGACTGGCCTACCGCACAGCATTATGCTTCGGCGTCAGATTTACTCTCAAGTTCGGATGCAGAACTGGTCATCATTACCGCACCAAACGATGTGCACTTCGATCTCGCTAAGCAAGCCCTTGAAAACGGCAAAAACGTGATCATTGAAAAGCCATTCGTGACTAATGTGTCGGATGGTAAAGCACTTATTGCGCTTGCAAAAGAAAAAGGCCTCATTCTAAGTGTTTATCATAACCGTCGTTGGGATGGTGACTTCTTAACCGTTAAGAAATTAATTGAAGAAAAACGCATTGGTGAGCTCCGACATTTTGAGTCACACTTTGACCGCTTCCGACCTGAAGTGCGTCAACGCTGGCGCGAACAGGCTACAGACGGCGGTGGCATTTTGTTTGATTTAGGCTCGCATTTAATTGATCAGGCACTTGAGCTTTTCGGACTTCCTGATGCCATCAGCGCAGAATGTAAGATGATGCGTGAAGGCTCGACAAATGTTGATTATTTTGATGTTGTCATGCACTACCCTAATCACTTAGCTATTGTCCATGGTGATCTCTTTAGTGCCGGACCAAATAAGCGTTTTACCCTGAAAGGGACTGAAGGTAGCTACGAAAAGCTAGGCTTAGACCCTCAGGAACCACGTCTGATAGAAGGTGTTGAGCCAACCAGCCCTGACTGGGCAGATGAATCTCCTGATAATTATGGCTACTTTTATAATGCCGATAACAGTGCGCCTGTGATAACCGAACAGGGTGGCTATCAGCACTACTTCTTACAAATGGCGGACGCAATTCGTAATAAAACGGCTCCACCAGTGAGTGCTGAAGATGCGCTATGGAACATCAAGCTGATTGAACTAGCGATGGAAAGCAGCCGTTTGGGTCAAAAATTACCAATTAAGAATGTGTGAGAACAAGGAAATGAGCAAAGGCATTTTATCAGAGCTACTAGAGCAAGAAGCGGAATTACAGTTAAATCATTTTAATCATGGCACTGCATGGGAACTCGGCTGCGCATTGAAATCGGCAGCGGAGGGACGATCTGCTACCGTTTTTATCGAAGTGTACGCGTTCGAACAAGTGCTGTTTAGTTACGCAATGGAAGGCAGCACCAAAGACAAGCAAGACTGGGCAAAGCGTAAGCGTCAATCTGTTCTGCGCTTTGGTCACAGCTCTCATTATCTTGGTCATTACAATGCATCTAAGCAACGTGACTTTGACAGTCAGCCTCATATCGATGCGAGAGAATACTGTGCCCATGGAGGTGCCTTTCCTATTCGTATCAAAGGAAGTGGACTTGTTGGTGTGATCACTGTATCTGGATTACCGTCAGAAGAAGACCACAACATGGTGATTGAGGTACTGAGAGCGCATTTAGAGCATTCTCAGCCGTAAAGATCGTGATGGTTCGATTGGCTAAATAGTCGGTGACATAACGTCGCCGGCTCTTCGCCGTTTCTACTTAAATTGCGGAACATTTTCATTAAACTGTTCAACTTGAAAATCTAACTCCTCCTTCCATTGTCTTGGTAACTCCTTTTCAATTTCACCCAAGAAACGGGCCGTGTCAGTCGTTGGATTAACTTGGTGTGCCGCTTTTGCCCATACATAGCTTTTAGCCAACAGTTTAGAGCTATCATGGGAGCTATTTTGCAACTTCTTCCAATACATCTTTGCAGTCGGCTCATAGGCTTTTTCGATGTGACGAGATGAGGCGAGTTCCATCAAATAAAGGGCTTTATTATTGGCGTGGTCATCTCCACCTTTTTGACCGACAACTCTAAGATAGAGAGTTCCAAGTTTATAAGCAGCCTCCCCAGAGCCGTTGTTTATTGCCTGCGTATACCAAAACTCTACTCGCTCTAAATTGAATACTTCCGAATAGGAGATGTAAATATCACCCAGTGTTACCTGAGCTTTGACTGCACTTCTCTCCGCTGCACGCAGACACCATTCTATTGCTTGTGACAAATTTTGCTCTTGCCAGCTAGTGCCCAAATATAGACGACCAATATCACAGGCAGCTTCGTATACACCATTTTCATACGCGAGCTTAAACCAATCGTCAGGCCGTTCACTTGAACTGTCTGAGGCGTTATTCATCGCACAATAACCATACTCTTGCTGAGCGACAGGTATTCCTTTTTCAGCAGCATACAAAAACAACTCACAAGCTTTACCAGGGTCTTGCTCTACCTTTCCCCACCCATGCTTATAAAACAAGGCTGAGACAAAATGTGCCTCAGCGGAGTTTTCTTTTACCAGGCGAGTAAAAATTTCAAACGACTCTGTATAGTCTCCATTGGCGAGTGCCTGATACGCTTGTGCCAATTCCTTATCTTGCTTTTCTGCAACGCAAAACGACGGATAAGCCAAGCTTAGGCTAAGCAGAGCAAGTCGTATCAGGGTGCCGTTTAGCATGTCTTTAATTTCTCGACGGATAAATGCCCTGAAGCGCAATGACCCAGGTTATTGCGATATATGGCATGCGATTTTCGTGAGACTGACTCCCACCAGCACTCGATACTGTTGTCGAAGCCGTCAGGTTATTCTCAGCGACAAAACTAAAAGAAATCGAATCCGGGCTCATCGCGACATCCGGAGTCTCAGTCGCGTATTTTGTTCCGGAAAGTGCATTACCAGCCGGACTTTTTGTGTTTGACTTGCCACTAAATGCGTGAAGATCGATCACACCGTCAATATCTATATCACCAGACATCAACGTCGATGCTGTATGAGAGTGAGATGGCAATTGAGCCTCGGTAAGGATGACTGACTCAGTACCTCCGCGAGAGCCAAGTGGATAGTTAGTTAACCCTAGACCATTTCCCCATCCGATGAGTGCACGGCCACGAGTATCAGGTAGACCAAACGTTGAGCGTCCGTCACCGCCATAAGTCGTACCCAAGATAGAAAACAGCGCTGTATTTTGTGCGATCGACAAAATCTGACCATGGGCTAAGGTGTATCCGCGCGGAGCAAAATTACCGGCGAATGCACACATACTGCCAAGGAGTTGGTTGCCGTCGCCGCTGCAAGCTAGCGCATTAGAACCGAACATTAATGATGGTAATACACACGCAGTAACCAGCAGCTTTTTGGTGAACTTTTTCATAATCCGAATCCTTTAATAAAAAGGTGAGGAAGCAAAAATCATTGGAATGATGGATAGCGTCATGAATTCATGAATTGTTAATGATATTTTTGTTATTTATGAATCCTCACAGTATAGATTAAATTTGGAATTGGCATGCCAACTGGCCCAGTTTTATACACCTATTACGCAGAGAATTGGGCTAGCTCAAAACATTAGTAAAAACTTAATTACTCGGTGGAAAACTTACTGCGATAAACCATACTTTTAGCAGGTTTATTTCCCTAATCAGGAAATCGTTCACTTTTGTGCGGGATGCCAAATTATGGTTAAAACAATTTTTCACCAAACGCTAGCGGACAATGCCAACCTGCAATTAGATCCACGCAACGCTGTACTATCTCCTCCTTTGCTGAAAGGTTTGAGCGAAGGCGGCTTAAACATAGGTTTCGAGGCATTAGATAGACACCTTACCCAACCGGAACATAATAAACTGGCTATTCGTTGGATCAGTAAAGACAACGAGGTCATTGACTTCAGTTACCGCGACCTGAGTGAGCAAACTAACCGCTTTGCAGATCTATTATCTACACTCGATTTACCGCGTGGTAGCAGAGTGTTCAGCCTTGCGGGTCGCAGACCGGAACTCTACATTGCGGCGTTAGGAACCCTCAAAGCCGGTTGTGTGTTTACTCCACTCTTTTCAGCATTTGGCCCCGAGCCTATCCGCTCCAGAATGGAGATTGGTTCGGCGAATGTCGTCATTACTACTCGCAGCTTATACCGGAAAAAACTCAAAGGCTGGTGGCGGGAATTGGATCATATTAAAGCGGTATTGCTGATTGATGGTGGCGCTGATGGGGAACCCGGATGCTACAACTATCACGAGATGATGGCTGATACGAACCCTGAACGCCCATGCGAATCTACACAGCCTGAAGATATGGCGCTACTTCACTTTACCAGCGGCACAACTGGAAAACCTAAGGGTGTCATCCATGTTCATCAGGCCGTACAGCATCATATTAATTCAGCCTTTTACGCGTTAGATCTAAAACCTGATGACATCTATTGGTGTACTGCCGATCCAGGTTGGGTAACGGGCACCACTTACGGCATTATCGCCCCACTCTGTTTGGGCGTAAGCATGATTATTGACGAAGCCGAGTTTGATGCTGAACGTTGGTATCAGATCTTACAGGATCAACATGTCACCGTTTGGTATACCGCCCCTACTGCAATTCGTATGTTGATGAAAATAGGTGAAGCGCTGCCTAGGCAATTCGATTTGTCTCGTTTACGTTTTATGGCCAGCGTTGGCGAACCACTGAATCCTGAAGCGGTTGAATGGGGTGAAAAAGTCTTTGGTATGCCATTTCATGACAACTGGTGGCAGACGGAAACTGGCGGGATCATGATTGCCAATGTTCCTTCGAGGCCGGTCAAACCGGGTTCAATGGGCAAACCACTTCCCGATATTGAAGCTGGCATTGTGAATCAAAACGATGACGGTTCCCTACGTGAAGAAACAGAGCCAATGCAAGTCGGAGAGCTCGCGCTCAAATCCGGCTGGCCTTCTATGTTTCGCGGCTATTTAAATCAAGAAGAAAAATATCAGTCCTGCTTTAAAGGCGATTGGTACCTCAGTGGCGATCTGGCGATGAAAGATGCAGACGGCTATTTCTGGTTCGTCGGGCGTAAAGATGACCTTATTAAATCTTCTGGCCACTTGATTGGACCTTTCGAGGTAGAAAGTGCCCTCATGGAACACCCAGCAGTCGCCGAGGCTGGTGTGATTGGCGTACCCGATCCTGTTGCAGGTCAAATCGTTAAAGCCTTTGTCGCACTTAAACCAAATGTGACCGCAGATGAAGAACTTCAGCAATCGCTGCTTGGTTTAGCTCGCAAACGCCTAGGCGCCGCAGTCGCACCGAAAGAAATCGTCTTTCGTAACAACCTGCCAAAAACACGCAGTGGCAAGATCATGCGCCGCTTACTTAAAGCACGAGAGCTGGGCTTGCCTGAAGGTGATATTTCGACTTTGGAGAGTGATGAACAATGAACAAAAGACTCCATATCAATCGAGAACATTTGCTCAAACAGCTAGAGCAGATGCTACGAATTCGTCGATTTGAAGAAAAATGCGCGGAGCTTTATGCACTAGAGAAAATTCGTGGATTTTTGCACCTTTATATTGGCGAAGAGGCCATCGCTGTCGGTGTCATGTCTGCACTTAATAAAGATGACCAGATCGTCGCAACCTATCGCGAACACGGGCACGCCTTAGCCAGAGGCATGAGCATGGGTAGTGTTTTAGCAGAAATGTATGGTCGAACGAATGGTTGTAGCCGTGGCCGTGGTGGTTCGATGCATCTGTTTGACAAAAATCACAACTTTTACGGAGGCAACGCCATCGTGGGTGGCGGTCTGCCTCTTGCAACTGGCCTCGCGCTTGCGAATAAGAAAATGCAGAGAAATGCGATTGCGGTGTGTTTTTTTGGTGAAGGGGCTGTTGCTGAAGGCGAATTCCATGAAAGTCTTAACCTCGCAGCTCTATGGGATCTTCCGGTTTTGTTTATTTGTGAGAACAATCGTTATGCTATGGGCACGGCTTTAGCGCTCTCAGAGTCAAACACTAATATTTCACAAAAAGCCAGAAGTTATGGCATTGAATCTACTCAAGTTGATGGCATGAATGTGGTTGATGTAGAAGCCGCAGCCTGTGAAGCGGTTGATTACGTCCGCGAGCAGAATAAACCGTATTTTATCGAGTGTCAGACCTACCGATTCCGCGGCCACTCTAGTTTCGATACGCAATTGTATCGGGATAAAAGTGAAGTCGCCCTGTGGGAAGAAAAAGGCCCAGTGAAGCAACTCATCCATTGGCTGCAAAAAAACAGCCACTTTCAGGATCAAGAGCTGTCTGATATTGAAGCTAAAATTGCCGAAGAAATCAGTGAAGCCATCACTTTCTCAGAAAATGGTGAGTTAGAACCCACCGAACAACTTACCCGTTTCGTACACAGTCCGGGAGGCGAGCCACCACCAGAACCTCTACCTTGTAGCCAAGCACCTGACAAAATGACCTACCGAGAAGCACTTCGTGCTGGGATCAATGACGTTCTAATGAGTGAACCACGCTCGTTCCTAATGGGTGAGGACGTCGGTCGTTATGGTGGTTGCTACGCCGTCAGCAAAGGATTACTTGAACAATTTGGCCCTGACCGAATCATTGATACCCCGCTTTGTGAGTCGGGATTTGTCGGTGTCGGTGTCGGTGCCGCACTGGGTGGCATGCGCCCTATCATAGAAGTCATGACCGTTAACTTTAGCTTGCTCGCCATGGATCAGATCATTAATACCGCCGCGACTTTTCAACATATGTCCGGAGGTCAGTTTAATGTTCCTATCGTCATTCGTATGGCCTGTGGTGCAGGTAAACAGCTTGCTGCACAACACTCACACAGCTGGGAGAATTTCTATGCGCACGTTCCCGGCCTAAAAGTGTTAAGCCCAGCCACCCACAATGATGCTTGTTACATGCTCAACCAGGCAATGGCCGATCCTGATCCGGTGATCATTTTTGAACATGTGATGCTGCTCAATGAAGAAGGTCAAATTACGGAAGCACCTGATGCGCCAATGGATAAAGCGTTGGTTCGTCGGGATGGTAAAGACGTTACACTCATTACCTATGGAGGCAACCTTGGTAAAACCTTACAAGCCGCCTATCAGCTAGAAACCGAAGGCATTGACGCTGAAGTCATTGATCTTCGCTCACTCAGACCGTTAGATACCGACACCATCATTGCCAGTGTTTCGAAGACTCATCGATCTGTCATCATTGATGAAGGTTGGTATACCGGAAGTCTGGCTGGTGAAGTCAGCGCAATCATTATGGAAAACGCCTTTTGGCAACTCGATGCCCCGGTCGGCCGGGTTTGTACACAAGAAGTACCAATACCTTACCCTCACCATTTAGAACAGTCCGCCATTCCGCAAGTGGAAAAAATCGTAAGCGCAGCAAAGGCAACCTTTATGTCGCCCGATTGGCAGAATAAATGAGGAGTATCAGCTCATGGAAAATAATACGCGCGATGGCTCCCTAATTGATATAACCATGCCTGCACTTGGTGCCGACATGCGCGATGGTACGCTGATGGAGTGGCAAATAAAGCCGGGCGATCATGTAGAAAAAGGTGACATCATTGCGATAATTGAGACCAGTAAAGGCGCGATAGACATGGAGTCTTACTATACGGGCACCATCACTGATCTTCTGATAGAGCCGGACATCAAACTGCCGGTTGGTAGTGTTATAGCTCGAATGGCAAGCGACACCCCTGTTTCCAATGATATTGAGCACACACAACCGGTATCAACAACAGCAGATACATCGCAGCCTGTAGCCGAAGCAGAAGAATTGCCACCTTACATTGCGCCTAAAACAGCCCGAACTTCAGTTAATGAGCCAAAACCAACAAGTGACACCGTAACTGATACCGAGCTATCAAAACACATTTCAGAGACCTTGCCTTCTGAAAGCCAACAACGGCAATACGCATCGCCAGTCGCAAGAAAAACGGCGCATCTATCAGGCATTGAACTTTCGACGTTAACTGGCAGTGGTCCATATGGTGCCGTTCTCCTACGAGACTTACCTAAAGACGCCGATTCACAAACACCGCCACCTGCTGACAAAACAAAATCAGTACGACAAGACGTATCACCAATGCGGCAAGCAATTAGTGATGCCATGAGTCGCTCGAAAAAAGAGATTCCCCACTATTATCTCGCGTTGGACATTGACCTGACTAAAGTACAAATCTGGCTGGCGGAACAGAATCAACAACGTGAACCAGAGCAACGGCTTTTGCTACCCGCCGTTATTCTCAACGCCATCGCCCGTCAGCTTGTCAAATTCCCTGATCTCAATGGATTTTATCAAGATGGTCACTTCACCCCTTCTACGGCGGTGAATATAGGCAATACCATCAGCCTGCGAGAAGGCGGTTTAGTCATTCCGGGCATTCTCAATGCGGACCAGTTATCCGTGGATCAAACTATGGATGCGCTACGGGATTTAGCCGAACGTAGCCGACGCGGGCGACTTCGCAGCTCCGAGATTAGCCAGACCACCATCACGGTAACCAGTATCGGAGAACGTGGAGCCGACAGTATTACTGGTGTGATTTACCCACCTCAGGTGGCGATCATTGGTCTTGGCCGCCAGCGTCAGGCTCCGGTAATCAAAGACAACCAAATAGAAATCGGCGAAATCATGACTGTGACACTAGCCGCTGACCATCGTGTAAGTGACGGCGTCACAGGAGCTCGTTTTCTGCAAGCGCTGGCGAAGCAACTTCAACATCCGGAGGCTTTATGAGCAATATCAATATACCAACCACGATTGCCGACGCGATAAAACACATCGCACCGGAAATTGAAATGGACGAAATAGACCTTGATGAAGATTTGCGCGAAGAGTGCGATCTGGATTCGATGGATTTTCTTAATCTCCTCGCGTCTCTGAAAAAGAGTACCGGCGTTAGTATCCCGGAAGGAGACTACACCCAAGTACGCAGTTACAACCAATTAAAAAGCTATCTGCAAGAAAGGTGTCAGTAGGCGCAGCACTATCGCGCCAATGACGGCAGACAGCCCTTTAAACAGAATAAAGGACGCTGACTATGTCTACACAAAACGCGCAACCGTTGATATATCGCTATCAACAGCTTCATAAAACAGATGTCAGCCTCGTCGGAGGCAAAAATGCCAGTTTAGGTGAAATGCTCAGCCAACTCAGTGAGAGCGGTATTCGGGTACCAGACGGCTTTGCCACCAGCGCGCAGTTCTTCCGCGACTTTCTCGCGCAAAATGAACTGAACGATCCAATTGGCGAATTTCTCAACCGGATGAATCGCGAAGAGATCAGCCTAGCGGAAGCCGGTAGAAACATACGCACCCTAATCAGTCAGGCAAGCTTTACCCCAGAGCAAGAGAACGCGATCTTAGATGCATACCACGCTTTATGCGAACAAATTGGTGTGCCTTCAGCTTCCGTCGCAGTACGTAGCTCCGCCACGGCAGAAGACCTCCCTGAAGCCAGTTTTGCTGGTCAGCAAGAAAGCTATCTTAATATTCGTGGTGATCAACAAGTCCTTGAAGCTTGCAAACAATGTTTCGCTTCACTTTATACTGACCGAGCCATTGTTTATCGCCAAGAACAAGGCTTCGAACACCAACAAGTCGCTTTATCCGTTGGTGTGCAACAGATGATCGAATCACAATGCGCGGGAGTTATGTTCAGTCTGGATACTGAAAACGGCTTCCCAGATGTGGTCATGATTAATGGTAGTTGGGGTTTAGGTGAAACCATTGTTAAAGGCTCGGTCACACCGGATCGCTTTATGGTTTATAAACCTCTGCTTGAGCAGCCAGACAAACGCCCTATCATTGAAAAACAGCTCGGTAATAAACTGGAAAAAATGCAGTTCAATGAGTCAGGAAACGTCACTCAGCCAACCATTACCCTGCCAACCAGTAGCGAAGAACGCAGTCAGTTGGTACTGAGTGATGGCGAAATATTGCAACTGAGCAAGTGGGCGGTGATCATCGAACGTCATTATGGCTGCCCTATGGACATGGAGTGGGCAAAAGATACCCAAACCCAGCAATTGTATATGGTTCAGGCAAGGCCTGAGACCGTGGAATCCCATAGAGATGCCGCTCTGTTGGTCAACTATAAGCTGGAAAAAACCTCCGCACCAGTGTTGCTTGAAGGCGCTAGTGTCGGCGGTGCCATCGCTATCGGCCAAACCTACACAGTGCTGTCTCCTGATGATATAGACTCATTTCCAGAGGGAGCCATTCTGGTGACTGAGCGCACCGATCCGGACTGGGTGCCGTTAATGCGTAAAGCGGCTGGTATCATCACCGACTCAGGTGGGCCAACCAGTCACGCGGCGATTGTCAGCCGCGAGCTTAAAGTTCCTGCGATTGTCGGCACCGAACACGCGACACAGAAACTCCAATCAGGACAACTGGTGACATTGAGTTGTGCTCAAGGTGCGGTTGGTCAGGTTTATGAAGGCGAAGTCAGCTACACCACGCAAGAGATCGATCTCAAAGCATTGCCTTCGACTAAAACGAAAATCATGATCAACGCCGCGATGCCTGACGGTATTTTCCACTGGTGGCAACTACCTACTGCTGGAATTGGTTTAACCCGTATCGAATTTATTATCTCCAGCCATATAGGGCTGCACCCGATGGCGCTGTTACACCCAGAGCAAATCACCGATCCTGAGGTCGAAAACCAAATTCGAAAACGGTGTGAAGGGTTTGATACGCTGGCGGATTATTTTGTCGATAACCTCGCCCTTGGCGTCAGCAAAATAGCCGCAAGTCAGTACCCTAAACCGGTTATTGTGCGCATGTCTGATTTCAAATCAAATGAATATCGTGGCTTACTTGGCGGGGATTTCTTTGAGCTTCATGAAGAGAACCCGATGCTCGGTTTACGCGGAGCCTCACGTTACTACCATCCTCGTTACAAAGAAGCATTTCAACTTGAATGTAAGGCGATTTTAAAAGCCAGAGAAGAGATAGGATTCGATAACATCATCGTGATGATCCCGTTCTGTCGTACCGTCAGTGAAGCCGACAAAGTGCTGGAAGTAATGGCGGAAGCGGGGCTTAAACGAGGAGAAAAAGGGCTGCAAGTCTATGTAATGTGCGAGATACCATCCAATGTCATTCTTGCCGACCGATTTGCAGAGCGATTTGATGGCTTCTCTATCGGTAGTAACGACTTAACTCAACTAGTGTTGGGGATTGACCGCGACTCAGCAGAACTGAAACCGATGTTTGATGCCCGAGATGACGCGGTTAAAAGCCTGATTGAGCAAGTCATCCATGTCGCACACAGCAAAGGATGCAAAGTCGGTATCTGTGGGCAAGCACCTTCTGATCACCCGGAATTTGCTGAGTTTCTTGTCTCTTGTGGCATTGATTCAATTTCACTCAACCCAGACTCGTTCGCCAAAGGCTGTACAGTGGTAGCCAAAGCGGAACAGGAAATTTCTCAAGCCAACAAACCGTAACGCCAACTTAAACAGCACTATACAGTTAATAATTCACCCACCTCGGCCCAACGTAATGTTGGGCCATGGGTGCAAACATAATGATTTTTCAGGTAACAATGTCCGCACAACCCCACCGCACAGTGCATTCTTCGCTCGACGGACAGGTAAATATCTTTCGCATCGATACCGTAAGAAACTAAATATTCGCTCACCACACTCATCATCGCTTCAGGCCCGGCAACCAGTACACAATCTGGCTGCTCACCAAATGAATGCAGAACTTTCGGTAAAACGCCGATTGCCGTACCGGGATAATAATCTTGCTCATCCAGCCCAGTGAGATCTTCAACAACGTTGAACATAGGAATGCAGTGCTTCCAACGCTCTCGCTCTGGTTTAAGTAACAAAGTTTTCTTGTTACGCGCAGCATAAACCACTTCCAACTGAGTATAACTTTGCTGATCGATAAGTTGTTCAACAACGCTAACCAAAGGCGCGAGACCGCACCCACCACCTATGACTAAAACCTTCTTATCCACCAGTTCACTTACTTGCCACCCATGACCAAAAGGCCCCCTAGCGCCCAATATTTCCCCACGTTCTTTGCTGAACAGAGCCGTTGTGACAGCGCCCATTTTGCGTACCAGTGCTCTAAAATTTCCTTTATCGTCAGGTAGCTGAGTAAAGGTAAACGGTGCTTCACCACTCCCCGGTACGCAAAGCATGAAAAACTGACCACTTTGGGTTTTCATCCATTTTTTGTCCAAATCGAGTAGCCGAAAATGGTAGTGGCGCGTGTCTTCGCCATCATCATAAAAATCAATAATTTCGATACTATCCGGCGTGAGGTTAAACATCATCGGCTATCCTTTTCATTAGTGAATGTACGCCAATAACTCCAGGGCATGTCTGCTCACATCGTCCGCAGCCCACACAGCCATAACGTCCAAACTCAGGTACAAAATCAATGCTGAATTTGTGATACCAGAACCGCTCTACCCTTTTCCCAGCTTCCTTAGTGGGATTGTGAAAGCTGGCTTCACGCTGGAATCCCTCATATAAACAGGAGTCCCAGAATCTAACTTGAGAAACATTGTTACCTTGAGAAGCATGAGGGTCTTCAGAACCATTTTTTTCTGTAATTGAACGAGTACTGAAGCACGAGCACGTTGGACAAAGGGTCGTACACCCAGAACACCCTAAACATTGGATGCCCACGTGTTGCCAAAACTCTTCTGTAACTCTGCCTTCACTTATTTTTTCGATACCTTCGATAAGATAACGATCGTCGGGGAAAGCCTGCTCGCAATGGGCGATATTTTCCCAGCGCTTGCTCCGATGATGAGTCGACGCTACTTTAAGATCGAGTCCTTGTATTGCTTCTTCGCCCAACTTTGACAATACCACCAATAGCCATGATTCTTCGTCTAAAGGATGAATAACTAAATCCGCAGTTTCGTCTCGCACACTCGGACCCGCATTAACGGTCGGACAGAAGCCGTGCTTACATGGGTGAGTACAATCCACACCGACCAACAACGCTTGTTTGCGGCGAGCTTGATAGTATGGGTCTTGCTCAAAGAACTCATCTTGATAACGAATCGCGACCAAATCACAACTTTGCACACCAAACAAAACGAACGGTTCCACGTTTGGCAGTGTCTCTTTAAACAACTTCCCGTCAAATACGTACAGTGGCTCGTTTTCAGTGAAGAAGAAACCCTTAGCCGAATGGGTCGGTAACTGATTGATCAAAGGCGGTAGGTCTTGTGCAAGCACTTGTTGCCAAAAATAATCTTCTGTCCCATTCTCACTATTCGCAACGACCTGATACAGAGTACGACTCTGTAGTAAATGCATTCGAAGTTCATCTAAAGAATCTAACAGGTAAGTCTTTGTCATTTTCCTTCTCCCGGTTTTTCCCAAGGAGCGAGCGGCTTATGCCCAACAGGCAATAGCTCCACCTCAACAGCACAGGCTTTTAATTCTGGCATTTTAGTGACAGGATCTTGCGCAGTATTGGTGAGCTGATTCGATGGTGCCTCTTTAAAATGGTAAGGCATGCTCACCACTCCAGGCGCAACATCATCGGTGATCACCGCTCGTGTTTCGATATAGCCGCGTCTTGATCGAACACTGACCGGGCTATACAAAGAAATCCCGAGGAGATCAGCATCTTTAGGGTTAATGAACAAAATTCCAGGAGGGATTTCTCGCTCCAACAGCGGTGACTTTCGCGTCATGGAGCCACAGCCATAGTGAAAATGCAGCCGATTGGTGGTTAATAGCAGTGGAAAGTCAGAGTCGGTGGATTCATCAATCGGTATGTACTTAACCGGTGTCAAACGAGCCCGTCCGATGGGAAACTCTTTTTCATGAAGCACCGCGGTGCCTTCAGGTGCATCTTCGTTGCAAGGCCACTGTAGACCGTAGTTCTTATCCAGCTTGGCGTAGTTCATCCCTTGGTAAGCAGGGGTAATCGCTGCCATCTCATCGAACAGTTCTTCACTGGTACTCCAATTTAATGCGTCACTCCCCATTTTCTTTGCCAGTGCTTGCAACCACTGCCAATCCGCCATGGCTTCGCCAATAGGTGTCATCGCGGGGTTAATATGCTGTACACGACGTTCACAATTGGTAAAAGTGCCCGATTTCTCAGCAAACGAAGCAGCAGGAAGAACATAGTCAGCCAGTTTTGCTGTTTCAGTCATGGTCAATTCTGCAACCACCAGCAAGTCCAAAGATTTGTAAGCTTGTCGAACGTGATTTTGGTCCGGATCGGTTACCACGGGGTCTTCACCAAAAAGAATCTGAGCCCGAAAATGCCCAGCTAACGCCGCTTTGGTCATGCCTAATGATGTTAAACCCGGTGTCGATGCCACATCGCAATCCCAGTAATCAGAAAAGCGCAGCTGAACAATACTGTCTTCCACGGACTGATATCCCGGGTAGACGTTAGGTAAACAGCCCATATCACAAGCGCCCTGCACATTATTTTGTCCGCGTAACGGATTAATGCCCGTGCCCGGTTTGCCAATATGTCCGCAAATCAGAGCCAAATCCGCCAACGCAATCACACTGGAAGTGCCACTAACAAACTGCGTGATACCCATCCCGTACAGAATCATCGCTCGCTCGGATTGGCTATAATATTGGGCAGCCTGCCGAATCAGATTAGCGTCGACGCCAGTAACACTCTCCACGGATTCAGGCGTTATTCCTTCAACGTGTTTCTCTAAAGATTCAAATCCCTCACAACGGCCAGCGATGAATTCCTCATCATGCCAGTGATTACTTAAAATAACGTGAATCATGGAATTAATGAGCGCAATATTACTGCCCGGTGTAAGCTGCAAGTGCAAATCCGCCAACTTAGCCAAACGCGTCACTCGGGGATCGATAACGATTAACTTGGCTCCGGCCAGCGTGGCACGCATCACCTGCCCTCCGAGAACGCTGTGGTTTTCCGTGGGGTCTGCACCGATCACCAAGATCACTTCCGCCTCGAATATATCTTTGATGCTGTTGGTCATAGCGCCTGAGCCAAGAACTTGCTGTAAGCCTGCGACAGTCGGGCTATGACAAATACGGGCGCAATGATCGATGTTATTGGTACCTAGTACCGCACGAGCAAATTTCTGAGCCGCGTAGTTATCTTCATTGGTCGCTCGAGCACTACTGATCACCCCAGTCGCGTCAGAACCAAACTCATCGATAATACTAAGAAGAGATGAACTGATTTCCTCTAGCGCTTCGTCCCAACTGATGGGGGTAAATTTATCCTTAATGCGCTTTAATGGCTGAGTTATTCTGTTTTCAGGTGAAATGGCATAGAGACTACTCCATCCTTTTTCACACAGCTTCCCCCCGCTGATAGGATGGCTTTCTAACGGGCTAATACCAGAAACTTTTTCATGTTCGTTACACGAAAGCAGCATCCCACACCCTACACCGCAAAATGGGCACACGGTTTGCGTCGGTTTGGGGCAAACAGCAATATGATTGAGAAGTGGAATTGATGGCATGGAATGGCCCACACCAGATACCGGAGCCTTAGAAGCTTTTGACGAGTTTTTCGGCTGAGAGCTCATAGCCTTAACCTTGCTACGTGAACCTAGATAAATTATAGCAGTCCACAGTTATCAGTTGCGTTCTGACAACAAAAGTAGCGTGCGAGGCGTTACTTCAATAGAGTTCTCTTTATGCACAAGTTGATTGAGATAAAGTGAATCAAAATCACTGGATTAAGACACTATACTCCCCCTGTTTTCTCATCTCATCATCTAGCCGATATTCTATAATTATAAAACGAAGAGCATATTCTTAAGTGCCACTAGTAAGAGGCAGGTTCATGGATAAAATTAGCGACCTTTGGCACAGTAAATCCATCGAAGATACCTTTGCTACGCTCTCTAGCCAAACAGGCGGCCTAGCGCCTCAAGAGGCATCTCAACGCCTAGCTAAGTTTGGAGCTAACAAGCTTCCGACTTCTCATGGTCGATCGATTTTCCAACGCTTACTCGGCCAGTTTAACAATGTCCTGATTCATGTGTTGTTAGTGGTTATGGTCGTCACCGCTGCGCTTGGTCACTGGGTGGATGCAGCAGTAATCGCAGGCGTAGTGATCATTAATGCCATTATTGGGTTCCTGCAGGAAGGCAAAGCGGAAAATGCGCTCAATGCTATTCAATCCATGCTTGCTCCAACCGCTTTAGTGCTGCGAAACGGCCATCAAGCGACTATCAATGCCGAAGATCTCGTTGTTGGTGACGTTGTGATCCTCCAATCAGGTGACCGAGTTCCCGCCGATCTTCGTTTGGTTCGCACTAAAGGCTTACAAGTGGCTGAAGCGATACTCACTGGTGAGTCAATGACCATAGAGAAAACCACTCACCCAGTCAGTCCCGAAAGTGAATTAGCAGACCGTTATTGCATGGCTTATTCAGGAACGATGATTACTCACGGACAAGGCTCAGGTGTCGTTGTGGCAACTGGCATAGACACCGAACTGGGAAAAATCAGTTCTCTGGTTTCTCGAGTAAAACCCACCACCACCCCACTCCTTAAGCAAATTGCTCAGTTCAGTCGCCTTTTAACCGCTGGGATTTTAATTGTGGCCCTTGCTACTTTCATTTATGGCTTACTGATTCAAGGTTACCCAATCACAGATATGTTTCTTGCGGCTGTCAGCCTAGCGGTTGCGGCGATTCCAGAAGGGTTACCCGCAATTATGACCATCACGCTTGCTATTGGTGTAGAAAGAATGGCCAAACGTAATGCCATTATTCGCCGTTTACCTGCCGTAGAAACGCTAGGGGCGGTTTCAGTTATCTGCACCGATAAGACTGGAACCCTTACGCGTAATGAAATGACCGTACAACAAGTCATTACTACAAATAGCGAGTTCGGAATCGGCGGCACAGGGTTCGACCCTCATGGTGAAGTGACTATTGATAACACATCGATTTACCCTGAGCAGCATCCTTTTCTTATTCAAGCGATCAGAGCTGCGGTGTTGTGTAATGATGCCAACATTCAACTGCATGATGGAAAGTGGCAGATACAAGGTGACCCGATGGAGGGAGCACTGCTTATCGCCGGAATGAAAGCGGGCATAGATATTGAGACAGAGACGAAAAACTTTCCAAGAACTGATCTTATCCCTTTCGAGTCGGAACACCACTTTATGGCAACACTTCATCATAATCATGAAGGACAAGCGTTTATTTTCATAAAAGGTGCACCAGAACGAGTTATTGAAATCTGTAATCAACAACATATCGATACAGCTACGAACAGTTCGACCACTGAAATTGACCGTAATTACTGGCACGCGCAGATTGAAATGATGGCTAAACAAGGGATGCGAGTTTTGGCGATTGCATATCGGCCAACGAATTATACTCAGCTTGAACTCACCTTTGATGACGTCAAAGATAGGCTCATCATGCTTGGGCTTTTTGGCCTTATAGATCCGCCCAGACAAGAAGCCATCAACGCAATTAATGTGTGTAAGAATGCTGGAATACGCGTAAAGATGATGACTGGCGATCATGCGCTTACGGCACAAGCAATCGCGAGCCAGATTGGACTTATCAATTCACATAACACGCTGACTGGCCAGCAAATCGATGCGCTGACAGACGATGAGCTTTTTGCCGTTGCCAAAGACATAGATGTTTATGCTCGCGTTAGCCCAGAACATAAAATGCGACTGGTCGACACGCTACAAAAACATCAACAGATAGTTGCGATGACCGGAGATGGCGTGAATGATGCCCCAGCACTCAAACGGTCTGACATAGGGACAGCCATGGGTATTACTGGCACAGACTCCGCCAAAGAAGCCGCCGAAATGGTGCTCACCGATGACAATTTCGCGTCGATTACAGCCGCGGTAGAAGAAGGACGCGCAGTCTACGATAACCTGAAAAAGGCGATTCTGTTTATTCTGCCAACCAACGGCGGAGAAGCGTTGATTATCCTCGCAGCGGTAGTTTGGGGGTTCAAAGACTTGCCCCTCACACCCATTCAAATTCTTTGGGTCAACATGATAACGGCCGTGACACTTGCCTTAGCCTTGGCTTTTGAACCCAAAGAACCAAATTTAATGCAACGTAAACCTCGCTCAGCAAAATCACCGCTTTTAACTTCACACCTGATCTGGCGAGTAGTATTTGTTTCGCTGATATTAATGCTTGGCACTCTCAGCATGTTTGTTTGGGAAATGGAACAGCAAGAAAACATTAGTAGAGCGCGTACCGTTGCAGTAAACACATTGGTTATGTTTGAAATATTTTACTTGTTTAATACTCGATTTATTCTCGACACCGCTTTTTGTCGACAAGGGTTAATAGGCAATGTCTACGTATTAATAGCGATCGCGGTGCTTATCGTCTTTCAAGCTTGCTTCACCTATCTACCTTTCATGCAGGTACTGTTTGGAACAACAGCTCTGGAGTTTGATGTATGGCTGCGAATAGTGATCGTCGCCTCTTCGGTGCTATTTCTAGTCGAATTAGAAAAGTATTGCCTAAGTAAAATAAAAAGCAGTCCGCTATCTATGTAATCACAAAGGTAAACTCTCCCGTTAAACGATTGTCGATTTTTATTGGCTCAAATTGCAAATAGTCGCGCGCTTTACCGCCCCACCACTCGTTACCAGTATTGCCTTTCAGATAGAGTTGCGTGGTTAACAGTTCTTTATCTCCTCGCCACAGTTTTACATGTATATGAGGAGGACGCGAACCGTATGCAACGGGATATAAGGTTTGGAAGAGGTAACGCCCGTTCTTGTCCGTAATAGAGGCACCAAAGCCAGCAAAGTGAGGATCAAACCTTTCGTTGCTCGATTGATTGGGATGGTCATAAATGCCCTGACCGTCACACTGCCAGATCTCAACCTTAATACCAAAGACTGGATTACCAGACGTATCCACGACCTTGCCCTGTAATACAATGGGCTCACCCACTAATCCATCAGGCTGCAAAATCAAGTTTTCACGAAGCGGTATTCGCTTAACGGGATAAAACGGCCCCTCTGTTTGCGCTGGTGTAGGTTTCATTGGACTCATCGCTTTGAGCGATGGAGCAAACAGTAGTGTCCATAAAGCTAGAAAATGCCTTCGTTCCATGATGCCACCCTAATTTTTGACTACTTTAATTGTGGTGTACACAGAGCAATTTTCCACTTAAGCGTAAACGTACTAGCGGTATGAATAGCCACCGACTTGATAGACACCTTTTAGTCCAAACCAGAAAACGCAGTAATACCACTTTTACGATTTTGAGTCATGACCCCAAAATAATATAGATTCTGTTACCTGGGACAAAGAAAGTTGTTACAAATATATAAATTATTTTATTTCTTTTTGTGACTGAAATGTTATCTTTTTTATTCAGTTACTTTTGAGTTTTATACTCAAAAATCTAGAGTAAGAGGGATTATGAATAACGATACTCCGAAGATACCATTCACCAGGGCGATTCTGCCGGTCATTCTCATGGATCTCTCTCATGGTCGGGGCCATGATATAAATTAGAGAGTGCCTCTAAAAAATAATAAGCTGATTATGACAGAACTACATGCAACAGCGACACTCAAGGACTCCGCCTTCAAAACCCTGGCGGATTCCTTTGCCACCTTTTATAGCAATACCATCGCTATTGACCAACAGCACCGCATCACCTGGATAAGTAAGGGCTATCGTCAGTTTCTGGGGCTGAGCCATAACCCTGTAGGTGAGCCGATCACCCGTTATATTCATAATAGTTTTCTACCCAGAGTCTCCGACAGTGGAGAACCGGTACTGCTGGAACTGTTATGGGTCAAACAACAGTGGACACTGGTGAGCGTGATTCCTCTGCAATCGGATCAGGGAGAGGTGATCGGAGCCTTTGGTTTTGTTGCTTTGGAGCAACGCAAAGGTTTTCACTCCCTGGCCAACCGCTTCAACCAAATGCAGCAACAACTGGACAATGTCACTCAGGAGTTAAATCAGGCACGACAAAATAAATACCGCTTATCTCAGATTACGGGCCGCAGCGAACAACTGCAGAATGTCAAACATCAGATACGACAAGCGGCACGATTTGATATCTCTGTTCTACTGACCGGCGAAACGGGCACCGGCAAGGAGATGTTTGCCCACGCCCTGCATGAACTCTCAGCCCGCTCCCATAACGCCTTTGTCTCACTTAATGTCGCCGCAATTCCCAATAACCTGATCGAAGCAGAGTTCTTTGGTGTTGCCCCCGGAGCCTATACCGGCGCATCCAACAAGGGGCGTAAAGGTAAACTGGAGCTGGCCGATGGCGGCACCCTGTTTCTTGATGAAATTGGCGATATGCCACTGGAGCTGCAAAGTAAACTGCTGCGCGCCCTCCAGGAGCAAGAGTTTGAGCCATTGGGTTCCAATAAGGTAAAAAAAGTCAATATTCGCATCGTTGCCGCCACCAGTCGTAATCTGCCAAAAATGGTGGAAAACGGCGAGTTTCGCGCAGACCTTTACTACCGCCTTAATGCCATGCCGATCCATCTGCCCCCTCTTCGGGAACGTCAGGCAGACATTGACCTGATTGCAGAACGCCTGCTGGATGAGCTCTGTATCAGACTGCATCTGCCAGTTAAGTACCTGACACCGGATGCTATTAACCTACTGTGTCAGCACTCTTGGCCGGGCAATGTAAGGGAACTGCAAAACCTGCTGGAACGAGCGGTGATTATGGCAGAGAAAGACACCGAGATTGATGTCCAACTGATTCAGTCACTGTTAGTTCCAACAGCACAGTTTCAACAGACTGCACAGACGCAACCAATATCACCGAGAATAGATCCGAACACGGGATTGCCTATATACACACTCTCATCAGCTAACCGACTTTCCCCCACTCTGCCTCAGGCCAACACTCCACCACAACCACTGCATGAACAGATTGCCCGAGCAGAGCGTAAAGCTATTGAAACCGCACTTGCTTACACTCAAGGGCATAAGGTACAAACAGCTAAGCTGCTGGGCATATCCCGTGCAAGTTTGTATGAAAAGATGCGTAAGCTGGATATTCAGTACATAAAGAACTCATGAACAGCAAACACTCATTGGCACTCGTACCCAATTAGTCGGTGAAAAGGCGTATTAACCTGTAGACATAAAAAGCCCCGACCAGCACAAGAGAACTGATCGGGGCAGCCGATAATAGTACTGTTTTTAGGGAAGCGGATTAATGAGGAATCACCAACGTATTATCCTGCCAGCGAACAGCATCATCACCCGGCATAGCCAGCACTTCACCAAACATGTCATCTGTAATCTGCTCTTCACCGCTTTCCTGCATCGACGTCGTGCGAACCAACTGACTCGGAGCCAGCGCCTCGCCTGAGCTCAGATGAGCAAACATCTGATTCAGCGCCTGTTCAAAGTAAGGATGAATATAAGCATAACGGTGCTGCATATTAGGTGGTGTGGCATAGAAACCCAGATTCGGGGCTAACAGATAGGCAAACATCTCCAGGTGATGGCCATTTTCGATTTCCCAGTACACGACATCATCGCGGGCATCGACCTGACGATTACGGGCGTAGTAAGCGCGACCACCATGATTTGGCGCAACCACCTGATCAGCACGACCATGCATAATTATGGCTGGTTTACCCTGTAGATCACCACTCATTATCGCTTCCTGAATACCCGCCTGAACCCGGTCAAAATCACCGTTGCCCTTGTAAGTATCCAGAATACCCAACTCAGTTAGCTTGGCCTTTCCGTAGTGGGACATCGCAAAGAAACACAGATCTGCATCCAGATTTTTATCCGCTGTGGAGTTAAACGCCGTCGCCCCATAAGGATCATACGAATTCATATTGACCGGTTGAATCCAGCGGCTACCACCAGCGATCATATTCTGTCCCAGGAAGCGCAGCGCCTTATCTTCATCACTCAGCACCTCAAACTGTTTCGTCCCGCCATTATAGCTGGCGAAGCTGATACCACACAGCTGGTCTGAGATACTGTAACGACCGTAGGAGTTACCATAAGTATTGGTGATTTCAGAAAACATATTAGTAAACGCTGGCATACCCAGATTTTGCTCAGGCAGGAACCCCGCGACAGTATTCATCAGATCCTGTGCTTCCTGAGCCAGTACCTGCAAATCAGCAGAATAGGACGTTAACAGCCCTAATTGTTGCAGGCGGGTACAACGTTCAGGAGACTTAGCTGAGTTAACCAGATCGGCACTATCGTTTTCGGTCAGGTTATTAGCACAGGGCTGATACACCGCACCAAAGGCATGCATATCGTATAAACTCCAGCCTACCGATTCAGGCCCCCAACTGCGCTCCCCCTGAGTAATGGTAAAATCATGCTGATCCATTGCCGTACTAGGCTCAACAGCAACCACGCCATCAATCAGCCCTTGCGTATCCTGCTCTGCAGCCATCAGTACAGAACGCCCACCATTGGACCAACTGGCTGCAATCACTGTGGTATTATCAGGATTAAAAGCCAGATCAGGATAAGCCTGGTGTAAGGCATAGAAAGCAAACTCAATGGATTGCAAGGTATTCAAGCCCCAGTTTTTACTAGGGTTCTGCTGGGAGTGAGCGTGTTTGGTTGTTGCAGTACGCGGATCAGCAGCATCCGCAAAGCCTTCTGCAAACTCAGCGGTAAATGTAGAAGAGGAGCCTGCACTGATGGCATCAACAACCTTTCCATCCAGATTAATCACCTGCTGACTGCCAATAAAGTGTACGCCATCACCGGTACCTTTATCGGTATAGGCTACGGCACAACCCCGTTTTAACGCCGCATCACCTGCCGTACCTGCCGCCCCATAAACACCACGGGAACCGGATGATGGCCCAGCAATAATACAAGGGCTCTCGGTAGAGAAACTACTCGGGACCTGCACCACCAGTTTGACATTGGTTTTACCAGAGCCATCATCCACAATGGCTTGATATTCCGTACCTGACACCTGGCCGGTAAACGCCTCTACCGTATGAGAACTAATCCCTCCAGTAACCAAAGGCCCCCAATGAATACCCCAGCCACCGGGCGTTACCGGATCCATCATACTGTTATAGCTGGCTCCTAACTGGTAGCGACGGATCTGTTCCGCGCTAGAACCTATCCCCACCGTTTCCGGTGTTACTGCACCAGTATTGCTATTCAGAGCCATACCTGTGAGCAAATCATCACTTATACCATCTACCTGAATGACATCAACCGAACCAGAAAGATAACTGGGCAGTACGCTGTAATCCGTGGTTTCTTCTGAGCTGTCGGAAGAGCCTAAGCAACCCGATAGCACCAGTGAGCTGGCAGTCGTTAAAATAACAGTCCTTTGCATATCAACCTCGTCTTGTTGTTTTTCTAAGTTGTTCAGAATGGATAAAAATCGAACCAATCCAACGTAACTCAACCTAATCCAAGATATATGCCAAACACTTAACCAACTGATAAGCAATGATTTATTATCCTCCCTGCTCACTAATATCCAGAAAGCTGGACAGAAGACCGTCTAAAAAACTAGACACTATCCTGAATTTAAGACAATGAGAGAAAGACCTATAAAACGGTATAAATGAATAACCGTTTCCAACAAAAGTGAACTTATGAAATTCTTGCACTAAAACTCAGGCACATGAGATTTATAAGAGCAGGTTCTATAACCCAACAATATGAATAAAAAAGAAATGAAACCGTAGATAGCGATAACCTACGCATTGGCCGCAGATTCGGGATTTTCGTAAGGCTAAAGGCGTAACTCTCGCTGAGATGGCCGAGCGTATTCAGCTTTCAATGGGATATGTCAGTCAGGTTGAGCGTGGGGTTTCCTCTCTGTCCATTCCAACACTTCAATCCACCAGTGATGTATTGAGGGTCCAAATCCGCTGTTTTTACACTCCTACCGGGAAGCACCTGCAGAAGAATTGAACCGTATTGTGCGTAAATCAGCTCGGCGTAGCTTAAGTTTTCCAATTCATTACTTTTTGTATAACAACGCTAGCGGTTCATCTTAGTTCGCACATCGAGGCATAACACGTGTTGGGGCATATATGGACGAAGATTCTGCCCTACTTATAGTGAACGACATGTTTAGAATATTGTTCAAGCTGAAGAGTTATAAGTGATTTGGATAGGTAATGTACTGACTCTTATAAAAAACGGCATCCCGATTGGTCCGGTCTGCCGTTTTTACTATTAGTCAATGTTAATGAAGATTATTCAGTAGCAAAAGCGGGTTGCTGAAGTTGTGCTTCGTCTTTTCTTAGTTTAATTGGAGCATAGATAAGTGCACCAACAAGGAACAGACCTAAGTAACCGATCAGCGGGTAGAATACAGCAACTAACTGAGTGAAACCGGCAAAGCTAGCCACAAAGCCAACAATCAAGGTAGCAAAGATAAACTTGTTCGCTTTAGCCGTTTTCATTGGTACAAAGCGAGCTGCAAACGCGTAGAACATGCTCACTGCGGTATTGAAGATCATGCCTAACAAAATGAATGTCATGAAGGTTGACAGTGCTGGTGAAATCATATCGATGATTTTTAGTAGCGGCATTGGGTATTCTGCGACCACTTCAATCTTAGAAAATAGTGCTAAGTGGCTAAGTACGATTAGTACACCGACTCCAGCACCACCAAGAAGTCCACCCAGTTTTGCAACTTTAGGGTTTGATTCCGCACCGCCCATAACCAGTGCCATGGCCGCGCCCACCGCTAGGTTGAAAGATACGTAGTTGATTGCTGAGATAAACCAGTTAGGTAGTGTTGATTCAACACTTTCAGCAATTGGCGCTAAGGTATCAAAAGATTGATCCATTGTGATGATGCTGTAGGCACAAATAACAACCAGAGCAACAATCAAAAATGGTGTAATACTACCAATAACCGCGACAACACGATTTACATTCATCATTGCGGTCAGGCCGATTAGAACCGTTAGAAGAGCACTTCCGACGTATCCTGGCAGGTCAAATTGTTGTGTTAGAAGGGAACCAGCTCCGGCAATCATTACTACGCCTACACCAAACAAGGTGAAGATAATCACATAGTCTACGATAACGCCAACCCAACGGCCGCTAATTTGGTAGATGACTTTTTTGTGTGACATAGTCTTGGTTTGAGAGCCAAGCATTGTCAGCATCATACCTAGGTATGCAAATAGGGCCGTTGCCAGCACCGCAGCTGCTGTGCCCCAATGTCCAAAGCTTGTGAAGTACTGCAATACTTCCTGTCCGGAGGCAAATCCGGCCCCGACAATAATTCCGATAAACGCACTCGCGATTTTAAGAATGTTCCACATGGTAGGCAAATCTCCTTGTCGACTATTAATCAACTTATGTAATTGTATTTGTAGTTGTAGTTCTTTTGGTTACTTGTTGTTAATTGATGTAACAACAGCGGGGGCAATAAGTATCACATCTGTTAACAGAACTGCATAGTGTGTTGTTTTATATGTGATCAAAAGTGGAAGTTTGCTAATTTTTTGTTAAAACTCTTGAAAGTTTAACTCTTAGAGTATAGTGCGATTATTGACGTTTATTTAATCTAAACAATATGGAAGAGATATGAGGAATTTTAATTATTATTCTATATATATCATATACTTAAATTAACAAAAATAACCTCTCTTATCATTGATTATAGTTTTACTATAACCTACTTCTCATTTAACTATTCACTACGATCTATTTTTCCATGGGAATGTTTCTTATTTTTGTGATGATATTGTGTACATTTAAGCATTTCACTACTGAGTGATGTTAAATATTCGATATTACACAATCTTCGTGACACACCGACTAAGAACCTCAGCATTCAAAGGTGAAATTTCCATAAATTAGAATAAGATAAATAATAAAGATAAGAAAATATTGCGCTGAGGAATCAGAGTTTTTTACAAGTTATCTATTTTTTTAGACATGTGATAAGTGTGTTCAAATGTGTTGATATGTCCATTCATTGAGTAGCAGCTCTGTCTTGCTAGATCAGTCGTATAAGAAGTTATGACAAAGTAGACATTCGTTAAATCAGTACCATTCAAAGGGCGTTGTAGATTAATTCAGCCTAAAGTATTTATCTCTGATCTATTTAATGCCGAGTTTTCACCTAAAAGTGCTGCTGTAGTAACCCTAGCCTTTGCCTAATACGGAAATGGGAACAATAAAAAAGCCCCTTTCGGGGCTTTTACTTTTTAGAAAACCACACTGTGCCAAAGATTGTCACTGTGGCTGTCATAAGCGAGCTTTATTTGAGCATGTAAGCACGTAATGTTGTAACTTGCGCAGAGCTTGAGTCTGTATCGCTCATTACTACACGTAAGTGAACAAATTCACCTGCTTCAGCGTCATTTGGCACGGTCGCAACCCACTGGCCATCTTCATAAGCCACTTGGGCATTGACCCAATCTGATTCATTCAGTTTGTCATAAACTGGACAGTACGAGTAAGCAGAAACATAGCTCACTACACATTCCTGACCATAAGCGTATTGCAGGGTCACTTCTGCCAGAGTCACATCTTCATTGCTGTCCATTTCACCCGAAAGAACAACTTTTGCAGGCTCGCCTGCAGGATGGCTGTTATGCATATCGACTGGAACATCAATTTTCGGTACCAAAATAGGTTGCGCACCTTGCATGCTTTGGTCAGTCATGAAGGTAAAGATACCCTGATAAAACGAACCTAGCTTGTCGTCAATCGGTGAACGCTCGGCAACACCACGGTTATAATTACGTAGCTCCAGGCGCACTTCCGCACTTTCTATAGGCAGGGTTAAGGTGCCAGTGTCCATGTACGTGCTCTCACCATTTACCCATAAACCATAGGCTGCTCGACCATTGTAACCTGCAATAGCATCGTGACCTGACGCATCCCCAAACTGCGGGAAGTTCCAGCGAATCAAATTGGTATCGCGGTAACCAACAGAATGAGAACTCGTGTTCAAGCTTGCGCCTTTTGGTCCTCTTAGCCAGGTAGTCTCTTCTTTAGCGCCAGCTTCCATAATTCGTGGGCCATCAAAATACGCGCCATCCGATTGAATGCGGCTGCCTTGCATTACAATGTTGGTCCAGGTGTTTTTGCTGGTTGCGGTGTAATATTCATCACGTACAACCGGTGCCACTAACATTTGTGGACTGCCCGTTGAATAGAACTCACCAGTGCTGTTGGTTTGAGCCATCATGTCGCGGAAAACAGGACGTTCCTCACCTTGAGCATGGTACGCTGCACTAATGTGATACATGTCTTTATCATGCACACGAATTAAGCCACCTTTGTTGTGACCTTCAGTGATGTGATGTAGTTGGTAAGTATAAGGCGTCTTATCAACCGCAGTACCTGACCAACTCACCTTGTTGCGACCACTTTGGATTTCTGCAAACAACATTTCACCTTCTTCAGCACTTAAGCCAACAATCGGCTTAGTCGGGATACCAGTAAAGGCTGTTTTATAACGACCATTAGTGCCTGGACGATAGAAAAGTACACCAATTGCACCTTGTTCCAGCGCACCTTTCACCATGTAAGAAGTGACATTGTAAGGGTTTTGGATCAAAGCAATTTTGCCAGCCAAATCAAATTGGCTCCAATCTGTGCTGTAACCACCTTCACCAACAGGTACTACTTCAGCGCTACCTTCACCATCAAAACCAACAGCAAGACCTTGTGCGACGGCATGTAACTGCTGACCATTTTCCATGCTTAGCACAGTTTCAGGAGCGGTTGCATGAGTAGATAAAAATGCACGGAAACGGCTGTCGTAACCTTGTGACCACAGATACATGTTTTCAACATAATCCGGCATCAAATCAATCGCAGCGAGTTTCGCTACTTTATTGTCATCCAGAGCATAGGTGAAACCAAACGAGAAGCCCTGTGTATCAATTGGCTTATCCGCTTTAAACTCCACTTTTTCTGCCACACCAGCATCAAAAGTCAGTACCGTATCTGAAGTGACTTTGTGATCAAGGTAGGCCATCTGCGCTGCGGATTCTGGTAGTCCACCAAAATCAGAATCATTGTCGTAAGTTACAATGTGTGAAATAACACTGTAGTTACCTTTAGGCAGGCTAATGCTGGCTTGACCATTGGTAAAGGAAAGAGCATGCCCCCAGTCATCTTCTTCATTAATGATATAGGCTTTAGAGAAACTGTTTGCAGGCTTGCCGCGGTTATCGTACGCGTTTAATGTCAGCTCGACTTCTGGCGGCTGGATCAAAAACGAAACAGGCACAATAATTTGATCATCCGATTGACCAGTACCCTCGCCTTTAATACGTCCAGTTATGGTGCCATAAGCGCCATCGCGCAGCGCCACTTGTGGCTCAATCCAAACTGGCACGTCCACTGAACCATTCGCTGGTACCGTCACTGATTTAACGCCTAAACCCGCCAGAGTCGCAGGCAATTGCGTTATACCGTCTTCGCCGATCAGATCCATGCTCAGTTTATAAGTTACATCACTGTTGCTGATATTGGTCAGCGTCACATGCGCATCGACACTAACAGCAGATGACACGTCAACAAAGCGACCTAGTTCTACGTTTGGCGCGGCAATAACTGGTTGAGTAATTGCGCGGTTCACATCCATTGGGCCTGCGCCCTGCTCTAACACATGAGCGTCATTATCAAAGACTGAAGAAGTTAAAACGCGTTTGAGTTGTACTGGAGATAGATCTGGACGAGCCTGTAATACAATCGCCGCACCACCTGCAACATGAGGTGCCGACATTGATGTACCCGACAAAGAGCGGTAAGCGTTGCTACCCACGCCTCCAGATGCAGCAGCCACGACATCGACACCTTGTGAGCCGATATCTGGTTTCGCTGAGTGGCCATCTGGTGATGGACCACGCGAAGAGAACACAGCCGTCTGATTTTCACGATCCAATGCAGCTACAGTCAAGGCGCTTGGCGCACAGCCCGGCGAACCCACCGTTTCACGGGTAAAGCTGTTACCGGCTGAAATAACAAACAGAGCTTGATCTCTAAATGCTTCAACCACGTCTACCATTGGGCCTTCACAGGCTGTGGCTGAACCACCTAGTGACATATTGACGATGTCTGCGCCATTTTCGACGGCCCAGATCATGCCATTAATAATACCGTAAGTACTGCCACCACCGCTGTTGCTCAGAACTTTACCAACGAGAAGATCAGCACCAGGCGCCATGCCTGCCCAATACCCATTCGATTCTGACCCCGTACCTGCAATAGTTGAAGCCGTGTGAGTGCCGTGACCATTTAAATCATCAACACCGTTTGCTGAATATGAAAAATCTTTTGAGCCAATCACCTGCCCTCTCAAGTCACTATGCTCAACATCGTAGCCAGTATCCAATACCGCTACTGTGACGCCTTCACCATTAAACGTGACGGCTGAAGGGCCCAACGCGCCTGTCAAAGGTACAGTAGGTGTTAACGTGGTGCCAACAGACTGCTTATGACCATGAATCACTGCATCAAGCCAAACTCCTTCAATGCGTCCATCCTGTGTCAGGCTTTCCCATACAGCCTCGGCTTTATCTTTATCAATGCCAAATGCCGCGCTGTCGATTAATTCGATTTCACCGGTCAGCGAAGTACCCTCGATTACAGTGGGTGTTGCCGCACCTGCAAGCGATCCATCTGCGTATTCAATTATCACAGGAAGATTGTCTGTGCTCGCGTCATCATACTTTGACTGATAGAGCTTATTGATATTAAACAACTCTAAGTCAATGGCACGTGAGTCTACAAAAGGCTGTGCTTTGGCTGGCACCAAGTAGGTGTCGTTACCACGTTTGAAAACAGAAGTAACAATTTCCACACCGTCTTTATTCAGCATGCGAATACCACCAAGTTCACCGGCATTATTCACAACGGCACTGACTTTGTCGCCAGTAATCAACGTGAATTCAAGCCCTTTAGCTCCCCCTTGCACCGCAGCCAATTCCGTTTCAGCTTGCGTACATAGTGACATACTTGCACCTAATAACGCTAAACAATGCACAGCAACCTTGCTGCGCTTAAAGCGACTACTCATATATTCCCTTATATCTAAATTTTTATACTTATGCAGTTTGCTATCGTTTGAATTTACAGACTGCAAACCAAATCTCTTTTATTTCAAACACAGAACACACAGCCCCTGAGTATGAGAAAAAATGACTACCACATTATTTACACCAGATAATCACTATGTGTTTTTTACCGTCAACTTTCGTTTTTATGAGGATAAACTTTATATTTAAACGTACTATCGTACGGTTTAAATATCTTATCCCTCCTTAAAACAGAGAGTAGTTATATTAAATAAACCCTCTAAAACCAATATTAACGGACACAAGAAACACTATACATGCGGATAAGATCACGCCAGATAACGCAATGTGCTTTCAATAAAATCGTCGTTTTAAAAATATATTCGATAACATTTAACTTCAAATATCATCACAATTTCACTTAAAATCAAAATAAAAGCCTAGCTTCAACAAAAATATTTAAATGATTTTAATATTTATATTTTCATTCATTTACCGCACAAAATGTGATTCTAATTCAAAGGTGTTATTTTAAAATATAATACTCCGCTAAATTAATGACGTGATGAGTTAAATGGATAAAGTCACTAATGGGATACTAGTGATTTTCCTACACGTACGTTGCATCATTTTCATAAGAGACTCATTGGCAATCAGTTCATGACAAATGACTACACAGAACCACAAAATAACTGACTTTCATTAAATAGGCTCATGATGCACACGCAAATCGACGTCCGTTAATCGCTTCTTCCAAGCTTTTGAGCACCATGCGCAGAGATTAATTTTTAAACATATTTCAGCAACCATTATTAGTGCGTAACGATTACCGTTCTTTGCAATTTTAATTAATGCGTATGAGATACCGAGTGAGGAAGATTTTATTACCCTAGGCGCTAGTGCAGAGATAATGGCTGGAAGATCGTACACAATTCCCGCTGTTATTGAAGACAATATTTATACTATTTGTCCATAGTAATTATAATGATATAAGAGTTCCCAGTTTCTGTATTACTTCAGGACCAACTACTTTATATAAACACTCACTTCCATAAACTGTATTATTTTTAAATAACTTACGCGTTCGTTTTAAACGACGACTACTTATTTTTATGAGTGTTGGGTAAATATTAATCGCTATTGCACAAAATAACGAAAGAAGTGAGTCAATATATTGAGGGATATTTTCGTGTTACAGATGAAATGTTCTTCGTGCTAAAGCTTGAGCTTGAAATTGACCGTTGAAGAAGACAGCTGCTTCGGCGTAGCACCTTTCTAGTATCATTGGTCAATACTCATCAACAGATTGTTCATTACTCCGTTGAACGGTCCCAAATATTCGGCAGCACTTTGTTTGAATATCCAGAAATAAAACGCTTTACCTCCCCTGTCTGTAAGTCATAGAGATGTCGACTCACAGACCCAATGTTGGCACCGTAGATGTGGATGCTGATCGACGTACGATCTGAGTGAGCGTTTGATACCTTATGAATATCTCCGATACGAGGTGATACTAGGTCAATGTCACCACATTGGAGTTGATGTTTCCCATTAGGCTGTAATCTATTCGATTTTGGATCCAGATAAAACTCTTCACAACACTCAGCGCCTCGCATTACTCCGACCATACCCCACACGGTATGATCATGCACTGGCGTCTGCTGACCAGGTCCCCAAACAAAACTCACCACGGAAAAGCGCTCCAATGGATCGCAATATAATAAGTATTGCTGATACGTTTCTGGATTTGGTTGGGCGAACTCATCAGGCAACCAATCATCGCAGCTGACAAGTTCGGAGATGAGCAGTTTGCCGTCCATCATAATACGCGCTTCATCTTGGCCCGCTTTATCGACCAAATGTGTGAAGGCGAGAATAAAGTCCCTTAACCTGAATATGTTACTCATTGCTGACTTTCCGTCTCGTTAAATAAAACGTTTTAACTATAGCAGGTCGTGTAGTCGGCCTTGGATTTCCGCTTGCGCCATGCAGAGAACTGAGAGGTAGAAGCCTCTTGATATTCCGCCTTACCAAAAACCAATATGGTCAGCAGCAATCTCTTCCTCTAGCTGAACGTATGGCCCACGGACTTCAACTTTGCGCTGTCCTGCCATGAATACATCCCGGCAGGCTAAATCTAACGTTAAGTTTTCAGGGTTGTCGCCGGTTAATTCAGCGAGACGCTTTTCTGTAAGCCCAAACACCACGCTACCAATACCAGCCCAGTAAATCGAACCGGCACACATACAGCAAGGCTCGACTGATGTCACTAACGTACACTTCTCTAGAAATTTCGGTTGATATTGACGAGAGGCAAGGCGAGCGACATTAGACTCAGCATGACCAACTCCCTTATCTTGCTGATAAGTGTTACCAGAACGAATCAGTATTTCTCCGTCTGGACCAATCAACATTGCGCCAAAAGGATGATTCCCACTTTCCACACTCAATTTTGCTAACTCAATGGTGAGTTTCAGATTTTCAATGTCGTGTTTCATCACTAACTCCATATATTGATGTTTTTAATCCCTTATTGAATCTGAAAACACTATAAGAGAGCGTAACCGTTGTTTAAACTAGAACGTTTAGAAAACTGCGTGCTAATATTTAGAACAGTATATTTATTCTCGAGTATTGGTCATGTCTGCATTAACAAAAGAAGTTCGATCGTTTGTCGTCATCGCACACGAAAAATCTGTACGTAAAGCCGCAGAAAAGCTGCATATTGCCGCGTCAGCGCTGAGCCGTCAGATGAATATTCTTGAAGAAGATTTCGGTACCCAATTACTTGTGAGACTCCCAAAAGGGATTGAGCTAACGGAGCAAGGTCAGGCACTTTATAAACAAGCGCAACAATGGATTGCTGAAGAAAACCGCTTTCGACGGAGCTTAAAGGAAGAGGCTCAGCAAAACTTAATTCAACTACGTATCGGCGCAGTTGACTGCCTAAGCCACAGTGTTCTACCTAAACTTTACAATTTGCTTTCCTCTCAATTTGACAATTTACGTGTTCACTTTACAACCGGAGACACACAAACACTAACAAACTTGCTTCTGGACAATCAATTGGATTTCATTATCGCGTTTAACGTCGCCAGACATGAAAAAATCCAATTTTCAGCGCGGCACAGGACTAAGATTGGGCTGGTCCACCTCCCAAAACTATTCGATGAAAAAACGAAATCCATAGAATTGCACGAGTGCCTCAAATGGCCACTTTGCTTTCCTGACAGAAACTTATCAGTGCATACGCGTCTTTATTCGGAGATCCTGAGACAAAACAGTAGCTTTGATATTTCCGCCACAAGCAATTCGTTTAATTTGCTTGCTAGCCTGGTTCGTGAAGGTGCCGGAGTCAGTTTTATGACTTGGTATGACATTGAAAAACAAGTGATGAATGGTGAATTGGCATTTACGCCACTGAAAGACAAACGACTAGAAGAAGAACTCTGCGTGTGCTTGCCGTCTACTGTAAAAATGAACGAACAGACCCAAAGTATAATCAATAGTATTCTTAAAGTAATCCAGTGAACACAAACACCGATTCTGGTTTGAGAGGGCGTTTTATGCGGTTATTTTTTGCACTGACCTTTGATGATGACACAAAGCGCAACTTAATGACGTACCAAAATTTATTGCGTTCACGCGGTATAAATGGCCGACATACTCGTACAGCAAACCTCCATCTCACGTTAGCTTTTGTCGGTGAAGCGACGCAAGAGCAGAAGCAAAAATTAATCCGTATCTTGCGTCAGTTGAAATCAAAATGTGATGGTCTACAAATCGATCATTTAGGTGCGTTTCACCAAAAACGAAGTCGGTTGGTTTGGATGGGAATAGCAAGCAATCGCGCATTAATGAATTTACAAAGAGAATTGACGACAGCACTGAAAGCACAAGGCTTTGCTACTGAAGCAAAAAAGTATATGCCCCATATTACGCTTTTTCGTCATGATACTGGCGATATACAGCTAAAGTACGTCGATGTTAAGGCGCAACACGTTGATGTTTATTCAATTGCGCTAATGGAAAGTATATACGTTGACAATAAGCTAACTTATCGAGTTATCGATGAGGTGTTTCAGAGTCAGGGATAGGCTCCCTGACTCGTGACTGTAACAAACGCGATGAACGCTCTCTCCCCTTCTAAGTAATCTCAACAGGATTGAAAAGCAGGTTTGCTATTTTTTATTTTTCGGTACCCACGCCGTGCGGTCAATATCCAAATCAGGGAACTCATCGGGATTGAATTCCGGATGCTCAGCACCAGCAGCAAGCTTCTTCCTGTAATCCTTTAACAAACGCATTGCGGTTGGGAACAGCATGATCAATGCCAGCAAGTTTACGATGGCGAGAATTCCCATCATCGGGTCAGAGAAGAAAAATACTGAAGTCGCGCCTGGTGCAACCGCGCCAACAAATACGATAGCTATAACGGCAATACGTAAAATGTGCAGCGACAATTTGCGCTGAGACATAAAGGTTAGTGCGTTTTCACCCAGATAGTAGTTGTAGATAACCGAACTAAACGAGAACAACAAAATAGCACCGGTTAGATAGTACTGAGACCACTGACCGAGGTGAGACACCAAAGACTGTTGGGTAAGGACAACGCCATCAACACCTTCGGCTCCCGGCACATAGACATCTCCGAGTAGAATCACGAAGGCGGTACAGCTACATACAACAATCGTATCGATAAATACAGATAGTGACTGAGTAATACCCTGACTTATCGGATGAGATACATCTGCCGTTGCCGCGACATTAGGCGCTGAACCTAAACCCGCTTCATTTGAGAACAAGCCTCGTCGTAGACCGTTAGCCAACGCAGCACCCATACCACCGCCCACGACTTCCTCAATACCGAAAGCATTTTTAACGATAGTCATAATAACGCCTGGGAGCTCCGCAATGTTGATAATGATGACAAGCAGCGCTAAGGCAACATACGCAACCGCCATGATTGGAACGATAACATCGGCCGCTTTCGCAATACGATGGATACCACCATAGATAATGAATCCAACAGCAATAGAAAGAAACACACCAGTGTACAAACGGTCAATACCAAGACTGTCTGAAGCGGCACCTGCAACGGTATTGCCCTGAAATGCATTAAATCCGATAGCGAAAGAAGCGATCAGACAAACCGCATAAACGTAGGCGAGCCAACGATAGTCCTCACCAAGACCATGAATAATCGTACGCGCAGCACCGCCACGAAAATCATTGCCTTCCTTTCGTTTATAAAGCTGAGCGAGAGAACATTCGACCAAACTGGTCGCCATACCAACCAATGCCACCGCCCACATCCAGAAGACGGCTCCCGGCCCACCAAGCGTGATTGCAACAGCAACACCAGCGATGTTACCGCCACCTACGCGTCCACCAATAGAGAGTAAAAGTGCTTCACGACCAGAGATAGCTTTTTCATCTGAAGTCTGGTTTTTTGTCAGCAATACGCGAAACATTCGCTTGAAGAACCGGAATTGAACAAAGTCAGTTACGATTGTAAAGAATAGACCAAAGATCACGAGGAACGGGACGAGGGCCCAACCCCATGTGAGGTCTCCGATAATACCAAAAAAGGATTCAAGTAATTGCATCATTATTCCTCAAATTAATTAAAGGCTTTCTGATTTATTAACTATACATTTGATAAATAAGTATAAAATTTTTCAGTCCATGATAATCGGCACATCAGTTTTGTTTTTTCGATAAAACATCATGTAACTATTATGATAGTCAGTGAATTTGGGGATAGGAATAAAGATTGCCCAGCTAAAGATCATCGGGAAGCGTTCGCTTTAAATGGCAAGTAGCATTTGTTTTTCTACAGGATGAGAAACAAAAAAATGCCCCTATTCGAGAGTCCGTGAATAGAGGCATTTAAAATTTAATGGCGTTTTGCAATAGCGTGTTATGCAGCTTCGAATGCCAAAGCTTTCTTCTCTACCTGACGGAAAATCAGCGTCAGAATGCCGTTGACCGTTAAGTAGAATGCACCCGCAACACCAAATACGGTAAGCGTATCGTAAGTTTGAGCGTTGATACGCTGCGCGTACCCCATAAGATCCATGATGGTGATGGTGCTCGCGAGAGAAGTCCCCTTGAACACCAAGATCACTTCATTGGAATATGCCGGAACCGCGCGGCGAATCGCATACGGAAGCAACACTTTTAACGTAGTCGACTTATTCATGCCGAGCGCACGACAAGCTTGCCACTGGCCTGATGGAATTGCGTTGAAAGCACCTTTAAACAACTGAGTACTGTATGACGCGGTATTCAACGCTAAAGCGAACATGGCACAGAACCATGGCTGGCTTAGCCATGACCACAAGAAGCTCTCCCTGATGACATCAAATTGCCCTGGGCCGTAGTAGACCAGAAAAATCTGTACCAACAGTGGTGTTCCCGTAAACAAGGTAATGATGCCTCGACTCAACCAATGCAAGCCTGGCGTACGCAGAATCAACGTTAGTGTCATCAATAACGCAAGGATACAGCCAACAACCAACGACGCTGCGGTCAGTTGGATGCTGGTGCCAAGACCTTCAAGCAATTGCCAAACGTGTTGTTCGTTCATGCGGTAGCCTCCTGTCCCATGCTGATTCCTTTAACCGAAAACTTCTTATCGATTAGCTTCACCGCTCGTTGTGTTATCAAAGTAATCACCAAATAAACGGCAGCCGCCGTCGCGTACCAAGTAAACGCCTCATGTGTCGCAGCAGATGTAAGCTGAGCTTGCTTAAGAAGGTCCGTCACACCAATCAGAGAAACCAATGCGGTATCTTTGAGCAACACCAACCACTGGTTGGTGAGGCCTGGTAACGCGTGCCTTACCGCTTGGGGCAAAACAATACGCACAAAGGCGTGAATCGGACCGATCCCCAGCGCGCTCGCTGCTTCTCTCTGCCCTTTTCCGACCGCTTTGAGAGCACCACGCAACGTCTGAGAAGCGTAAGAGGCGAAGATCAATGACAGCGCAATCACACCAGACAGAAACGGGCTAACTTCAATAAAGTCACCGGTGATCAAAAACAGAACCTGTGTTAAGCCAAAATAGATGAACAACACAACAAGAAGCTCTGGCAATCCGCGAATCACCGTGACAAAGGCTGTTGTTGGCCATTTCACGAATATACGACGAGACATTTCACCGCTGGCGAATAACACTGCCAGAATCAAACCGACTAACAGACTTGTAAAAGCTAACTGGACTGTCATCCAACTAGCTTGCACAAGCGATAAAGAGTAACCCGTTAACACCATATTAGTTACCGAAGTACTTGTTGAAGATCACGTCATATTGACCGTTTGCTTTTACGGTTTTAAGCGCAGTATTCAGTTTGTTTACAAGTTCTTCATTGTCTTTGTTTACCGCGATACCAAAACCGTTACCGAAGTACTTCGCATTCGTTACACGTTCGCCAACGTAAGTTAGGTTATCTTCTTTCTTAAACCATTCAGCGACAACGGCTGTATCACCGAAAACAGAATCAATACGTCCGTTTTTCATATCGATGAATGCGTCTTGGTAGCTTGCATAAGGAACCGCAGTCACACCAGGAAGCTGCTCAAGCAGGTATGTTTGGTGAGTTGTACCATTTTGTACACCGACACGCTTGCCTTCTAACTGAGTTTTATCCGCAACTTTGCCTTTCACAGAAACGAATGCAGCTGAGTTGTCGTAGTACGAATCAGAAAAGTTTACTTGCTCTAAACGCGCATCAGTGATGTCCATCGCTGAGATAGCCGCATCGTAACGTTTGAATTTTAATGCAGGAATCAAGCTGTCAAAAGCTTGGTTGTAGAAGCTACATTTTGTTTCCATTTCTTTACAAAGTGCGTTCGCAAGATCCACATCGAAGCCTTGGATTTGGTTATTTTCATCCATGTATTCGAATGGTGCGTACGTCGCTTCCATCGCGAATTTGATTTCTTCTTGAGCTGCTGCATTTGCAGAAATAAGGCCGATTAGTGAAGCTAGTAAAATCTTTTTCATTGCAATACTCCGTGTGTACGTCTTGGGCTGACACTCGCAATGACAGCCGTTCATCTGTGAAGGTTGTTTATAGTTACACCCTTTTATGGGTATACATTTTTAGTGTTTTAAGTAATCAGCAAACTGAGTCGTCTGCGGATTGGTAAAGGCGTCGTTTGTACCATGCTCAACAATATGCCCTTTCTCAAGGTACAAAACATGGCTGGCTATCTTTTTGGCAAAATCCACTTCGTGTGTCACCACAACCTGAGTAATGCCCGTGCCACTTAAATCTTTAATGATCTTAACTACTTGGTTAGTAATCTCAGGATCAAGCGCAGCCGTTGGCTCATCAAACAAAAGAACTTCTGGTTTCATCATCAAAGCACGTGCTATCGCAACTCGCTGCTGTTGACCACCGGATAGCTGCATTGGCCAAGCATCCGCTTTATCGGCCAAATGTAAGGTCGCTAAAATCTGCATCGCCTGCTGTTTGGCTTCATCTTTTGCCATGCCAGAGACTTTGACTGGTGCTTCAATCAAGTTCTCCATCACCGTCATATGAGGCCAAAGGTTGTATTGCTGGAACACCATACCGACTTTACGGCGAAGCGCTAAACCATGCTTTTCTTTAATTTCAGTTGAAAAGTCGAAAGCGTCATTCGCGATGTTTAACTGGCCATTATCTGCACCTTCTAAAAGGTTGAGAACGCGCAGCAGAGAGCTTTTCCCTGCGCCGCTTGGGCCTAATAACACCAATGTTTCACCGCTTTCACAATTAAAACTGACATCGTGAAGAACTTGTGTATCACCGTAGGATTTGTTGATCCCGCAAACCTGAATACTCATGCTGTCATACCGCATTAATTGTCATCGGGCGTTAATATTACCAATAAGTGTGTTTTATGCAATATATATGTATAAAAATATATTTTGTTGAATTATTGTATGTGTAAATTACAGCATCACAGAGCATATGACTGGTTTGATGAGTAAACAAATTACAGAGCCGAGTAAATAAGAAAGTGCATCAAAAACGATGAGTTGAGACGTGATTAAGTGCAGGAGGTAACCTGTGGATTGGATTGCGATTTACTCGCCGTGATGTCCCCCACCACTTGGATAAATTCATAAACAGTAATGGGGGAACCTTTAGTAATGCGACGTGCCGCTGTAATCAGCCAAGGTTCTAATAGCGCAACTCCCTGAGCTATCAGGGCATTGAATCAGAACGAGTTAAGACAAATCCGAAACCAAATATTATTGCGGAGGAATATTCTGATTCATTCTGAATAAGTTATTCGGATCATACTTTTTCTTTATTTCCTGAAGACGTGCGTACGTTGGGCCATAAGCAGACTCGGTGCGTTCCGACTCGTCCTGAGTCAGGAAGTTGATGTAAGCACCGCCACTGGCAAAAGGTCTGGTTTTCGCGAAGAAATCACGCGCCCAAGTAATGCATTTTTCATCATCCTCCGCGGCATCCCAACGCCCGTGGACATTAAGAACGTACTCAGCATCACGACAAGAATACGCCATCGATTCAGGCGCAGGGCGGGAAGCGGCACAGCCTAGAGAGGCGATAAAAATCTCACATTGAGGTGACGGTAATTTCCCTGCGTATTCGATAGCAGCGTCTATCACCCCTTCGCTGAGCTCGGTAAAGTTATGCGATTTCCAATAATTACGTGCACCCGGCGTTAAAAGTGGATCAAAGGCTTGCTGCCATGCGGCAAAAGGTTGTACACCAATGTGCTCACCATGAGCATCACCAAACGACCGAAGCGGTTCAATCAGCTTTTCACCCTCGGAAGGATCACCCGCATAACAAATGGCAAGAACGACGACCTCTTTACCATGAACCTCTTCCGGCAAAAAAGGTAAAGGTGGCGCTTTACGGCTAACCATCCAAACACTGAGTTCTTCTGGCGCGGTTTTCGTGAATTGAGCGAATTGACTAACGACGGACTTGGCTTGACTAAATGGGAATACGATCAGGCCGCTAAGTACATCAGGACCAACAGGGTGAAGCTGGAACTCAAACTGAGTAACGATGCCAAAGTTACCACCGCCCCCCCGAAGTGCCCAGAATAAATCTTGATTTTCTGTCTCACTAGCAAGTAACTGACGCCCATCTGCTGTCACCACGTTCGCAGATACCAAGCTATCAATCGTCATACCATATTTACGACTTAGCCAGCCAAAGCCGCCACCTAGCGTTAAACCAGCAATACCCGTCGTAGAATTAATACCTACAGGAGTGGCCAGACCATAATTTTGTGTCTTCGCATCGATGTCACCAAGGGTACAACCGGGTCCGACAATCGCCTTTTGTGCAGACGGATAGACCTGAACCTCGTTAAGAAGAGTTAAGTCTATCATCAAACCATCATCACACACGGCATTACCAGCAATGTTGTGCCCTCCTCCTCGAACAGAGACGAGCAAGTTGTTTTCTCTAGCGAAATTCACTGACAACACAACATCTTCCGCCGATTTACAGCGAGCGATCATACCGGGCTTGCGGTCTATCATGCCGTTCCAAATTTTACGAACCTCATCATAAGACGCATCATCAGGTAAAATAGCCTCACCACCGAAATGTTTTATAAAGTCTTCGACCTTAGCGCTTTCGATACTTTTCATACAAGTTGCCTCATACGTTTTGCATGAGCACTTGCGAGTATTGAATAAGACACCCAAGCTCCTCATACTTAAACGTTTATTTAGAGTAGCTATTATCCAGTTACAATAATCTGCTTCTTAAACCTCAATACATTGCTAAAAAGTAGATCGTCCATTTTCTAAAGTAGGCAAGATAAGTAAAACAGTATTTTCGAGTTTAATCAGGTCACTGTAATTAGGTTTAATCGTCTAATTTACTTGTCTACCTTGGAACCCGAGCTCCAACAATAGATTCGGGGTGATACAGTTTTTAAAACGCTTAAAGTGTATGAGCAATTCATTGAGATAGTTATGAAAAAGCGTCTCATTACTGATAATTAAATCAATTAAATAAGAGTCATCATTATTTTTCATATAGTTAGCCAATAACTTCAGTTTAAAGGTGTATGAATGTTCAAAGCTTATGAAGGTGATAAAGTTATGCAAATTTAGGCTCTTTTAATAACCATTAATTATATAAAACGACTTCACTGGCCTTTTATCTATTATTCAAACTAATTTATGAAAGGCGAGATAATTTTTAGCCTACGAATATTACTAATACTTCAAGCACACGTTATCACCTCTCCTATTTCAGATTAAAACACTCTCCCTTCCACAGAGAATCCATAAACGTTATTTACCTCTTATCGCGCTAAGAAATCAGTTCTAGATTGATAGGCTTAGCTTATTAAATTAATCGGTCTAAGTGATATGATAAATCTCAGGTTCCTTACTATTATCAATTACAAGTTACTGAGATGTTTAAACATTAACTTCTAAACAGATAATCAAACAGTGATAAAACACTTACATTTTCTGTTTTAAGAAAAAATAATATTTCACTGCTAAAAGGACACCCTATGAACAACAGCGATAATAACTCAGCAGGAAAGTGCCCGGTAATGCATGGTGGCATGACTTCCACCGGTTCGACCGTGATGGAATGGTGGCCGAACGCGCTTAACTTAGACATTCTCCATCAGCACGATAAAAAAACAAACCCACTTGGTGAAGACTTCGACTACCGTGAAGCACTTAAATCACTTGACGTTGAAGCCTTAAAAAATGATGTGAAAGCGCTAATGACGGACAGCCAAGAGTGGTGGCCAGCGGACTGGGGACACTACGGCGGCTTAATGATTCGTATGGCGTGGCACTCTGCTGGTAGCTACCGCACCACTGATGGTCGCGGGGGTGGTTCAACCGGTAACCAACGCTTTGCGCCACTTAACTCTTGGCCAGACAACGGCAACTTAGATAAGGCTCGTCGCTTGTTGTGGCCAATTAAGAAAAAATACGGCAACAAAATAAGCTGGGCAGATTTAATGCTTCTTGCGGGTAACATGGCATATGAATCTATGGGTCTTAAAACCTTTGGATTTGCCTTTGGCCGAGAAGACATCTGGCATCCGGAAAAAGACATTTACTGGGGTTCAGAAAAAGAATGGTTAGCGCCAAGTGGTGGCGAAGGTACCCGATACTCTGGCGAACGTGACCTTGAAAACCCTCTGGCAGCAGTGATGATGGGTTTGATCTACGTGAACCCAGAAGGTGTAGACGGTAATCCAGACCCTCTTAAAACCGCTGCCGACATGCGTGTCACCTTTGCACGTATGGCGATGAATGATGAAGAGACCGTCGCTTTAACGGCAGGTGGTCACACGGTTGGTAAAGCTCACGGTAATGGCGACGCGGCAAACTTAGGTCCAGACCCTGAAGGTGCAGACATTGAAGAGCAAGGTCTTGGTTGGAATAACCACAAATCTCGCGGCATTGGCCGTGACACCGTAACCAGCGGCGTTGAAGGCGCTTGGACAAGCCATCCGACTCAATGGGACAACGGCTATTTCAAAATGCTACTAGAACATGAGTGGCAATTAACCAAAAGCCCTGCAGGCGCTTGGCAATACGAGCCTGTAGATATCGCAGAAGAAGATAAGCCGGTCGATGTTGAAGATCCGTCAATTCGTTACAACCCAATGATGACAGATGCCGATATGGCTTTGAAGGTTGACCCTGAGTATCGCAAGATTTCTGAGCGCTTCTACCAAGACCAAGAGTACTTCAACGAAGTATTCGCGAGAGCTTGGTTTAAGCTGACGCACCGCGATTTAGGCCCTAAAGCGCGTTACATTGGCCCAGATGTACCAGCCGAAGATCTTATCTGGCAAGATCCAATCCCTGCTGGCACGACCAACTACGATGTAGACGCAGTAAAGGCAAAAATTGCAGCAACGGACTTAAGCGTTTCTGATTTGGTTTCAACCGCTTGGGACAGTGCACGTACATTCCGACACTCGGATCTTCGAGGTGGTGCTAACGGCGCACGCATACGCTTAGCTCCACAAAACGCATGGGAAGGCAACGAACCACAACGTCTGGCTCGCGTACTTGATGTACTAACTAAGATTGCAGATGAATCTGGTGTCAGCGTGGCGGATACTATCGTGCTTGCTGGTAATGTCGGGCTTGAACAAGCAATTAAAGCGGCAGGTTTTGACGTTACAGTGCCATTTACACCTGGTCGCGGCGATGCTACGGCTGAGCAAACCGATGTTGAGTCATTCGATGTCCTTGAACCAGTGGCTGACGGATTCCGAAACTGGCAGAAACAGCATTATGCCGTTAAACCAGAGGAAATGCTGCTAGACCGTGCACAACTGCTTGGTCTGACCGGTCCAGAAATGACGGTACTACTAGGTGGTATGCGTGTACTTGGTACTAACCACGGCGGTACTCAACATGGTGTGTTTACTGACCGTGTAGGTGCCCTGACCAATGACTTCTTCGTAAACCTAACGGACATGTCGTACACATGGAAACCAACTGGTCGCAACTCTTACGATATTTGTGACCGTAAAACAGGTGAAGCGAAATGGACAGCAACGCGTGTAGACTTAGTCTTTGGGTCAAACTCCATCTTGCGTTCTTATGCTGAAGTGTACGCTCAAGATGACAACCAAGAGAAGTTCGTAAAAGACTTTATCTCGGCTTGGACGAAAGTCATGAACGCAGACCGATTCGATTTGGTTTAATAACGAGCCACATACACTGGAAATGCACTTTGGTGCGTATTAAATCAAAAGCCGCTATTTTTAGCGGCTTTTTGTTTACACTGTAAATCTATTACAGTTTAACCCAGACTTGTGGGAACTCATCACTGTCTGTTTGAACGTTGATACTAACCAAAGAATCGTTATCTACTTCAAGCGTTGCAATATTTACATTCCCAATCTGAATACATTGCGTATCAAGCAGTTCCATCATGATTACGCTTTCTATTGCTGTCGAAGTAAAAAGCGAACCTTCACTGCTACACGCAGATCCAGTTAACGCGATTGCCCCCGATTGATCAATCGACATTTGATACAGTCCGTCAGAGTATCTTGCCTGATAAGTGCCAGCATAATTGCTCAGGTCAGCGCTCTCTTTGGTGATGGGTAATAAAACGGAAGAACCATTAGCATTATTACAAGTTAAGTTAGTACCGCTCATTTCACAGTTAACGGAAGCGGTTAAAAACGTAATTTGATCATTGCTTAGAGCCCCTAGGTACGAAGTTTGATGTTCTCTCGCATCCCAAAGCGTAAGTTGTGGCTCCACTCCCTCTTGTATAACGACCTGCGCACCATCTGGAGAGGCGTCATCCGCCCAAATAACGCCTGAGTAAACACCACTTTGCACATGCGCTTGCCTGTTGTCATCACTGTCGCTATTACATCCCCACAGAGCGGAAACCGATAATAAAGTAACAAACAAAGTATTGTGTCGATTCATTCTTGTCGCTCCTATTCCAAGCCAACAAGACGTTGTTCTACCAATGCCACTTTACCGCGCGCCGCTTGAACGTTACCGTCAATGGTACTGATAGTAATGTACCCTTGGTTTACAGCAACACCCTCAGAGTTCTGATTAGTATCGCCGGCATCACCCATGTTAAATGCGAGTCCTTTTTTGTCTTTTAGTAAAGCCACCGCTTCAACTTGCGCTTCGCTAGAGTCCATTCCCTCTTCCATTAGGCGTTTCATCATGTAGTAGACGGCGGTGCTTTGCTGCGAAAGATCTTCACTAAATGCAAACTCTGCCCCCGCGTTCCAACCCACGTCGGTAAACTTGTATCCCAGGTGGTTGTTCATGTCTTCTGGCGTGTTCACGTTTAATCCCGTATAGGCAGGTAAAAGTGGTGCTCCCGATGACTGGCTCGCAACGAGCTGAGCTACAATATCAACGACAACATTAGCTACAAGCTGAGACTGTTTGGCGTCACTTGAAGTATTATGATGAGCACTAATTGCAATCGCAGGAATACCTCGGCTCAAGGCTGCCATTGTTGCACCTAGCGTTCCAGAGTTGTTGTTCATAAAGCCCAAGTTGTTACCTTCATTAGGACCTGAGATGACGAGATCTGGATCTTGTCCCCAGACATTCTTCGCCGCGATATCGATACCGTAAATCGCCGCCATGACTGGTGTCCCTTCGACATAATCTTTAAATGCAACACTCGTATCTGTATCACCGACACAAAATTCCTGCTCTCCAGCCTGGGATTCATCAATCGACACTGGGCGGTAGTGACTCATTGCGCCACCTTTACCACTTTGCCCCGTACAAGGTGCAGACATGATCACATCGTGGCCTGCTTCCTCTAATGCTGATTTCAACAGTTGGATGTTGGTTGTTTCCCAGCTATCGTCGTTGGTTAAAACGATATTCAACGCAAGTGCATTTGCTGAAATAGCACATGAAGAGCCCACCGCCATCGCAAGGCAAAGTTTTGATAATTTGTTCATAATATTTCCGTTTATTTCACTGCTTTTAGTTTCCATTCAGACACCTTGTCCGAACTCAGTGGCAGCTACTTTGACGAAAAATGATGAAGCTTCTGTTACAAATATATCTGATTACAGCTTAGAGATATCTATAAAATATTATCCATTAATTTCAATAAGATAAATCAACTTTCATTTATTGAAATATCATTTGGAGATATCTTCAAACGATAAATTGATTGCGTATTGTCTTCTTGTTTATCACTTTCAAAGCCAAATTGTTCAATAAAGCTTGCTCCTAAACTATTAACCAATGCATCTTTAATTTTATTGCGATTTTGGTCGAGCGTTTTTGCCTTTAATCCGTTCTGTTGGAGTTCACTGATTGCTCTTCCGTGTCCACCATAATTTTCCATCAATGTAATCAGCTCCGCAGCCAGTGATTGAGAAGGTCGGTTACTTGGCGGATTCAATACCCAACCGTCATTAGAATGCGTCATGCGCTTTTTCGCGTACCATAGCCAGTAAATTGCCGGAGTAGTAGACATTGGGATCATGACATCATTGACACGCACTTCGACATTCCCACTATTGAGTAAAAACGACAACGTGAGTGGCTTAGATGCCTGTTCAAGCAACCTGAATCTCTCTTCTACAGATTGAAACTTTTCCGCTTTGGTTTCGAGAACTCGTCTGAGGTAATCTTCATTAATGCCCTTGTCTGGATTTGTTGTACGAAATTTCTCAATAGCTTGCTTCCAACGCTTTTGATCAACACTGGTTCCGCCAATTTGCAGTAATCGCTTAAGCAGTTTCAGGTCATCTGTATTAAGTGGACGAGGCTGAAAAGAGAGAAATAAGACCGACAAAGCGGCGCACAAAATAGAGGTAAAAAGCCAGTTCTCACCTTGCAATTGACAGTTTATATCGATTAAGTCGCCAGTTTGGTCTGCAGATAAATCGAGAGAAAATGTTAATGGTAGTCTCAGAGAGTAGTTGTCTTCAGGAGACAAAGACGGCGCGGCAGTATGACACTCGCTAAAAATTTGTATTGGGTTGTACCAACTAACCTGATCCAACAATAGCTGGCTTTTCAATTTGAAAATACGTTGTGTTTCTGGACGCTCACCCATTTCCGCACCATCAAGCCAAATATGACTGCGAGCAGACATTAAGTCTTGATTCACAAATTGCGAATAACGGTATTGGGTAAAAAACGCACCACTGACTAAGGACACCATCAAATAAAATAACGTCAGCCCCGCCAACATTTTCCAGTTGTCCTGCGCTATCACTTTCAAAGGCATTATCCGATCTCTCCTAATGCTTTAGCTAACCGTTGACGGAGCATCTCATCTGACAAACGCACCCACGAATGAGAAACAAACCATCCACCTGCAGAAACACCATTGGCGATCACCGATGTATGTACCTCCAGTTCTGATTGGTTTATCGGGCTATGATTGGTCCCCGAAATCACGTCAACCTCTCCTTTCTTGAAGGCGTCAATCATTGCTTTACGCGTTGGATATAAAGTCACCAGAGAAGAGCGCACATCAATAGAGAGCGACGTTAACTGTTTTACCGGAAGCTGGTAGCCCGAACGGCTAAAGGTATCGTTCAGTAAACCGATTCGATGGGTCTTTAGAAACTGATCATCAATCGGTTGATTAGCAAACCACAACACATCATAACCAGACAGGCTGAGCAGTTTGTCGTAATAATTGGCGTAGTCGGGGCTCAAGCCGGAAAGTTGGTATTCCCTCGCCCACATCACATCAAATTTTTGACTATAAATGGTTTGCGGCGTCACCTGTCTGCGAGGAAGCCAATGCACCACGATATCCGAATACTGACCATTAAATTCCGGGTCTTCACATAATTTTGATAGCAACGGTAATGCCATAGCGTGAGCAGGAATGAGTATATCCAATTGGTCTCGATCAGAAACAGTTTGATAGTTCTTATCGAGTTCCGAACAGGATAACTGGTTAAATGGTGTAACTGGCGGTAATTCAGCACGAGGCGATTGAATAACCAAGAGAAGTGAGGTTATCAATAAAAGACAACCTGTTTTAAAGATCCATGGTGCGTGATTGTGGTTCCATAGCCGCGTTAGCACGTCGTTCATAACGATGATTCGTTCCTTCATTTTTGTGAAGAATTTACTTAATTGTTATTACGCCGATATGACAATGCGCACGATTCAATTGAATAGCTATTCACGCAATATTCGATTCATCTAGCGCATGCGAACATACAAGAAGTAATTCAACGCAACTACTCACTGACAAGCATCGTCTCTATAGATTTTGTACAACTTGAGCTGTTCAAAACCTAATCACTTAATAGCGAATATTAACAAACTGACAATTAACGGTTGAAATTGGTAACGTTCTCATTTAATTTTAGCCATCTAAACGGCTAGATTTCCATTTAAAGGTGTAAGAAAAATGAAAACAAATACGATGTTGATTCTTGATGGTGGTATGGGACGAGAATTAAATCGTCGTGGTGCGCCTTTTCGTCAGCCGGAGTGGTCTGCGCTTGCTATGATCGAAGCGCCTGAAATCGTTAAAGATGTACACACTGACTACATTCAAAGCGGTGCTCAGGTAATTACAACTAACAGCTACGCATTGGTGCCATTTCATATCGGAGAAGCGCGCTTCAAAGAAGCAGGACAATCACTCGCTGCGCTTTCTGGCCAAGTAGCAAAGGAAGCGGCACAAGGGACAGGCGCTAACGTCGCGGGTTCACTTCCTCCTCTATTCGGCTCCTACCGACCAGACCTGTACGATCAGGAACACGTACGTGACTTAGCGACTCCGTTAATTCTAGGCTTGTCAGATTCGGTCGATTTCTGGCTCGCGGAAACTCAAAGCTTAATTGCCGAATCTGTGGCAGTAAAAGCGTTGGTAGATGAATTAACCTCTGAAGTGAAGCCATTTTGGGTCTCGTTTACACTGGAGGATTCTGAGCCTACAGACGAGCCATGTCTGCGCTCCGGTGAGACGGTACAACAGGCGGTCACAACCATGGCACAAGCTGGGGTAAGCGCCATTTTGTTTAACTGTTGCCAACCAGAAATCGTAGAGGAAGCATTACAAGTTTCAGTGAGTACACTAGAGGAAATCGGTTTATCTCACATCCGCCTTGGTGTTTACGCGAATGCGTTTCCTCCGCAACCAAAAGATGCAACGGCTAACGATGGTCTCGATGAAATTCGTGACGACTTAAGCCCTGATGCTTACCTGATTTGGGCAGAAAAATGGCGTCAATCTGGCGCGTCTATCATCGGTGGTTGCTGTGGTATCGGGCCTGAACACATTGCTAAACTAAGTCAGCATTTCAAAGGTTAGGTTAAATATGTCGCAAGGAAATCGAATTGGCTTAACCGCATTGACAGCGTTAGTCTTTAGTTCAATGGTTGGTGCAGGAATATTCAGCCTACCGCAAAACATGGCAGAGGTAGCCGGACTCAATGCGATGATCGTCGGCTGGACGATTACTGGTGTCGGCATTCTACTTCTGGCAGGTTGCTTTCTTCACCTATCTCGCCTTAAGCCAGATTTGGACGGCGGCATCTATGCCTATGCCAGAGAAGGGTTTGGTGATCTCGCAGGTTTCCTTTCTGCATGGGGCTATTGGTTGTGTGCAACTATCGGCGTTGTTGGCTACCTTGTTGTTGCCTTTGCTGCGCTTGGTGCTTTTGTAGATACTCCAGACTTCACGTTATTTGGTGACGGTACAACCATCTATGCCTTCATCTGCGAGTCCCTCGTGCTGTGGTCAGTTCACAGTTTGATCCTAAGAGGAGTCACGCAAGCCGCCTTCATCAATTTGCTGGCAACGTTGGCTAAAAGCGTACCGTTAATCCTCTTTGTCTGCGCCGCTTACTACTTCTTTGATACCGATACTTTTCATATCGATCCACAAGGAGAAACACTACAACAACCTTTTATAGAGCAAGTGAAAGGTACGATGCTAATTACACTGTGGGTGTTTACTGGTATTGAAGGTGCTGTAATTTTGTCGGGACGAGCAAAAAACCGCAAAGACATAGGCCGCGCAACTTACCTTGGTGTTATCGCCGCCTTAATCTTGTACGTTTTGATTTCTCTTATGTCACTCGGAATTGCTTCTCGTGCAGAGATCGCCACGATATCGAATCCTTCGATGGCTGGGCTGATGGCTGCGATGACTGGATCGTGGGGTAAAGCGGTGATCAGTATTGGTTTAATTGTATCGGTGCTGGCGTCGTACTTAAGCTGGATTTTGTATTCTGCCGAAGTCCCTTACACCGCGGCTAAATACGGTGCATTTCCTAAGTTCTTTGCGAAATCTAACGATAACGACACCCCGAAAAACTCGCTGTTCCTCACTAGTTTAACGGTGCAACTGTGCTTAATACTCGTGATGCTTACAGGTGAAGGTTATAACACGCTCGTTTTGATTTCGACGTCAATGATTTTGATACCCTATTTCTTGGTTGGCGCGTATCTGCTTAAGTTATCCATCCAGACTAACGCTCGCTTGCAGTTAAAATTGATTGGCTTTGGAGCCAGTATTTATGGCATTTGGCTGGTCTATGCGGCTGGTGTCGATACGCTATTACTTTCAGCGATTCTTTATATTCCAGGAATTGCGTTATACGTGTACAGCCGACGTCAACATCGATTGAACCCGGCCTCGGCATAAAAACGATATTTACGATAAAAATGTCGCTCGCTATAAAAAAGGATGGCATCACAGCCATCCTTTCTCGAATCTCGAACCGCAATACTTAGGCCACTGCTTTTCCATCCACACAGCTGCTCTTCAGACTCAGCATGATTTTGTCGACGAGTTGGCCCAGACGTGCTTCAGTCGGTCTCGTACTGGCAAACGCCCGCAACCCGTAAATATTCATCACCAGAAAATCACTTAACAACTCGCAATCGGTCCCTGGTGCAATTTCTTCATTCTCTTTTGCTAACTCTAGCTTGGATTGAATACTGAGTTTCCATTGCTCAAGCATGTTACAAATGATGGCTTCGATCTCTTCATCTTGCTGATCAAGCTCACTCAACGCCTTTTGCAATAAACAGCCTTTACCGCTTTCACATTCGCTGAACTCGATAATGTCATGAAGATAACGTTCAAAACCGGACAGAATCTGTTTAGGGTCGTTGAAGAACTGCTCAAAAGCCTGAGATTTCGTCGTCGTGTAATGGTCAAGAGAAGCGAGCAATAGGCCTCTTTTGTTCTCAAATGCGCAATAAATAGAGCCCGGATGCAGCCCAGTCGCACGCTTCAAATCTTGCATGCTGGTTTTATTGTAGCCCTTAGCAATGAACTCATTCATCGCTGAGCTTAAAACATATTCTCGGTCGAATTCGGCATTTCTCATCTGACATTTCTCAACTAGCTGGGCTCTATAACCTTACAAACACCCTAAGTTTACTGGGGTTAACAAGGTTTAACAAGCTATTTGAATGAGCGTTCAAAAAATATCTTGAATGATCATTCAAAAAAGGGTTAGCATATTACCCTAGCGTTCATTAGGAGCATGCTCATGACAAAAACATTATTCGAAGCGTATAAACTCAACGACAAAATTACACTGAAAAACAAAATTGCAATGGCGCCACTCACGCGCTGTATGGCAGACGATGATCTGGTGCCTACTGATGCAATGGTGGATTACTACGCGAAACGTGCAGATGCAGGTTTGATCATTTCCGAAGCAACCATTATTCGTGCAGATGGTCAGGGTTACCCGAATACGCCGGGGCTTTTTACCCAAGCACAAATTGAAGGGTGGAAAAAAGTCACCGACGCAGTGCACGTGAACGGCGGTAAGATCTTTGCCCAGCTTTGGCATACTGGCCGTGTCGCTCATCCGCACTTCTTTGGTGGAGAGTACGTATTAGCGCCTTCTGCGGTCGCATTTGATGGCACCGTTCCTCGTATGCGCGAACTCGTTTACACCGTGCCAAAACCAGCCACTCACGAAGAGATTGCTCAGCTCGTAGAAGACTACGCACAGGCGGCACAAAACGCGATTAACGCAGGGTTTGATGGCGTTGAGATCCACGCTGCCAATGGTTACCTGCTGGATCAGTTCCTACACTTCGATACAAACCATCGAACAGATGAATACGGTGAAACGCCAGAAAACATGTCCCGTTTCCCACTTGAAGTGATTGATGCCGTTGTTGCCCGTATCGGTTCAGAACTTGTTGGCTTGCGCGTGTCCCCTGCTGGTTACATGCATATAGAAGCTGACGCTCGCGACCGTCAGGTGTTTGATTACTTCCTGCCAGAAGTAGAAAAGCGTAACTTGGCTTACTTGCACGAAGGTATGTTCGACGACAGCGTAGAGTTTGACTTCCTTGGTGGCCGCGTATCGCAATACCTGCGTGAGACTTACTCAAAGACGTTGATGGGTGTGGGTGGCTATACAGCAGAAACTGGCGCAGAAGCAATCCAAGCAAATAAGTTTGATTTGGTTGCCATTGGTCGTCAATTCATCGCAAACCCAGACTACGTAAACCGAGTTCAGGAAAACAAAGAACTTGTCGAATACGATGCAGCGATGCTGGAAACGTTAGTGTAGTGCTTTACCATAAGATAGATATTAAAAACGGCTCCTTGTGAGCCGTTTTTTTGATGGAGTGAAAGCATTGTTTAGTGAAGGAAGGGAATTTTTTCTGAGCTGAATTTATATCGCCAACGGAAGTAACTCTACCCCTAGCACTCCACTGATTCCCATTACCACCAGCAAAGAGACTTTAAACACCGACTTCGACCACGCAACGTAGTTTTCATCGTCAATGCTGCGGAAAGTCACTTTTGTCCACATAAAGCAAACAACGGCTGTGACAGCTAGGTATTCATACCCTGCTTCACCGAGCAAAAAGAGTCCCAATGAAACAGCACCGAAGGCCACCACGTACGCTTTCATATGACGATGGGCTTTATGGATGCCTTCTTTAACAGGCAGTACAGGAATGCCCGCTTCTCGGTAGTCTTGCATGCGGAACATGGCAATCGCGTACGAGTGCGGCATTTGCCACAGGCAGAACATGGTGAACAGCAGAATGGCTTCTAAGCTAATGAAGTTTGTCACTGCCAGATAGCCAACTAATGGTGGAACCGCGCCAGAAATACTGCCGACTAAGGTGCCATATACCGAATTACGCTTGTACCACATGGTGTAAAAGAAAACGTAGTACACGTAACCAAGCAGAACGACCACCGCAGAAAGCGGATTCGCAAGTTGAAACAGTAACCCGGTTCCAACCAAAAGCAGAACCAAAGCATAGACAAACGCGACATCAATATTGATGTTACCTTTGGCTAGCTCTCGGTTCTGAGTACGCGCCATCTTTTGATCGATATCGCGGTCAAAAATATTGTTCACCACACAACCTGAAGCAATCACAAGCCCCACACCAGCCAGCGTTGTCAGAAACAACGTCAGACTAGCAGGTTCTGTTTTTGCGGCGAGGAAGAACCCCGCCGCAACAGAAATCAGGTTGCCGAAAATAATGCCCGGTTTGGTGATAGACAAATAACTTTTCAGCATACCTCGGCCTACAACTTCATGTTGACGTTCATGTTGTAGATAATCCAGATCGAACCTGCGATCAGAATAAGCACAACAATAGCAGTAAACATCAGTGAAACCAGATTCCAGCGACCATCATCTGTCTTCGCTTCCATATGCAGGAAGTATTTGAAGTGCACAAAGATCTGAACCAATGCACAGCCAAATAGAACCGCGTATGTCGTTGCCTGTGGCAGAGATTGCGCCCAAACAAAGTAGAACGGAATCACTGTTAGAATAAGCGACGCAACGAAGCCTTTAACGTAATCAGACGCACTTGTTTCAATATGTTGTCCCATTACATTACCCCCAGTAAGTAAACGATGGTAAAGACACAGATCCAAACAATATCCAGGAAGTGCCAGAACAGGCTCAAGCAGTTAAAACGCATCGCCATGTTATCGTTCAGGCCTTTGGTAGACAGTTGGTGATAAGCCACTGCCAACCAAATCAGACCAAATGACACGTGCAAGCCGTGCGTGCCTACCAATGTAAAGAACGCAGAGAGAAACGCACTTTCGTGAGGGCCGTAACCTTCAGCAATCAAATGATGGAACTCGTAAACTTCCATGCAGATGAAGCCAAGACCCAGCGCAAAAGTAATTTGCAGCCAGCGCTTAAGGCCAGCAACATCATTACGTTTCATCGCAATCATGCCAAAACCAAACGTGATACTACTGAATAGCAGCAACATAGTTTCAACGAACACGAAAGGCAATTCGAAAATGTCTTTACCTGTTGGGCCAGCAATCGAGTTGCTGGAAAGTACTGCGTACGTTGCAAACAAAGTTGCGAACAATACACAGTCGCTCATCAGGTAAACCCAGAAACCAAACAGCTTATTGCCGTTAGTATCGTGGTGGTGATCGTGGTCATGATGAGCAGCGACATTAGTTTGCATACGTCACCTCCAGATCATCTTTGCTTTCGTTATCTTTCACTGAACCTTTCTTCGCTTCTTCAAGCTGTGCACGTCGTGCTGCTTCAATCGCTTTGATTTCTTCAACTTCAACGTAGTAGTCCACATCTTCGTTGTAGCTGTGTTTGATACAAGTTACGACGATAGCTACCAGACTCAAGCCAGCTAACCACCAGATGTACCAAATCATGCCAAAGCCGAATAGTAGTGACCAAGCTGACACATAAATGCCTGTTGGCGTGTTCTTAGGCATGTGAATACGCTCGTATTCCACTTCCTTAGTTGGATCAAACTCACCACTTTGTTTCTCGTACCAGAATGAATCCAGCACATCACCTTTTGGAAGGTGTGCAAAGTTGTAGAACGGTGGTGGTGAAGACGTTGCCCACTCAAGAGTACGGCCATCCCACGGGTCACCAGTAAGATCACGGTTTTGCTCGCGGTCACGAATACTGACGTAAATTTGGATGAATTGAGACAATACACCCAGAGCAATGACGACTGTACCCGCGGCAGCAACCGCCAATAGTGGGAAGAATTCTGGGTTGATTTCTTGGCTGATACGACGAGTCATACCCATAAAGCCCAACGCGTATAGCGGTAGGAACGCCATCAAGAAACCAATGATCCAAAGATAGAACGCACGTTTGCCCCAAGCTTCATTCATGGTGAAACCTGTCGCTTTCGGGAACCAGTAAGTGATCGCAGCGAAACAACCAAATACCACACCACCGATAATTACGTTGTGGAAGTGTGCAATCAGGAATACTGAGTTATGCAGAACGAAGTCCGCACCCGGTACCGCCATCAATACACCCGTCATACCACCAACGGTAAAGGTGATCAGGAAGCCAACCGTCCACAACATTGGCGTTGTAAAGCGAATACGCCCTTTGTACATGGTGAATAGCCAGTTGAAGATCTTAACCCCGGTCGGGATAGAAATGATCATCGTGGCGATACCAAAGAAGGCATTGACGTTCGCACCAGAACCCATTGTGAAAAAGTGGTGTAGCCAAACAACGAACGCGAGAATTGTAATTACAATCGTTGCCCATACCAGCGAGGTGTAACCAAATAGCTTCTTGCGAGAGAATGTCGCCGTCACTTCTGAGAACACACCGAAGATCGGCAGGATCAGAATGTACACTTCTGGGTGACCCCATGCCCAAATCAGGTTGACGTACATCATTACGTTGCCGCCAAGATCATTGGTAAAGAAGTGCATGCCCAGATATCTATCCAGCGTTAGTAGCGCGATAGTTACCGTCAGGATTGGGAATGAAATGATGATGAGGATGTTTGCACACAGAGATGCCCAAGTGAAAACAGGCATTTTCATCATTGGCATTGAAGGCGTACGCATGCGCAGGATTGTCGCGAAGAAGTTCACACCTGTTAGCGTTGTACCAACACCTGAAATTTGCAGCGCCCAAATCCAGTAATCAACGCCGACTCCAGGACTTGCTTCGATACCTGATAATGGAGGATAAGCCAACCAACCAGTACGGCCAAACTCACCAAGACCTAGCGACATGTTCGTCAGGATAACACCAACGATAAACAGCCAGAAGCTTAGGTTGTTCAGGTACGGGAAAGCCACGTCACGTGCGCCAATTTGCAGCGGAACGATGATGTTCATCAGACCAATAACTAACGGCATTGCGACGAAGAAAATCATGATCACGCCGTGGGCCGTAAAGATTTGGTCATAGTGTTCTGGTGGCAGGTAACCCGCCTCACCCGCAGAAGAAAGTAGCTGCTGACTACGCATCATTACCGCGTCAGCGAAACCACGAATAAGCATTACCATCGCAACCGCGATGTACATAAAGCCTAGTTTTTTGTGGTCTACCGAAGTAAACCATTCATTCCACAAATACTGCCACTTTCCAGCTTTAGTCACCGCGTAAACCACGGCTAAACCGACTAAAGCCACTACCGCTAGGGTGATGACGATAATAGGTTCATGGAATGGAATTGAATCCAGAGTTAATCTTCCAAACATTACGATTATCCTTGGTTTTCAGGCAAACAGTTCATTGAACCAGGATGCTGAGTCACGACGTTACTGAACAGGAACGGAGGTACACTTGAGAACAAGGTCACCGGCTCAGCGATACTAGGTTCAGCTAGCGTGCTGTACTGTACCCAGTCTTCGATGCGGTCTGGACTCGCTTTAACTTTCTGCACCCAATTCAGGAATGCAGCGCGATCAGGCATAGCTGACGCAGTGAACTTCATTTGTGAGAAGCCTTCCCCACTGAAGTTCGACGCAAAGCCCTTGAAGTCACCTTCGTGGTTAGCAATCAGGTTTAGCTTGGTTACCATTCCTGGCATGGCGTAAATCTGACTACCTAAACGAGGAATGAAGAACGCGTTCATGATGTTGTCGGACGTCAATTTGAACTGAACTGGCACATCTTTTGGAAACGCTACGTAGTTAACCGTCGCGATATTTTCTTCCGGGTAGATGAACAGCCATTTCCAATCTAGCGCAACGACTTCTATCGTTATCGGTTTTACGTCACTTTCCAGAGGCTTAGATGGCTCCAGTTCGTGAGTAGAACGCCATGTGATAGCGGCTAGAATCGCAATAATGATGATTGGAATAGTCCATACCACCACTTCGATTTTGGTCGAGTGCGACCACTCAGGGGCGTACTCTTCATGAGTGTTACTTGCGCGGTATCGATAGGCGAAGTAAATCGTCATAAGAATCACGGGGATCACGACGATCAACATCAGCAAAAGAGCAGTGATGATCAGCTCTTTTTCCTGGACACCAATAGCACCTTTGGGGTCAAGCAAAGCAGAATTACATCCTGAGAGCAAAAGTATGACGGACGCCAGACTCCCTCTCGATAAGATGCGTGTGTATCTTGAGGCTTCCATTAACTTTCTCGATGGTTGTCTGGTTTCTAAGCAAATGCCCAGAACCAGTTGTTATAGTCATTAGAATGTTTATGTGTTGAGCGTATGCGACATTGGACGTCAAAACGCAATTAAAACCCCACAACCAGTGTGAGTTTATTGTTACACTTTGAAATACAATGTTACATTCGGCCGCATTATGAGGACTTCGCAGTTAAAGCTCACGAGCCATATCTGGAAACTAACATTTCATTTATCAACAGAAAGTAAAGAAAGGGAATTCTCAGCGAAGCAGCTTAAATAAGAATTAGAAGCCTTTATGCCTGAAGGGCTGTAGCTTAAATGGAAATAATAAACGTTGGCTATTGACGAGTTAATCACTCAAAACTGACATCATAATCACTAAAAACCTAGGACACAAAATGTGACATAGATCAATTTACTGATTTCACACATTTTTTACATGGTATTTGCTCAAAAACTATCTAATACACATAGCATTCAGTTAGTTTATGAATCGTTGGTTACATACCCAGTTACACTCAAAATGGAAAGAAAATATCTTTAAAATTAGTTAGTTAAAACCCTAAAATTTATTCGTTCGGTTACATCCTCAGACCACCATCAATTTCTAGCACTCTCCCTGTAAAGTACTCATTTTCAAAGATATACTTCACTGACTGTGCGATTTCTTCCGCCTTTGCCATTCTTCCGACTGGAATCATTTTTTCCAGACGTTCTATTACTTCCGGTTTCATATTCCCAGCCATAGGGGTGTGTACGACACCCGGTGCAATTGCCGCCGCACGGATACCATATTTGGCTAACTCGCGTGACCAAGTGGTGGCCATCGTTGCGACCGCCGCTTTGGAAGCAGAATAATTGGTTTGACCGATGTTTCCCGCACGCGCAACACTTGAAATATTGATGATCACACCACTAGATTCAGTTTCTATCATTTTCACTGCCGCCTCTCGACCACAAAGGAAAGTACCAGTTACGTTTACATTCATGACCAGATTGAACTGTTCTAATGGCATCTTGGAGATAGCACCCTCTTTCATTTTCACCAACAAGCCATCTTTTAATACGCCTGCATTGTTAACGAGCCCGTTAAGCCGACCAAAATCTTGAATAATGTCACTAAACGTCTGTTCAACGTCCTGTTCATTGGTGACATCTAATTGGTAAGTGAGCGCCTTAGCACTCAACATCTGGCATTGCTGTTGAGTGTCTCGCAATCCAGATTCATTGATATCAAGTAGAGCCAAGTCAGCGCCCGCACGGGCAAGAACAATCGCCGTCATCTGTCCGAGCCCCTGCCCCGCGCCAGTAATAGCGATAACACTGTTTCTTAAATCCATTACGATACTCCAACGTTTTGTAACTTTTCCGAGAAGCTCCGTGACAATGTCACAAATACAAAAAGCCTCTATCGGTAATATGTCCGTTAGGGCTTTGCCGGAATGACGAGTGACATGAATAGTAATCGGTTATCGAACATCGTCATTCCCTACCGCGAAGAACGAGCGAGAAAATGAATCTCTCACATTCATTAATTACACTTATTTTTGATTTTTATAGAACTCAAACAAGCTTGAGAAATCGAGCTCCCCATATCCGCTTGAGTTATGGAACGCATACAAATTACGAGCAAGCGACCCCATAGGAACAGAAGAATGTGTTTGTAAAGCGGCATCCAACCCTAAGCCCAAATCTTTAAGCATTAATTTGCTCATAAAGCCCGGTTGATATTGATGACTTGCCGGCGCACTTTCCATTACACCAGGGCAAGGATTGTAGAGCTCTAATGCCCAGTTGCGTCCGGAGCTTTGCAGCATAATATTCGAGAGAACCTTAGGATCGAGACCATGATCAATGCCGAGATTGAGCGCTTCACACGTTCCGGACATTAAAATACCGAGCATCAAGTTATTGCAGATCTTAGCCATCTGACCATCGCCGGCCTTACCTGCATGGAACACATTTCTGCCCATGTATTGCAAAATAGCGTTGGCTTTTGAGAAAGCTTGATCTGAGCCCCCAACGATAAACGTCAAAGTCGCCGCTTTTGCTCCAGTTACCCCTCCTGATACAGGTGAATCCACGAACAATAGCTGCTTATTTCCCGCTTCGTTCGCAACCAATCGTGACGAATCTGGATCAATGGTAGAACAATCGATGAGTAAGGTATTTGGTGCCACGAGGTTCAGTACCCCAACCCCACCGTGTAAGTCGCCAAGGTAAACACTTCTCACGTGTGATGCAGCAGGTAACATCGTAATCACCGTACCTGCACCATCCACCACTTCCGGCAAAGAACTCGCCACTATAGCGCCAAATGGTTCTAACTTTCTGGCGGCTTCGGTGTCCAAATCAAACACTTGTACATTGAACCCCGACGCTAACAGGTTCTGCGCCATTGGGCTGCCCATATTGCCTAAACCTATGAATGCAATGGTACTCATGATAAATCTCCTTCGTTTTTACGGTCTGTTTAGCTTTCGTTTAGTCGCTCAACAGACCCTAACTCTGCCAGAGGATGTTCATCTTTTGCCCACAACGAGGTAAAGAGCGTATCAACGAGATCCTCATCAACTTCAGTAACACTGTTAAACATCCAATTTGGTTCGCCATCGCGATCAATCAGCCTGGCGCGCACACCTTCTTTAAACTCACCTAATAAAGCACAACGGACAGAGAGTGTGAGTTCCAATCGGAAGCAGTCTGCCAGTGGTAAACTATGAAACTCTTTGACTTGCCTGAAGCAAATATGCGCTGTGATAGGACTGCCAGCGGCGAATGTTTGTTTTGCATTTTCTAGCCACGGATTAATGTTATCCATGGCCATCACTCGCTGGGCAATAAGGTTGATATCAAAACCTTTGCATGCTTGCTTGATTTGCTCCAGACATGGACAAATTTGTGTGGTTGGTTTGCTGTCGATGACACTTTCTTCCATCAGAGCTAACAGCGCATTCACCAATTCTTTCGCGTTATTGCTCCCCCACGGTAAACTCTGAAGCTCTTGCAATAAAGTTGGATAATGCTCTTCTAATAACAGCCAATCCGCAAAGCCAATTGTGACAGCGTCACTCGAATTTACTAACGCGCCGGTCAAACCAAGAAATAAGCCAACCTCAGGGTCAATTTGACTTAAGAACCAAGTCCCTCCCACATCGGGGTAAAGCCCGATACTAATTTCCGGCATGGAAAGACGCGATGTAGGTGTGACCACTCTGTGGCTTGCTCCCATAAAAAGCCCCATGCCTCCGCCCATCACAATACCTTCGCCCCAAGCAATAACGGGTTTGTTATAGGTATGGATGAGGTAGTCGCACTCATACTCCAACGTAAAGTAGCGGGTACAAAACTCGGCAGTGGAGTCTTTCCCTTCGTCATGCATGACATGATAAATAGCCCTGACATCACCACCCGCACAAAATGCTTTTTCTCCGGCACCGCTAAGAACCACACACACCAAATGGGGGTCATCTTTCCATTTCAGCAACTGATCATGGAGTTGAACTAACATGTCGTAAGTAAGCGCATTTAATGATGAGACATTGTCTAAAGTCGCAACGCCAATTCGATGAATAGCGTCTGCACACTCCAATTCAGTGATCGTTACCTTTCCTGCCATTTGGCCTCCTATTGGTTTTTCCATTTAGGCTCGCGTTTCTCAAGAAAGGCTCGTACACCTTCCGTTTGATCTTCGGTATCAAAGAGGTTAAGAAACAGCTCTCGCTCTTTGATAAGTCCATGCTTTAATGGTGCTGAGCGCATGTTTTGAATCAGTAATTTGCATGCCGCCACAGAGGATGGCGACTGATTTGCCACCGACAATGCCAACGCCATCGCTTTGGTTAGAGCTTCGCCTTTTGGCACAAGCTCCTCTGCTAAGCCTAGTTCGTTTGCTTGAGTTGCGCTGAGTTGTTCACCACAAAGAATCATACGCTTAGCCCAACCTTCACCAACTAAAGCCGTGAGGTTCTGCGTTCCACCTGCACATGGCAGCAGACCCACTTTTGCTTCTGGTAATGCCAGCACCGCTTGTTCTTCCACAACTCGGAGATCACACGCCAACGCAACTTCTAACCCTCCGCCCATGGCATAGCCGTTTATTGCGGCAATGGAAACTCCACGAAAATCAGAGAGGGTTTCAAACGCTTCCCCAAACGCTCGAGCCATACCGAGTGCCACCGCTTTGTCTCCGTCAGCAAAAAGTTTGAGGTCTGCGCCTGCTGAAAAAAACTTCTCTCCATTCCCTGTTATGACGAGCGCATACACGTCTTTATTTTGGTTCAGCTCAAGGACGAGGGTTTTTAACGCGTTGAGACTGTCCGCCGTCCAGGTATTTGCAGGCGGGTTGTTCATCGTAATCACAGCGATATGATCATTAACAGTGTGTTGAATAGCGTCTTGAGGTGATGACATAGTTCGAATCCTTTCCTGATGAAATTGTTCGAATGCAGATTTACAGTAATGATGATTCTGCCGACAACAGACGGCGTGCGATGATCAAACGCATGATCTCGTTGGTACCTTCAAGGATCTGATGCACACGAACGTCGCGGAAATAACGTTCCATCGGGTATTCTTTGATGTAGCCGTAACCACCGTAAAGCTGTAAGGCTTGGTCACAGACTTGAAACCCGACATCCGTTGCAAAACGTTTTGCCATGGCACAATAGGTGGTTGCGTTTGGGTCACCGTTATCGAGTTTACTTGCGGCGTAACGAACCAGTTGTCTTGCTGCAACCAGCTCTGTTGCCATGTCCGCTAATTTAAACTGCAGCGCCTGAAATTGCGCTAACGTTTTGCCGAACTGCTTACGTTCCTGCATATATTGAGTTGCGTGGTTAAGAGCCTGTTGCGCCGTCCCGACTGAGCAGGTTGCGATATTAATTCGCCCGCCGTCTAACCCTTTCATCGCAAAGACAAATCCTTGCCCTTCTTCACCTAACAGCTGATTGGCTGGAACGGTGACGTTTTCGAATGTGACGGCACGAGTCGGTTGACTGTTCCACCCCATTTTCGGCTCTTTACGCCCATAGCTGATGCCTTTCGCATTTGCCTCAACCACAAAAGCGGAAACACCTTTCGCTCCTTGCTCTCCGGTTCGGGCCATAACGATCAACACATCAGTATCGCCAGCTCCAGAAATAAATGTTTTGCTGCCATTAAGAATGTATTGATTGCCTTTTTTCGTGGCGGTAGTGGTCAGTGAAGCCGCATCAGACCCCGCATTTGGCTCTGTTAAACAATAAGATCCTAGCCACTCCCCCGTCACTAATTTGGGACAAAACTGCGCTTTAACCACGTCACTGGCAAAACTGGCTATCATCCAACTCACCATATTGTGGATGGTCATAAACGCCGTTGTCGAAGTACAGCCCATGGATAATTGTTCAAAAATGATCGACGAGTCTAAACGGCTCAGGCCCAATCCGCCTTGCTCTTCTGGTGTGTAAAGGCTCAAAAAACCTAACTCGCCCGCTTCTCGTAACACCTCTTTCGGGAAGATCTGTTTTTCATCCCATTCCGCTGCCATGGGAGCCAAACGCTCAGCGGCAAACTGCTGCGCTGTATCGGAAAATGCACGTTGATCTTCGTTGAGTTCAAAGTCCATAAAAGCTCCTTGCTATCGGTTTAGCGCAGGTGGATCGTGAGGTTTGGCCCGCTCGGAATATCATCATCGAACCAACGCGACGTGACGGTTTTGGTTTCGGTGTAGAATCGGACAGCCTGCTTACCATAAGCATGAAGGTCGCCATAAAAACTGCCACGCCAACCCGTGAAGGAGAAAAATGGCAAAGGCACCGGAATCGGTACATTAATGCCAACTTGTCCCACCATAATTTCGTGCTGATATTTTCGTGCCGCCGCGCCATTCGCTGTGAAAATTGACGTACCGTTTCCATACGGGTTGCGATTAACCAACTCAATGGCTTCTTGCAGCGAATCCACTTCCATACAAACTAAGACAGGGCCAAAGATCTCCTGCGTGTAAACCGACATGTCTGTCGTCACTCCCCGGAACAATGTCGGTCCGACCCAGTTGCCGTCAGGAAACCCTTCTACTTCGCATTGGCTGCCATCAAGCACACACTCTGCGCCTTGCTGTTTGCCCAACTCAATCAAACCTAATACACGCTGTTTTGCCTGCTCGCTAATAAGCGGACCATATGCGGCATCGTCATCATCCCACGCACCCGGGTGTACGTTTTCCATCTCCCGTTTTACGTCATCAATCCACTCTTTTGAGTCACCGACAAACACCGCCACTGAGATTGCCATGCAGCGCTGCCCCGCCGCACCCACTGAAGAGCCGACTAAATTACTCACCACGTGATCTTTGTTCGCATCTGGCATGATCACCATGTGGTTTTTAGCACCTGCAAACGCCTGCACTCGCTTAAAGTGTTTTGTCCCTGTCGTATAAATATCTTGCGCCACCGGAACGGAACCGACAAAAGAGATCGCGCGAATATCGTTATGCGTGAGTAGAAAATCCACTTGCTCTTTACGTCCGTGAACGATCTGCAATACCCCCTTTGGAGCGCCTGCTTCTTCAAACAATTCAGCAAGACGAATCGACGTTAAAGGCACCTGCTCTGAAGGCTTGAGAACGAACGTGTTACCGCTGGCAATCGCGACTGGAAACATCCATAACGGGATCATGGCAGGAAAGTTAAACGGGGTGATCCCGCAACACACGCCCAAAGGTTGAATCAGCGAGTAACTGTCGATATCAGTCGCGACGTTTTCTACCGTTTCACCCATCAGGTTACTGGCAATATTCGCCGCTTGCTCAACCACTTCTATTCCGCGCCAAACGTCTCCTTTGGCATCGGCTAAAATCTTGCCCGTTTCATGAGAAAGCAACACCGCGATTTCTTCGTGATGCTCTTTTAACAAATGTTGATAACGAAGCATGAGTCGCGCGCGCTCGGAGACAGCCACCTCTTTCCAGGTTTGGAATGTCGCCTTGGCACTATCGATCGCAGCATGCAACTCGTCATTCGTTGAGCACGGAACGTACGCAATCACATCGTTTGTGGCAGGGTTGGTGACTTCTATCCAATCTGCTGTTTGAGATTCACGAAACTCACCACCAATAAATGAGGGGACCAAACGAGTCATCATTGACTACTCCTTTACTGATATTGCTGGAATTAAAGTGGTACCTCGATACCAATCGCGGTTGCTTCTCCACCACCGATACAAATCGCCGCAATCCCTCGCATAACTTTCTTATTGCTTGAATCGCCATCCACACCTAACGCCTGTAGCTGACGCAAACTGTGGGTCAACGTCACCAGTATTCGTGCACCACTGGCACCAATAGGATGGCCAAGCGCACACGCCCCACCTTTAATGTTGACTTTGTCAGGGTCGAGCCCAAGTTCAGCGATAGCAATTTGCGTGACAACCGCAAACGCTTCGTTAATCTCCCAAAGATCAATTTCATCTATCGTCCAATCTAGCTCTGATAACAATTGCTCGATCGCATAAACTGGCGCGAGAGTAAATTCTGCAGGTTCTCTGGCGTGCGTGGTGTGGCCTCTTATAATGGCCAGTGGTGAGAGATGATGGTGCTGCGCGGTTTCTTCATCCATCAAGACTAGTGCTGCGGCACCATCTGAAATTGCACTCGAATTAGCGGCTGTCACAGAACCATGGATATCAAAGGCTGGTTTCAGCTGGGCAATTTTTTCGAAGTTAATCGAACGCGGATGTTCGTCGTAATCCATAAGAGCAGAGGTCGATTTAGTACGAATGTCTATCGGCGAGATTTCTTCTTCAAACAAGCCTTGTTCTTGCGCATCTAATGCGCGCGTGGCTGACATGGCTGCCCACTCGTCCATTTTTTCACGGCTGAAGTGTAGTCTGTCGGCGATTTGCTGAGCGTACACACCCATCAAAAGCCCTTCGTAGGCGTCCTCTAATCCGTCGAGAAACATATGATCATAAACGGACTGATGCCCCATTCTCATGCCACTTCTCGCCTCTTTCATCAGGTAAGGCGCATTAGTCATACTTTCCATGCCACCAGCGACAGCCGTACGGATGGTGCCTGCTTTAATCAGGTCGTGCGCTAACATCACGCTCTTCATGCCGGAACCGCACACCTTGTTGATGGTGGTGCAGCCAGTAGAAATTGGTAATTCGGCTTCGAGAGCCGCTTGCCGAGCAGGTGCCTGACCGCAACCTGCTGGTAACACACAGCCCATAAACACTTCATCGACGGTTGTGAGTTCCGCTTGCTGGAGCGCACTTTTTATTGCGATTGCCCCTAATGATGGAGCAGAAAATGTTTGCAGTTGCCCCTGAAAGCGTCCGATTGGTGTTCTTTTCGCACTGACAATCCAGATGTCATTTCCCATGATTCCACACCCTTTACGATGTATCACAGCGTACGAACTTACCCATCACACTCGCTATCAAAAACTTTCATACCCGCTTAAGTTTCAAATCAAACGATGAATCTTTCGCACTGTGATTTCTTGACGTTTACGTAAGCATAGCACTAGCCTTTACAGTGAGGTAAAGAAACAAGTTGATAAAAGAATAAATTTCCTCCGACCTTTCACCACAGGGTCCGACTTCGAGAAGCTAGTTTTTATTCGAGGTAAGTAATTTGAGGTAAGTGTGTGATGGAAAAATATAAAATTAGTGAGCTAGCAAAAGAGTTCGATATTACGACTCGAAGCATCCGGTTTTATGAAGATGTCGGCCTGATAGAGCCTGAGCGTAAAGGCAATATGCGTGTTTATCAGCGCAGAGACAAAATCCGTCTCAAGTTGATATTAAGAGGTAAGCGGTTAGGCTTTTCACTCGCCGAAATTCGTGAGCTCTTTGAACTTTATGATCTTCAACAAACCGATGAGCAACTCCTGAAAATGCTCAATATCATTGAAGAAAAGCAAGCGTTACTCCAACAACAGATGAACGACATCGGAGTTGTGATGGGCGAACTAAACGCCGCGAAAGAACGTTGCTTACAGACGTTACAGAAACACAATAAAATATCCACGCATCCCTGACTTTAATCCTGCTACAGGGGAAATGTTATGAAATCCGCTTATACCCCACTCAATTTTGGTCTCGGTGAAACCATTGATATGCTCCGGGATCATGTGAATGCCTTTGCTAGCGAACACATCGCTCCGATCGCTGCCCATATCGATCATAATAACCAATTCCCCGACTATTTATGGCCGCTGTTTGGCGAGATGGGATTACTCGGCGTAACGGTCGACGAACAATATGGTGGAGCAGAAATGGGCTATCTTGCCCATGTGATCGCAATGGAAGAAGTCAGTCGCGCATCGGCCTCCGTGGGACTGAGTTATGGCGCACATTCCAACCTTTGCGTTAATCAAATTTTCCGCAATGGCACCGCAGATCAACGCAAAAAATATCTACCTAATCTAATTGACGGTTCGCATATCGGTGCACTCGCAATGAGTGAGCCAAACTCCGGTTCGGATGTGGTCAGCATGCAGCTCAAAGCAGAAGACAAAGGTGACCATTTTTTGCTTAACGGCAATAAAATGTGGGTGACGAATGGACCAGATGCCGACGTGTTGGTGGTCTACGCGAAAACCGACCCTGGTGCAGGTTCGAGAGGAATCACCGCATTTATTATCGAGAGAACGTTTGAAGGATTCGGCGACGCACAGAAGCTTGATAAGTTGGGAATGCGCGGTTCCAACACTTGCGAACTTGTTTTTACCGATTGCGTGGTACCGAAAAAAAACGTCCTTGGTGAAATAAACCGAGGTGTCGAAGTGCTAATGAGTGGCCTTGATTACGAGCGTGTGGTCCTTGCTGGCGGGCCATTAGGGATAATGCAAGCTTGTATGGATATCGTGGTGCCCTACGTGCACGAGCGTAAACAGTTCGGCAAATCCATCGGTGAGTTCCAGTTGGTTCAGGGCAAGCTTGCCGACATGTACTCGCGCATGAGTGCTGCTAAAGCCTATGTTTACACCGTCGCGTCGGCCTGTGATCGCGGTGAATGTACCCGTAAAGACGCAGCAGGCGTCATCTTATACAGCGCTGAGCTCGCGACGCAAATTTCACTTGATGCTATCCAGCTGCTTGGCGGTAATGGCTACGTTAATGAATACGCAACCGGACGGCTGCTACGCGATGCCAAACTGTACGAGATTGGAGCGGGTACCTCGGAAATTCGGCGAATGTTAATAGGACGAGAGCTGTTCGAGGAATCACGTTAATCCAAGCGTTGAAAAGGAAGTCTCTATGGCCATCATAAAAAGTAGAACCAAGCCAACTGAAGAGCTGTTTCTTTCAAACAAAGCCGCAATGGAAAAGTTGGTGGACAAGCTGCATGCGGATACAGAAGTCATCAAGCAAGGTGGTGGTAAAAAAGCAATATTGCATCAACAAAACAAAGGAAAGCTCCCCGTACGATCGCGTATAACCAGACTACTCGACGATGAGAGTGATTTTCTTGAAATCGGCCAGTTTGCCGCTTGGGAAGTGTACGACGAGCCCATTCCCTGCGCGGGTGTCGTCGCTGGTATTGGAACGATCAATGGCGTCCAATGCATGGTGGTCGCTAACGATCCTTCGGTAAAAGGTGGCACCTACTACCCTTTGACGGTAAAAAAGCATCTGCGAGCACAAGAAATCGCTCAACGCTGCCGGCTTCCCTGCGTGTACTTAGTCGATTCTGGCGGTGCCAACCTCCCTCATCAGGCTGAAGTCTTTCCTGATAGAGACCACTTCGGACGGATTTTCTTTAACCAAGCAAAAATGTCAGCCAAAGGCATACCTCAAATCGCCGTGGTGATGGGACTGTGTACCGCAGGTGGCGCATACGTACCCGCCATGGCAGACGTATCCATCATGGTTAAAGAGCAAGGCACGATATTTCTCGCCGGACCACCGTTGGTAAAAGCCGCAACTGGGGAAGTCGTCACAGGGGAAGAGCTCGGTGGCGCTGATGTCCACTGCCGAAAGTCAGGAGTGGCGGATTACTACGCAGAGAACGATGAACATGCGTTGATGCTCGCACGCGAGGCGATTGCCAACGCCAATCAACCCAAAGTACGAAAAACCGAGCACTCCATCTTACCGCCCCGTTACAACGCAGAAGAATTGTACGGCATCGTCAATGCTAACCTTCGCTTGTCCTTTGACGTAAGAGAAGTCATTGCCCGCATTGTCGATGATTCTGACTTTGACGAGTTTAAGGCGCTGTATGGCAAAACTCTGGTTTGTGGATTCGCACGAATAGAGGGGCATTTGATCGGTATTGTCGCCAACAACGGCATTCTATTTTCTGACTCTTCACAAAAAGGCGCGCATTTTATTGAGCTGTGCGCCAAACGCAAAACGCCCCTACTCTTTTTACAAAATATCACCGGTTTTATGGTCGGAAAAAAGGTAGAGGAAGAAGGCATTGCAAAACACGGTGCTAAGCTGGTGATGACGGTGGCTTGTGCCGAAGTGCCTAAGTTTACCATCATTATTGGGGGCTCTTACGGCGCAGGGAATTACGGCATGTGCGGCAGAGCTTATGATCCGACGATGATGTGGATGTGGCCAAATGCACGTATTTCTGTAATGGGCGGTGAACAAGCCGCTGGCGTGCTAACTCAGGTTCGTAAAGACATAAAAGAACGCCGGGGTGAAAACTGGTCAGAACAAGAAGAGCACACATTTCGAGAATCGATCATAGACTTATATGAGACACAGGGACATCCGTATTACGCCAGCGCAAGGTTGTGGGATGACGGGATTATTGACCCAAAAAACACGCGCCAAGTCTTGGCACAAGCGCTCAATGCCGCACTCAACGCGCCGATTCAAGACAGTGAGTTTGGTGTTTTTCGTATGTAAAAAAGCAGAATGAGAAAAACAGAACGTAAATTTGGGAAAGATCGAAAGGACACATATATGCACGAACTTCAACCGAGCATTATTCCAAACGCGAAAAGGCAAGATGATGTGCTTTGGCAAGTTGACCGATATGGCGTCGCAACCATCACGCTTAACAGGACAAAGAAACTCAACGCGTTCGACGCCTGTATGATCGATTTGCTAATACACAGGCTCGATTATCTGGCGTTGAGAAACGACGTTCGGTGTCTGGTTCTACGGAGTAACGGGGAGCATTTTTCTTCTGGTGCTGATTTAAATTGGATGAAATCCATGGCCAACAGTACACGCAAGGAGAACATCATTGATGCGCAAAACCTCGCCCGTTTAATGGAAACTCTGGACACATTCCCACAACCAACCATCGCCGTTGTGCAAGGGTCTGCATTTGGCGGCGCTTTGGGTTTAATTTGTTGTAGCGACATAGCTATCGCGAGCAAAAACGCCAATTTTTGTTTAAGTGAAGTAAAGCTGGGACTCGTTCCAGCGACGATCGCTCCCTATGTCATGCGGGCTATGGGAAATCGACAGGCTCGTCGCTTCATATTAAGTGGTGAAGTGATCTCTTCTGATGACGCCGAACGATTTGGGATAGTTCATGAAGTCAGGGAAGAGATCGACATTGACAACACTCTGAATGAGTTGATTGAGACGCTGCTGGTAAACAGCCCTGATGCGATGCGCCAGGCAAAAACCCTGTGTCACCAATGTCATCAAAACCCGATTGACTCTCATCTAATCCAGTACACGAGCAGATTAATTGCCGATATCCGCGTGTCGCCTCAGGGGCAAGATGGCTTACAAGCGTTTCTCGAAAAACGTCTTCCGCGCTGGATAAATAAAGCGGATTCGGAGGAAACATGACACTCCCTTCAAAGGTAAAGATAGTTGAAGTGGGTGCACGAGATGGGCTGCAAAACGAGTCACCCGTCTCGACAAGCACCAAAGTCAGACTGATCAACTTGTTGTCGGACACAGGCTTAACTCATATCGAAGCCGGGTCTTTCGTTTCACCCAAATGGGTGCCACAGATGGCCGACTCTAAAGCGGTGATTCAGGCTATCTCCCGACGCAGCGACATTACTTACTCTGCACTTGTGCCTAACGTGAGAGGTTTTGAGCAAGCGCTAGAAGCTGGAGCAAATCAAATTGCCATTTTCACCTCGTGCTCGGAAGGATTCTGCGAGCACAACATTAACTGCTCTATCGCAGAAAGTCTGTCTCGATTCGAATCGGTGATGGAACAAGCTGCTAAACATAACATTCCGGTGCGCGGTTATTTGTCATGCGTCATCGACTGCCCTTATGACGGAGCGACAGCTCCCAAGCAAGTGAGGAATGTTGCTACCAACCTCATTGATATGGGCTGCTATGAAGTATCGCTCGGAGACACAATAGGCACTGGCACGCCAAATCGTGTGGAAGCAATGCTGCAATCTGTTTTAAACAATATACCGAGCCAGAAATTGGCCGTTCACTTTCACGATACCTGGGGCCAAGCACTTGCCAATATTTATCAGGCATTCATGATGGGCATTGAAACCGTTGATAGCAGTGTTGCGGGTCTGGGTGGCTGCCCATACGCGCACGGTGCGTATGGGAATGTCGCCACCGAGGATGTTCTATACCTTTGTCGAGGGCTGGGAATAGAAACAGGTGTTGATTTAGAGCTATTAGCAAAGGCAGGCTGGATGATCAGTGAAGAGTTACATCGTCAGCCGACATCTAAAGTGTCACTCGCGTTGCGTCATCGCTATCAATAATGACTCGTCATCGCTTTTTTCACTGCTCACTACACTTCATATTTGGCTTTATTACCGATATCAAAATGCAGTGGCATTCGCCATTTAGCGATCGATAAGTAGCCCATGATGATACCCGCTAAAAATATCCCACCAGAGGCAATAACCAAATTGTTAAAGCAGAGTGCTAAGGTAGCCACGAAAAGGAGTATAGGGACGAGTTTTAATCCGGGCACTTTGAAGCAAAACGACTCTTTGAGCGCAATGCCTGAGAACGTTACAAAGACAAACCCTAGCGACAGCCATACTCGGCTCAGGTCATAATCACTGAACATGAGTACTAAACCAATCCAGCTAGACCAGCTGATGGCTAACCGAACCCTCTTACTGTAAACATGAATATTAGCGGCTGAAAACGCGGCTGCGATTCCAATAATGACCAAGACACTGTGGTAGTGGCTAGCTAGGTCGCTGAACCAAACAAGTAAAGAAAAGCCGACAAGTGACACTGAAAATAGGCTGATGCCCGAACGATACAAACAAACACTCGCCTTATCTAAAAAGTCTAACGTTTCTTGATGGTCAATATCAGCCATGAGCCATTACCCTCGCCGCGAATGCGCTAAGCCAAAGTTAAAGACGCTTTGGGAAGCGAAATCTGCCGCCGGTTCGATAGATAACCAAAGAAAACAGAATGAGCATACAGCCAATGAGTTTGTTGGTCGTCAGTACTTCGCCATACCAAAGAATACTCAATACTACTGTCCATACCGGCTCCAAAATCATAATCAATGCAGCATTGCCCGCTTGCACAAACTTCTGTCCCATTGTTTGCATCACGTAGCGTAAACTGGTCGCAAGCAAGGTACTGAGTGCAAACCACCACCAAATTGATGCATCAACTTCGCCAGGAAGTGTCTCCATAAAATAGGAGACCACTAAACCAAGACAGCCCGCAGAGAATAACTGCAAACAAGTCAGCAATAATACAGGTAGCTTCTGCGAGAACTTACTGTTTACATTAAAGTGTAATGCCAACAAAAGCGCCGCGCCAAGAAACCAAAGCTGACTGGCAGACTGCTTCCATCCGTCGGCCAGAGACAGACACGCCAAACCTATTACTGCAATTGGCAGTGAAATCCAAAATATCCGTTGTGGTCGTTGACGGAACATAATCCAAGCGACAATAGGAACAAACAACATCGACAGGCTCATGATGAATGCGCCCTCGCCTAACGTATCACTTATTGAAATCGCGTAGATCCACGTCATGACCGCACTACCCAACAGTAAGCCGACGCCACTTGCTGACAACACATCACTCATCTTCGCGGATAAAAGAGGTCGGTAACACAGAGGCAGCAAACAAAGCGCTGCGATAGTAAATCGTGAACCAATAAAGCCAAAAGGAGGTAAGCCTTGTATGGTCTCTTTAGAGAAAATCCAGCCAAGTGCCGCAATCATGGTAGTTGCAATAAGAATGATGGTCGCTTTATGTTCTGAGTTAAGCATAATTACCCACAAAAATACTCGGTAACGAGTTCGAAAGACGAGCTTTTGACGTCGAGAAAATCGATGAAAGTTATTGTTTAAGCGTCACAAATACAGGCAAGAAATGAATAAAGAATGGAACATGCTGACGTTTGCGAGACACAATTACTATACATGAAACTAACAATTTCAAAAGCGTTAATCCGCGCCAGATCACATTGCGTGTCTGGCGAGGAAACATCACTCATATTTGAATAGTGAGGCGTTACTAGAGCGCTCGATTGAACTGAGCAACCGCCTCAACAACACGGCTTGCGCCCTCTTGAATATCATTCATGACGTTGCCTGCTTTCTCAGACAACTCAAGGGTATTCAGTGCATCTTTTTGGCATTGAGAAATCAACTCGACAGCGTTATTGGTGCGCTCAAGATTTTCTTTCACCATCGTGACAATATCATCGGTCGTCGTATTGGTACGAAGTGAAAGTTGTCTTACTTCATCCGCAACAACCGCAAAACCTCGTCCATGCTCTCCTGCTCGAGCGGCTTCAATCGCAGCATTCAACGCAAGCAGATTGGTTTGATCGGCAATACCACTGATATTTCTTACCAACTCGCTAATTTTCGCTGAGTGACCTTTGAGTTCCTCAATCGCGGCATTGGCTTGTTCCATTTGTTTTGAGAGCATCTGCATATTCTCAACCGTTGCACCGATCACTTGCTGGCCCTGAATTGTCTGCGTTCCGGTCTCTTTGGAGACTTCATTCGCTAAATGAGCAGCTTGCGCCATCGACTGCTCTTGAAGAACTTGTTCGGTAATATCAGTAGCAAACTTCACTACCTTGTAGAGTTCTCCCCTATCATTATGGATTGGATTATAAGACGCTTCCAACCATACGAATTCACCATAGCGATTTAGCCTTTTAAAACGCTCAGAGACAAACTGACCACTCGCCAGTTTATGCCAAAACTCCTGATAGGCCTGGGAGTTCGCTTCTTCTTGATCACAGAACATTCGGTGATGCTTACCCGTGACTTGTTCCGACGTATAACCCATTGTTTTGAGGAAATTATCATTCGCTTTGAGAACGACACCATCCAAACTAAACTCAATGACCGCCATAGAGCGATTCAATGCGTTGAGCATATCTTCTTGCTCTCGAGAGGCTTTGATCGTTCGAGTCAATTCTGACGCGCACACAGCAAAGCGGGTAACTTTTCCCGTGAAATCAAAAATAGGTTGGACCATTGAGCGCAACCATGCTTCTTCACCATCCCCTTTAGAAACCTGCATAGCGCCATTCCAAAGGGTTTGGGTTAATACGCACTGCTTCATCCGTTGAAAGTGCTCTGTATTTCTCGCTTTAACTGGAACGAGTTCAGTGATGTGCTTTGCCAATACCTCTTGCTCAGTTAGATTCATCTGTTGCAAAAAATTCTGGTTAACAGACGTAACGTTACCTTCAGTATTAAGGGAGAGCAGTAACATTTCCTGATCAAGGCTTTGCTGCACTTGGGTAAGGCTGTAGAGCTCTTGCTTTAATTGCTGATTTTCATTTTGAAGCGACTTACTAAAAAACATGACTTCCCTTATAAGACCGATTTTGATTGTCAAAAGCTCAGTAATTTAATGACGTTAAGTAGTGTTTGAGGTTGATTACAAACAAACCACGAAATTATACATTCATCACATATACATCACAAAACAATGCAATCACACAATAAATATGTGAGTTAAATACCTTAAAGGTGCCATCGGGTGCTATTCACTTATTTGTTGGCCGCAGAAATGAAAAAGCCCTTTCCAAATAGGAAAGGGCTTTAAGGGAAAACACAAATTTAAAATGGCGCTATTTTACAGAAGCTCTACCGACTGTTGAGCGATAACCCACTCTTCGTTGGTTGGGTTTCTATTAGAATCGCATCTACTCACAGGGATTTGGACAAAACTTTGTTAGATAATTTCCTAAATTAAGGGCAAATTAATAACTAAATATGGTGTCGCTTAGCTCTAATTTCAGGTTCGATTGTACAGTTCAGCGTGTGCTAATCATCGTTTGATTATACATCTCATATTTACCCTCCCTGAATTTACTCATAAAAATGCAGCTAGCAATGTAAGGAAGCACTGAAAACATTCTACTTGGAAGCTCTACTAACAAGCTTATTTGGACATAACCAGGCCTTCTATCCTTTGACCCAAATACAATCCGTATTGGCAACTACATCTCCTTCACGAGAAGCTCTGATACGAGAATCTATGTGACAGGCTTTGAGCGCTCTCACGGAACCAATACAAGGTTTGAGCAATAATGCGATCCTTTGCTTCGAGAACAAACCACTTTTATGCTGCCTCAAGACAACATCATCACGCCCTTTCTATGCAAAAAACTTGGGCACAATCACCTAAGAATTGCTGGCGAATATTGGCACATTGAAAAGCTGGTTGCCTTGCAATGTATGATGTTGCAAGAGGCTCCAAATCTGCGTGAAGGTCTGCTGTGGTGGAGCAAAAGTGTTTCGCTGTTCGACCGTTGCCTATACATTGTTTTCCAACACAATGACAACCTGATTCAGATGCAACTAGAGTGCAGAGCTACAGAGATGCCAAGCTGGGCAGAATCGGTTTATGACCTGCTTCTGATGCAGTTGGAACGGCTAGGTTTGAGTGAATCTGTGCGCATTCAGCTTCACAACCATGACCTTTACTCTGCTCAATTCGAACTAGAAGAATACGCCTACTCGAATCAGAACTCGGTCGTGTTCAACTTGGTTAAGCATGTTTATTTGCTGCTTTCTCACCAACCAATTGAGCAACCAGAATTGTTGAGCGTGCTTAATGCTCTGTTCGTCAAAGATAGCAATTACGCACTGAAATTAGACCAAGCCGCGCTGCAACTGGGCGTATCCAAGCGCACCTTGCAACGTCGCCTGCAAGAAAAACAAATGAGTTATTCGCAATGCGTCGACTTCGCCAAGAAAAAGCACGCGCTAGCCCTACTTGCAGACACTCAACTCACGACACAGCAAATCGCTTATCAGCTGGGTTATGATGAGCCTTCCAACTTTCATCGAACCTTTCGCCGCTGGTTTCCATTTTCGCCAATGCAATATCGCCAACAGTGCTTGGATAACCGCACTCATCTCAATAACCAACCAATCCGCTTGTACTGCGCCAAAGCGAACACTCTAGCTGATAACGACATTGACCAACCCGTCGGTAAAATCTGGATGGAAGTGGATAACATTGCGTTTGAAAAAGTGGTCTCAGTTGAGTGTCGAGACCGTGATAGCGCGTGGCGCCACTATCCTGCCTTCTTTGAGCGCTTCTTGAATAATGGTACCGAACTATGGGCGACGACAGAGCTTCCTGTCGCTCACCCGCTTACGTTTAGACTGTGTTATGAAGTCGATGGTGAGCGCTACATTGATAACAACCACCAGCGTGATTATGTGGTTTCTAAAGGGCTATTAATTGGTGCAACAGAATACATTGTCCCGACAAGGCAACTGATCCAACTCGGCACTCGGTACACGTTGTTTGTGGAACTCGCGTGTCGATTAAAAGACGTGGCGAAGATCAATTGCTATGTAGGTGACAAGCCAACTCCACACGCAATGAGCCTGACTCAGAATGCAGAAGATTACACATGCTGGGCACTTCAACTGTCCCTCGCTCAAACGGCTAAACAGTGTCGATTCCTACTCTATGATCACTCTGGTAATGAATTAGCTAAAGACCATTACCCGATTCAATATCCCATTATGCAACCACTCAGTTAAATATGTAGCACAGTTCACATTCAGCACTTCGTGACATCATTTTACGTCTCTTTTGGCGTGATATGACACTCTCAATTTCAAACCTTTGCTTTATCGTTTCCGCATTGCTGCATAACGGAGACAAAAACCGTGTTTGAAATCTTACCTAACCCTATGAATAAAATAAAAATACTACCTTTAGCGATCGCTCTAGCTCTTTCTGGCTGTGGTAGCGATGAAACTACGCCAACCGATACAGGGAGCCACATGGCATCTCCTGATTGGCAAGACCAGATCATTTATTTCTTGATGATCGACCGCTTTAACGACGGTGATAACACGCTTAACGATCAAGGTCAGAATGAATACGATCCTACCTCAGACAAGAAATTCAGTGGTGGTGATCTTGTTGGTGTCAGCGACAAGCTGGGTTACATCGAAGACCTAGGCGCAACCTCTATCTGGATTACGCCGCCAGTGGCAAACCAATGGTGGGATGCCGAACAAAACTACGGCGGCTACCACGGCTACTGGGCGCGTGATTTCCAAAAAGTGGATGAGCACTTTGGTGACATGGAAAACTACCAAGCGTTAGCGCGAGAAGTACACGCTCGTAACATGTTCTTGATCCAAGACATCGTGACCAACCACGTAGGTAACTTCTTCACTTACGATGACCCATACAATTACGATCCTAGCCTTCCTTGCCAAGGTTTCCGTTTGATTGAAAATGCGCTGCCAGCAGGGCAAGAACTGCCTTACCCGCTCAACATGAATGAGTGTAAAGAAGATGGCACGGGCATTTACCACTGGACGCCAAGCATCACCGACCACAACGACCCAGAACAAGAAAAAACCTGGCAACTGTCGGATCTGGATGACCTGAATACGTCCGATCCTGAAGTACGCGCTTACCTAAAAGAGAGCTACCGTAAATGGATTCGTGAAGTGGGCATTGACGGTTTCCGTATCGATACCGTGAAGTTTGTTGAGCACGATTTCTGGAACGACTTCCTGCATGCCGACGATGGTGTGATGACTCAAGCCGTTGATACCGGTCGCGATAACTTCCTGACCTTTGGTGAAGTCTTCGAAACATCTACGCCTTACAACACCGAAGGCGAAGAGACGATGCTTACTTACATCGGCGAAAGTGGTTCACCAGAGCAGTTAACCTCGGTGTTGAACTTCCCATTGCAAGCAACCATGACGCGCGTGTTTGCAGCAGGACAACCGACCGATTACTTACGCTTCCGCCTTGAGAAAATGATGGAGATGTTCCCGAATCCATACATCATGCCGAACTTCATT